>Ga0302130_1001362_pt1 | contig 12533 bp, 9 predicted proteins | sample CB9_surface_MG_FD_203117 | JGI IMG/M metagenome (GOLD analysis project Ga0302130, IMG submission 203117) | Marine microbial communities from Western Arctic Ocean, Canada - CB9_surface | ecosystem: Environmental > Aquatic > Marine > Oceanic | place: Canada: Western Arctic Ocean | collected 2017-09-19 | reverse complement strand
TCGCGCGGTACGCGCAGCGGTTCGAACGCGGCGCGCCGCGTTGGACTGCTCGTGTTTTCGATGAGTCGTTAACTCCAACGAATTCAAATCCATACGCTCGGCGCGAAATCGAGCGAGGCTTCCGGGGGTTCGACCGCGCGACGCCTTTGATACGCGCAGGGGACATGACGAGAAACGCGCTGGATGACGTGCGTCGGGATCTGCGCGAGACGCACGAGCGCTCGGTGGAGAAAATAGCGCGACTCGCGGTTGCGATGGACGCGAGGGAAGTTCGGTTACAGGAAAGCGCGTCCGCGCTGCGGGACGTACAGCGGCGACTCACGCTGGTTTTGGAGGCGGTGGAGCGCGAGGACGAGGTTGACATCATACATGACCTGGACAAAAAGGATCTCGAGACGCGTGCCGTGGCGCTCGGAGAAGGCGCGACGGACACGGCCGAGGCGTCGTCCGCGAAACGCGAAGACGCGGAGACGGAAAAGCGGGAGCTCGCGGAGTTGCAGGCGGAGGCCAGGGTCGCGCGCGCCGAAGCGGCCAAGGCAAAGGCGGAGATGGACGCGGAGGCGAGGGTCGCGGAGGCGCAGGCGGAGACGGCGATTGCGCGGTCAGAGACGGAGTGTTTGCGTTTCGAAACGATTGAAGCGGCTAAACAGCGCGACGCGCGGCGAAAAGCGGAACTGCGCCCGGGCCACAAAAGCTTTGAGATGATAAGTTTTGGGATTCACGGCGAAGCAAGCAAAGGCGCGGGTCGAGTGGAGCAAGTGTCGCGTCCGCACGCGCCACAGCAAACGCAGGAAGAAACGCATCACGCGTCCCCGGCGAGACCAACGAGCTTGCTTACCTTTGCCGCGCTCGATTCGCCTGATCACAAAATACACGAAAACGTGGACTCGAAACCGCCAGTACCGCCGAGCGCGGGCGGTGCGTCGCGCTTGAATGAGAATGACTCGATAATAACGCAAGAGAAGCATTCTCCGAGCGCTGAAAGAGCAGATGCCGCCGAGGCGGTGGTAACGGCGATCGCGACGCCTTCGCATGAAACCCAATCCACGCCGGTTCGGGAAAACCTCGAAGCGCGTCTTCCCGCGTATTCGGCTCCCACGGTGCGCACCCCCGCGGGCGCGCTCGCGCTTTCGCGTACCCGCAACGTCGTGCGCGCGGGTTCCGCGATGCGGCGCGCCGATGGCCAAACTGTGCGTTCCCCGGAAAGTGAAACGCGCCAAAGCGGCGACGCGGGGCGCTCTCCGCTTGGCGAAGGTTTTCCTCCTTCGTTGGGCAACGAGTCTGAAAAAACGACAACGCGAGAGAATATAAACGTGGAGTTCGTCCCCGTAACGGCCGTAACGCCTTTGAACGAAACAAACAAACCCGTGATGACGCAACCTAACGACCGTCTACAGGGCGTGGGTCTTTCTCGAACGCGCGCGTTCACCGGGTCGGGCGTCGGTTTGTCGAAAATCCGTCCCGATTTCGGCGACGGAAACGCGCCCGGCGCAAACGCGACGCAGTCACCCGGTTCGGCCGCGGTAAAACCCTTACCGAACCCGGTAGGCGCGGTCGCGGTCGCGCAGAGCAGGCTGGCGAGGACACGATCGACGTGAAAGGAAAGGAAAAGGACCAGAGTAAAAGAGGACAGGGTTTAATAATAGTCTAGTAATTATTGGCGGCGTATTAATAATCAGCAACAAGTTCCGTATGCGTATCTAGTGTGGAACGGCGTGAAGAGGCTGAATTTAATTTAAGGTTTTTTTGGCCTGCTTGAGGTTCATCAAATCATTCACCTCTCCTCGTCGCCGAACCGTTTGTTTCGCGTTTTCACCCACCACTCGTCACCCGCGATTCGCGCTTTTCGCTCGTCCAGCAGTTCAACCGACATCGCCACGTCTCCGTGCAGCCGTCGCATCACCTTCGTGGTTGGCGAGTCCGCCCCTGATTGAAATAAAATGAATGTCAGTCGTGTATGGGCAATCAGTCAGTGGAATGTGGTAAATGGGAAATACTTACCGCCCGCGGGAACGAAACCGCACGCGGTCCAGAACTGAGATACGGGTTGATTGGGGTAACAGTCAGTATTTTTTGGAGAGAGGTGGTAAGTACTGGTGGGGGTCGTCGTGTCGTGGGGGTTCTCGGTTCGAAGCCAAGGTAGTACGTTCCGGTCGAGTAGGTAGTTGTACAGGCAAACAGTCGGGACAAAGCCGGTGAACAGTCGTGTTACGACGTTAAAAGCAGTCGTACCTGGACGGAAGCGGGCAGGGCGTCTATGACGAGCTCGGGCGGGCCGGCGTTTTTCGCCGCCGCGCTTTTCGCGCGGCGCACTAAAACCTCCACAAAACCCCTACCGAACCCGCACATCCGCAAGCCTTGCCTGATACCCAACGCGTCTACGGTAAGTGCGTCGTGCTTTAACACGCAAAAGCCGACCGGGGCGGGGCCTAGTTTCGGGCAAAACGCGCCTAGCACGCGAGAGTTTAGGGAACTCGACGCAAAGACATCGGCCGCCTCCGAAATCGCCGCGCGTACGCACGGCTCGCCCGGCGCGTCGGTCTCCTCCCACGCGGCCTGGATTGAAGAAGACGCGTTGTCCCAGAACATGACCGCGTTTTCGTACCGAGCCTGGTCACGGCGCATCCACGCGTACGCCATGCCCAGCTCGCGCGCGCTCAACGCGCGGATTGAGACGCGAAAGACGTCTTCGTGTTCGTCTTCGTTTTCGTCTTCGTGTCTCGACACACGACGTCGACATCGCACCTCACGTCGCGCTTTCCCTGTGAATCCCGCGCTCGTGTCGTCCTCGGTTTCGCTGTCGCTGTCCACGTCCAAATCCCCCAGCGCAACGAGGGCGGATTCGCCCGTCCTGCGAAGGGTCTCGGCGCGGTGGGCTTGACGTGCCGTCTCCATCTCAACCGCCGCGTTTGCTGCCAACATCCGCGCCACGTGCTTCTCCACCGTAGTCATCTCGCTCTCGGGTTTCTTGGCAGCAGCCCTCCCGCGACGCGACACAGGAGGTGGGGACTCGTCGTCGCTGCTACCGTCGCGCATTTTGTCACAAGTACTTTGAGTACATGTGGTGTCTCTCGTCTCGGAGACCTGTCCAAAGATTGCCTATAGGCACTCTTGGTCGATGGTGCGGCGTCGACTGAGACGGGAGCGCGCTAGGACCGTCGAAAAACTTTTTATTCTCTGACAAAAAAAATGATTTGCAGTCACTCCTCGTCACATCCGAGGTCGTGGCCATCACAACGGAGAGCACCGGCGTGGGTGTCTCCGCTTATCAACTCCCGGGTCGGGCGAGGTCGGCGTGACGGTCCGAGTTCGCTTTTGTGTTTTTGCACCGCGCGGGCGCCGCGGCTGGGGGGGGATAGAGAGGCAGGGTTCGCGGCGCGTCAGATCTGACAGGACCACGAATCTCGTTAGTTTAGGTAATCCGAGTTTTTGGCACGCATGAGCGCTTCGGAGCCCTCGCCGCGGCGCGAGTCCCCGTCCCCGTCCCCGTCCCCGTCCCCCCAACGCGAGTTCAGCGATGCGAGTGGCAGTTTAGATGCGGAGTACGGCCCCGAAATCGCGACGGGGAGGCGGGACTCCTTGGACCGAGACAGCCCTACGAACAGTTCGCTTTCGCGAGACATTTCTGAAAACAGCGATCGGGGCAACATCGGCAACGCGGAGACGGGCGGGTGCGTTTTCCCCACTCGTGATTTCGACACCGTGGTGGACGGCTTACGGCGGCACCCACACTGGGTGGTGTTTCCCAAGCAGATGGGCGGTGTGCTGATGAGCGCGTTTGAAATCGTCAACACGGGTGACGTGGAAGGCAAGAAACGCGCGGACGAGCTGCGAACGCTTTACAGGGAAGTCGTTCCGTCGTTTTTCGACAAGTGCGTCGTCGCGGACGACGTGCAGAACTGGGAACCCGTGATCCAGGCGGACATTTTGCTGTGCGGAAAAGCCCTGTGCGAGCTCGTGGCGGTGCGGATGACGCAGGCGCTTGTGGTGAGCACGCGGGGACGGCGCGGTGATCCGGATGAACCAGGAGGTGCATTCAGAGAGGGAACGCCAGGACCGCGTAGTCGCGACGCGCTCCAACCGTCCACATGCTACCATACCGAAACCGCGGAGGAAACGGACGCGGTGTGTTTGCTTCAGGCCGCGGTGCTGGTGCTGACGCGTTCATCGCCGTTCCACGTCAAGAACAAGCACAGCCGCGTCCCCGGAATCCACCGGCAACACGACTTAACCGCGCACGTGGACAGGGGGCGGCACGCCAAACGAAATCGCGGGCGCAGCGTCGGGGGACGATACGGTGGCGACGACCGAAACGACTCTGCTGGAAGGTACTCCGGAAACAACGACTCCGGAGTTATTGACATCACCGCGGACGACATCGCGACTGATTCGGGGGACCCGCGGTTCTCCGGTTTCGACGCCTTCGACGACGACCGCGCGGATTTTGGTCGGTTCGACCGCGAGGGAAACGGGGGGGACTTTTTTGACAACCGCGACGACTCGCAACGCGACGACGACCGTGACGGAAGCCAACGCGACGACCAGTCAGGTGACCACCAGTGGTGTTCGTTTCTCGTCGACGCCTTCGGCAGCAACGGCGGGTTCGACGCGGTGTGCGAGATTTTAACCAGGTAAGGCCTTGTTTTTCGGCTTTCCCAAATCAGGCGGCGCGACGTTTGATGCCACGTATGGAGTGCGGTTACGCAAGTCTTACCACGTCCAATACGTGCCCTGACGAAAACAAGACTGTGTTCGGCCCGATTACCCCTACCTGTTTGCGGATTGCCCGCCCGTAATTACGTAACACGAGTCACGGTCCCGACTGACCCTTTTGTTGAAACAAAAACAGCGGCGAAAAGGTTTCGTGGTCGCTTCTCAACGCGGCTGCTAAAATCGCGGCGCGGTGCGCGATGGAGGTGAACGCGCGAACCCTGGAGACGCTGGTGTTCGCGGTGGAGGTTGCGCTTTCGCGGTGTGCTGTGCTTATGGGGGCTGCTATAAACGACTCGCAGCCTGCGGTGCCGCCGGAGGAAGCTACTGGACAAGAATCGTGCCTGTTTCCTACGGGCAAACAGTCTCACACACCAACTCCCCAAACGGAAGACGACGTCCCGCGCGTTGCGAAAAGCGTGGATGATTTCCTGCAAATCTCCGCCCTCGCGAAAAGCGCGCGCCTGGTTTTCGAAAGCGCGTTTGGGAAACACGAGGCCTGTGAAAAGGTGAAGCTTGTCGTCCGAGCCGTGATTGAGGGCTTGTTGGACGTGAACACGTTCAACGCGCAGCTCGCGGCGTTGAGGGAGATCAACCTCGTGCTGACCAGCGAGACCAGCGAAACCGACGCGTCCACGGCAAACGACCCTTCCACGGCGAACGACGCGTCCACCGCAACCGCGGTTTTCTCGGCATGGATGGAACGTAAAAACCTACTCGCGAAAACCCTTTTACCCACGTTTCTGCACCACAAACTGTACGTGGACCAGGTGTGTTTCATGCTGCGCCGGTTACTGCGACGGCGCGTGCTTCACAAGAAACACGTCTCCGCGCTGTGGGAAGTCGCGCGGCGGAAGGATTCGTTTGAAGACACGAAGAAAAACGTGCTTGACTTGTTAGGTACGTGTGCGGGGCTTTCCCAAATCAAGAGACGACTGTTTTGACGGTCGTCCAGAGTAATTACTCATACACATGGCCCCCAGAGTAATTACGTAATACACGCGGTCCGAAATACTGACATTTTTCGGAGCGCAAAACTGCAGCGCGCGCGGCGAGTGAGTTTGACGAAGCGCAGCTGGAGTTTCTGTTTTCGCGAATCGAAGAGGCGTGGGTTTTGCGAGCCGGCGACGGCGGCGAGTGCACAACCAACACACACCGAACCGCCACGCACGCTTCTTCACCTGAAGAAGACAACGGGGACGACCTGCTCGTGATGGTCCAGAAGCTCGCGCACGGCGACACGCGGGGCACCGCGGCGGAGCGGACGCTGCGTCTTTTGCGGCGCGCGGTGGTGGACGCGTCTACGCGCGAGCTTACAAATCGGGACGACGACGAACAAGAAACTGACAACGCGGCGGATCGAACCACGGCCGTTTTCGCCAACGTGCTGTCGCACTACGACGGTTTGGGTGTTACCTGCGCGTCCGTGAGGCAGTGGACGCTGATTTTCTTGACCGAAATCGCCACGGCGACAGACGACGCGACCCTCGCCGGGTCGGCGCGGGCGTTCAAAGCCGTGGCGGGTCTTGAAATTTCAGGTACGTCTTGCATTTCCCAAATCCAAAGACTGTTTGACCATACAATACTGACACTTTTCTGGCAAAACTCTGAAACAAAAAAGACGGGTCCACCGAAAACACCCTGGTTGGGGTTCCCGTCCCCAAGAAGAAGGGTTTGAAAAAGCGACGGCTGGATGCTGAGCGCGACGCGTTCGCGCGCGACGGCAGGCGCCGGGACCGGCTTCGGGATTTGGCAAGAGACGCGGACGCGGTGGAGGTGTTGACGTCGGCGCTGGAGCGGTTCCAGGTAAGTATTTCCCATTTACCACATTCCGCCGACTGATTGCCCATACGAGACTGACTTTCTTTTTTATCTCTCAGGCGCGGTTTGTTGAAAAAACAAACGCCGCCGCCGGGACGCGGAAACGAAACGGCTCAAACTTAGCCGTTTCACAAAACTTGAACGTGGACCGCACGTTACGCACGTTAGTAGAGACTCTGCTGTTCGTGCTGAAGGATGGGGAGCTCACCGTGGGGCCGGGTGTTGGAAGGAGGCTTTGGCGCGTGCTCATCGAGGCGCCAAACGCTTTCGTCGCCTCCGAAACCGACGAAAAGCAACTCGAAAAAGCCCTCACCGCGCGATCTCAGGGCATGGGCTGGATGACCGAGCTTCTCATGGTACCCCCGAGGGTGATGACCTGTGAGTGCGTCGCGCAGCTGTTGAAAGACTGCATCGAAACGCAGCCCGCAAACATCATGACCTTGCGAGGTACGGCCTTGCGCGTTTCCCAAATCCGTCAACACGCTGTTTGCCCGTACTCGTCCTGCGAAGGGACGTCTTCCCTCTGCCCTGACTGTTCAGACCGATTACGGTGACTGTTGTCCATACATCGTCCAATACATCGCGATGTACGAGACTGACCCTTTTCTTTTACAAAAAAAGGCTACTTCCTGTTCCGCGCGTACTTTCTGCAAACGGGTTTGGACGGCGGGAAACTTTCGGGAAAAACGCCGGGGCCGGTCCGCGAATCGATGGAGGCGACTCCGGTGTCACCGGACCGCGATTCGGTGATCGACATCGACATCGACGATGTTGGGCAGGGTACGGAAAGAAACACGCTGAGACGCGTGCCTGTCGCGCGTGTCATAAGGAGCGACGACCGAAACGAGGGACAACTCGCAGCGATACGCGCGACGCGCCCGCCGTATCTCTCGGACGTCGTTGCCGACGACCTGGAAACCACCGAGCTTTGCGACTTGATAGACGTTGAGTCGCGCGGCTTTCCGGGATTCGAGCACCTGTGGGACATCGCCTTGAACGCGCCTCCCGACGCCCCGTCCCTGGACTCCACCGGCGACTCGCAAGTCGCCTCGCTCGCGATTGACCAGCTGATTCAGCTGCACGTCAAGATCTCGCGCCGGGATTTCGGCGGGCTCGGCGGGGACGAAACCCGCGAAGCGACCGCGCGCGAGGCGTTCGTGGCGCGAACGTTGGAGCACCTGTCCCAAGCCACGGCGGGTATCGCGAGCTCGGGCGATTTGCGTTCAGGCAACGGCGTCGTGAACGGTGCGACCGTTTCGGGTTCTCCGCAAACCGAAACCTCCGCGCTCGCCGAGCAAAGAGCGTCGCGCTGTTTGCTTCTCCTCACACAATTAATCGCGGCGTGCGAGGACGAGGCCCTCGCATCGGGGGGTACGCACAAACCGAGCCCGGTTTGGTCGGACGCACCACGCAACCAGATTCCGCACGGCGGTTCCTACCGCGGCTTCCCGGTTGAGCTCGAAATAAGCGTGATCTCCGCGGCGGATACACGGGAAGGGAGCCTCGGCGTGTCGGTCAGCGCGCACGCCAACGCCACGGTGCGGTGGGTGAAGACGAGGGTGGCGAAGGCAATCGCGGACGAGCGGTTCGCGCGCGCCAGCGGCGCGTACAGAACGTCCCCGAGCGGCGTCCCCCTGGTCGACTTCCGGAACGTGCGGTTGGTGGTGAACGGAAGAGACCTCGGCAGGCACGACGACGAGACCCTTTCGCAGAGCCTGCTCGCGAGCGACTTTTTGAACGGCGCGGTGCGCGCGCACGCGCTGCTGCACCGCTCGGGGGCACGGTTCGCGATTGGCCGGAGCGACGCGGCGTCGGAGTACTCACCGCAGTACTCACCCGACACGAACCACGATTCCGTTTCCAACGAACGCTCACCTCGAGCGCTTCTCGCGCGCCACACCGACACCTACGACGCGCTGTTCGAGCTCGCGGACTGCGCGTGTGCTGTGGCCAGGTCGAGGGCGCAGGCGCTGCTCAACGTGTTGCCCACGCGCCAGGTCGTGACCGACGAACTGCGGTTGTTGCTTTTCGACGGCGACGACGTCGGGTCGTCGGTCGAGCTGAAACGATCGCGGCTCCAGGCGCTGCTCTCGCAGTCGCCGTTCCGGGGCGTGTACGTGGTACAAGCCCTGGACGGACTGCTCACGCCTTCGGATTTGGGGTGCGCGGCAATGTTGAGTGATGTTGACACTGCTGACACTGCAGACGCGGTGTCAAACGACATGGACGTACCAACCGGTGGCGAAAACGACGAACGCGACGAACCCTCCGCCGACGACGCGGCCGCGCACGAGTTGAAAATCGCCAAAACCGCCCTCGCGTTCCGCGCCGCGTTTCTGAAACGCGGGTACGCCAACGATGTCCTCTCGCTGCTGCCTTCTGGTGTCGACGGATGCGACGTGGGCGATGCCGTGGTTGGTATCGCCACGGCGAACAGCGCGTGGCGCGACGGCGGCTTGCGAAAGCAAACCGCGTCCTCCGCGCTGAGTTTGCTACGAGTGGCGCTGACCGATGACGACCCGTCGTTGGCGCAGACCGCGGCGCCGAAACTCGCCACGCTCGCGCGTTTCTTCGCGCAAAGCGATGAAACAAAAAGCGACGACGAGCGCATCGCCACGACCAGTCTGGAGCTGTTTTTCCAGTGTGTCAACGCGTGCGTTTGCGAAAACGAAGGTAAGGGCCTTTCCCAATCGCCACGTTCCGCCTCCCTGATTACTGCTGTGTATGGCGCACGTTACACTTACTGCCGTACTCAGAGTACTGGCAAGTGTTACGCCGACCCACTCCGTCGGACCCCTTTCCAATCCCGGATATACACGCGGTCCGAGAGACTGACACTTTCTTGTTCATCGTGCCAGTCCCGGCGAGCGCGCTGCTCCGCGTGTCTTGTTTCAAGTCGACGCTCCGGGACGTGTTGTGCCGCGCGCCGTCTGTTTCGGTGCGCCGGGTGTTTTTGTACGCCACGGTTCGTTGCGCGATGCGCTTGACACACGAAGCGGCGGTGGGCGACAAAACCGAAACGGAAGAATCGACGCCCCCGCGAAAGGTACGAACGCTTTGCTTGCCGCCCGGATTTGCCGAGATCGTCCTGGAGCTCCTTCCCGAAGCGGAAAAAAAGCCAACGCAGTGCCGCGAGTACTTCACGCTGCTAGGCACGTTGTTGCGGTGTCCTCAAGACGACTCGTCGCCGATGTTCGACGCGCGCGCGCAAGCCAGACTTGACGCCGCCGCGGCGGCTCTTTTCGTGGACGAAGTCAACGCCCTGTGCGTGTGTCCTCCTGAAACGGACGCGGACCACGAACCCGACCCGCGGCTTGTCGCGCGGCTGGAGATTCTGCGAACCCTGGTGGAACGCCTGGGCGGAGGTGCGGCGTGCGGTTCCGCGCGCGAGCTCGCGGTTGGGTTCCACCGAAAGTTGATCCGGACGCTTCTGTTCCGGTGCTTGTTCCCCGAATCCGTGCCTTTGTTGCGCCCCACACACGAGGTGCTAGCTGACGCGGGGGTTTTTGTGTTTTCCGAGGGGGCTGAAGCGTCGGCAAGGCTCACGAGGGACGACGCAACCGAAGACACCGAGCGCGACGACTCTGACACCCAAGAGTTCGCCAAGAGGTTCGGCCTGGCCGCCGACGTTTCCATCACGGACACCCACCTGTCACCCGCCTGCATTGTACCAACAACCAGAGCTGCCGCGTTCAAGCTGTTGAGCCGGCTCGTCCCGTGCGACACTAAAAACGAGATTGTGAATTTGATCCACGATCTGCACCACTCCGGCCCGATCGGGGTTGACGGAAGCAACGCCCAACACGCCCGGTTCGACGCGAAGGTAAGGAAGGGCCTTTCCCAATCACCACATTAAGAGACGACTGATTGCCCACACAAGACGTTAACCACTTTCTTTTGTGCCGTATCAGAGTTTCGAGAAACAGAAAACAACCGCCCGCGCGTCCACCGGGTACGTCGGGTTAAAAAACGCGGGCGCGACGTGTTACATGAACGCCGTTTTCCAGCAGCTCTTCGCGATTCCCCGTTTGCGAAACGACATTTTGTCCGTGCAAAGCGCGTGTGCAACGAGCGACGAACGCGCGAACTCCGTGTTTCACCAGCTGCAACAAACCTTCGCGGCGCTTTCGCTTTCGAAACTCGCGCACCACTCCCCGGTTGGTTTCTGGGCCGCGTTCAAGGATTACGACGGCGAACCAATCAACGTCCGTGAGCACCAGGACGGGCTGGAGTTCTTCGGCCGGTTACAGGACATGGTGGACAACGAGTACAAACAGGCGGTGCGGGTCGCGTTTGAGAAACAAAAAAGCGACCCCGACTTTTGCGAAGCGCAAACGCAACCGCTGGTTGCGGCTCCGACTCCAATCAAAGGCGCCGTGGAGACCTCCATGGGTGGTAAGTTCGTGAACCAGGTGTTGAGCAAACAGTGCCCGCACGTCAGCGAGCGTTTGGAGGATTTCGTGCACGTCAGCGTTGACGTGCGGGGCAAAACAACTCTAAACGAATCCCTGCAGTCGTACGTCTCCGGCGAGCTTCTTGAAGCGGACAACGCGTGGTTCTGTGAACAGTGCGGGTGCAAACGCGACGCGGTGAAGCGGTCTTGTTTCGTGGGCAATTGCTTGCCGCAGACGTTGTGCGTCCATCTAAAACGGTTCGAGTTTGATTACGAAACCATGCAGCGTTTGAAAATAAAAAGCCGGTTCGAGTTTCCAAACGAACTGGACATGGCGCCGTTCACGGTGGAGGCGATGGACGGAGGCGGGGGGGGGTCTGGGGGGTCTACAGATGCGCAGGGAGGTGATTGCGTGCGTGATGGCGATGCGCATGTCGTGACTCAAGAAACGCTGTCCGATGACGCGCATGTCGTGACTCAAGAAACAGGGTCTGCTGACGCGCAGACACCGATGGAAGCATCACCAAGCGCCTCCTCCTCCAAAGAAAAGGGCATGTACAAACTCGCCGGCGTGGTGGTGCACAGCGGCACCGCGTTCGCCGGGCACTACTACAGCATGATTCGCGAGCGGGAGGCACCGACCGGCGGGTTGGTGGGAGCGCCCAACACCACGATGCGTAGTGAGAGTGCTGCAGAGGTCCCAAGCGACTTGACCACGCAAGACCCCGCGATCGGCAAACGGTGGTACATTTACGACGACCAACGCGTCGAGGCGTACGACGTTTCCGATTTAGACGCGGACGCGTTCGGGGGGGCGTTTGTGCCGTCTTCGAGCGGGCTACAAAACCCGGACATGGCGCAGTACGACCGCCCGAACAGCGCGTACCTGCTTTTTTACGAAAAAGTGAACTGCGACGCGAAATGCGGGGTGGGTGACATCCAGGGTAGTGTCCATACCCCAAGCCCCGTAAGCCCGGAGGATGCTTCGGTACCGCCCGCCCCGGTTCGATTCCCACCGGTGCCGGCGATTCCAAACATGCCGCGCGGCGTCCAGCTCGCCGTGATGCGCCGCAACTTGAAGTTCGCGTTCGACGCCAACGTCAACGACGCCGAGTACTTTTTGTTCATGCAGGCGCTTGCTTTGCGGGTGCTTCGCGGTGGGAAGGAGGAACTTGCGAGCTTGGGACGACGCGAACGGAGCGGTGGCCAACCCGGGACGACGCGAGACGACGCGACGCTGGACCGGGAAGGCGTTTCAACCCGCTTAGGGGGGGAAACGAGGGTAAGTATTTCCCATTTACCACATTCCGCCGACTGATTGCCCATACGAGACTAACACTTTCTTTTTTATCTCAGGAAACGCAACACCGGAAAAAGGCGAAGATGAAACGCGGCGACACGCCGGGGGGGGGCAACGACGAGTCCGATTTCTCGGATTCCGGTGAAATCGAGCAGGCGAAGACGATTCCCGGAGAAGACTCTGAAGACCCCGGGGAGGTTTCGAGCTCCGCGGTTCGCGCGGTCACGCTGAGCGTCAACTTTCTGTGCCGCACGTACCTAAGGGCGCCGTTCGTTTTACGGGACCCCGAGACGCTTCGCAAGTGGCGGG
>Ga0302130_1001357_pt1 | contig 12552 bp, 15 predicted proteins | sample CB9_surface_MG_FD_203117 | JGI IMG/M metagenome (GOLD analysis project Ga0302130, IMG submission 203117) | Marine microbial communities from Western Arctic Ocean, Canada - CB9_surface | ecosystem: Environmental > Aquatic > Marine > Oceanic | place: Canada: Western Arctic Ocean | collected... | reverse complement strand
GCCTCCTCCTCAATCCCTGCCGGCTTTGGTGTTGGCTTGATCTTGGGCGTTGTGACCGGCGCGGCATTGGCCGCTGTGAGCAAAGGTGAGTTTAGCTGGCAGACTTTCGAAACACCTGGCCAAACCCGCCGATATTTTCTGGGCGCGTCCCTGATGGGCGTGGGCGGAGTTTTGGCGGGTGGGTGTACTGTTGGCGCCGGGCTTGCCGGTGTTCCAACACTCAGCATCGCCGCCTTGTTGGCCTTGGCGTCCATAGCGGCAGGTGGGTTGCTGGCTCAATATATATTTCACCCGAAGGGCCTGAGCAATCTCACGGCTGTTGACGCCCATTAACACCATCCAGAGCATTGCTACCCAGTTAAGAGCATCCTAAAATGAGCTGCCGCGCTCAACAAGACCTCAGCAAGCGCTGTGCTGTCAGCGCGTGGTTCATAGGAATGAGGCTGAATCAACGTAATAGAGCGGCGGGCATCAGAGTCTTTGAGGTGCCGGATCAAGACACGCTTTGTGCGGCGGGCCTCTGTCATGGCGTAGATCTGTGGAAGGATCGCTATGACTGCACACGTGGCGGTCATAAGCCGAATGGCAGCCAAGCTTGTGCCTTCATATTCATCCAAAACCCGCCCCCCTGCGCTTCAGGCCAGCATCGCCACCATATGAAACAATCTGTATTTGGTCCGAGGGTCAAAAACGTTTGTTCGTACAAATCTTAAAATTTCAGACTTTTAGCGTGGCTGTCTTGCAAATAATCTAAGGCAGATGCCACCCAAAACTTCCCCTCAAACAATGCCGTATGATACATGCTGAAGTGATCTTCCGGGATTAAAATGATCATATTCAACCTCTCACTGCGCAATCCTTGATCAAAATCATGGATATTTTATTCGCGCGCCACAAGCCAAATCTGGCATATATCTATCGCTGTCGTTAGGGTTGCCTTCCCGTTCAACCTCACCTTGGGATTGCCACTCTATATTGCTTTATCCAGTGTCGTATAAAGATAGATAGATATAGAGCAACCAAGAGCGCGGGTATCCCAGCCCTTGGTCAATAGTGTTTATTTATACCATTTGCAGGCGTTTAAACAACGATGAGGTGTCCCAACGGCCGCCGCCCAATTTCTGAACATCTTTGTAGAATTGATCAACCAAAGCAGTGACCGGCAGGCTTGCACCATTCTCATCAGCTGTGGCCAAGCAAATGCCCAAGTCCTTGCGCATCCAGTCAACGGCAAAGCCATGTTCAAAATGATCATCCAGCATGGTTTCATAGCGATTTGACATTTGCCAGCTGCCAGCGGCCCCTTGGCTGATCACTTCAATCACAGCAGCACCATCAAGACCGGCTTTGGAGGCAAAATGCATCGCTTCCGCCAAGCCCTGAACCAGGCCCGCAATAGCGATTTGGTTGCACATTTTGGTCATTTGGCCTGAACCGCTATCACCAATCCGGCGGCACAGCTTAGAGTACACATTCATGACTGGTTCTGCCCAATCGTAATCTTCTTGATCGCCGCCGCACATGATGGACAATTGCCCATTCTCCGCGCCTGCTTGTCCGCCAGAAACCGGCGCATCCACAAAGGAAATGCCCTTGGCTTTTGCAGATTCATAAAGCTCATGGGTGACCGCTGCCGATACGGTGGTATGATCCACAAAGATACTGCCTTTTGACATCGAGGCAAAGGCTCCATCAGGGCCCAAGCAGACAGACCGCAGATCATCGTCATTGCCAACGCAGGCCATGACCATTTCAGAACCTTCGGCAGCGTCAGCCGGGGTTTTGCCCAAGGCGCCACCGTGCTGTGCAACCCACGCTTCAGCCTTCGCCGTAGTGCGATTGTAAACAGTGACCGAATGGCCTGCAGCCATGAGATGCCCCGCCATAGGATAGCCCATTACGCCAAGGCCTAGGAATGTGATTTTTGTCATTGATTTGTCCATTTGAGTTACAGGGTATCGTATGGGGTTTGTCCTGCAAAGAATGCATCGAGATTGTCCAGGGCGCGAAACCCCATTGCGTCACGTGTTTGCTTCGTCGCACTGCCAATATGAGGCAACATAAAAATGTTATCATAGCCGCTAAATGCTGGATTTCCACCCGGTTCGTTCTGGAAACAATCCAAACCTGCTGCCGCCACGTGTCCCGCGCTAAGTGTCGCCATCAAAGCAGTCTCATCAATGAGGGCGCCACGCGCTGAATTCACAATCACAGCACCTTGAGGCAACAAGGCAAAACGCTCTGCGTTCATCAGGTTGGTGGTCTCCGCCGTAGCCGGACAATGCAGTGATAAAAAATCGGCCACGCCCAAAAGACTTTCAACGCTATCATGATAAGTCGAATCATAGGCTTGATCTTCAGGCAAGGCACTCCGGTTATAATAATGAACTTCCATATCAAAACCGCGGGCTTTAGCAGCAAACGCGCGCCCCACCCGGCCCATTCCGATAATGCCCAACCGCGCTCCGGTCACTTGCTTACCCACCATAAACGCAGGTGACCAGCTGTCCCAAGCACCCGATCTCACAATTCGGTCGCCTGCCACCGCATGACGCGACGCGCCAAGCATCAGCAACATGGCCAGCTCAGCCGTCGCATCTGACAACACATCTGGCGTATTGGTCACGAAAATGCCTCGGGCTTTGAGGGCTTGAAGATCACAGTGATCTATCCCCACCGAGTGATTGGCCACAATTTTTAAACGATCAGAAAACTGCGCCACCACTTCGGCGGTGAAATGCTCCGAATGACACGGAATTATTCCATCAAATTCGGCGCTTGCGGCGATTATTTGATCCGCGGTACCCGGTGTGTCTTCGTAGTTTATGACAACATCATAGTCTCTCTGAGCCCGCTCTAGAGTGGCGTCAGACAGGCGACGGGTAATCCAAATACGTGGTTTGATCATTTTTTGCGAACGCATTCGTCCCAAAAGTCATAAAGCGCACCAGAGCAGACCACTATAGCAATCACCATGAAGGGCAGGCCACCAGAAAAACCGGCAAATCCAACAGAAATACTGTGAGAAAGACCAACAATAAATATTACAAATAGAGCGGACCCGAATAGACCTGCAAAGAGTTTGACGCCATATGACATGAGGTATTCCTTTTATTAAGTGGCTTGCGCCAAATGCAGTTGCAACCATCGCGCTGTACGCAGTAAACGGTCATCTTTTTCAACGGGGCCAATAAGTTGTACCCCAATCGGTAGGTTATTCTCGCCCACAAGCAGCGGAAGAGTGATACACGGTAGACCTGCGAGGGTCCACAGCGTACAGAAAATGGGATCTCCAGTCCCGGTACCAAATTTAGGCGCCTCGCCGGCGGCTGCAGGAGCCACTATGGCATCAAACTCAGTGAAAAAATCCTCAAAGAACTCCTGTGCCGAGGTTTTAACCACCAGCGCATCTTCGTATTCTGCCAAGCTAATCTGACGTCCACGCGACACGATGGGCTGCAAGTCCGCACTCAAATCATCAAAATGCCCATCAAATGTTTCCGCTTGATGTTTGCAGATCTCATATTCGTGAATTCGAGCTTGGATCCCAACCAGATTGGCCAGTGTCGCAGCCGCAGACATGCGTGTGACCCGAGGCCCAAGTACGTCTAACACCGCCTCTATGCCCTCCAGCGCATCCGGCGCCAAACGATCATAGAATGGCAGGTTCAGCCAAGCTAAGTCAGGAGCCACCGGCGCTTCAGCCACGGCACCAGCACTCATATTGGGACGCGGGCGGGCAAAGCTGCAGCTGTCGCGTTGGTCATAGCTGCCCAACACGTCTGTCAAAAGCGCCACATCTTCCAATGATCGAGCAAAGCAGCCCACTTGATCGAGAGTGTCTGAGGTTTGCAAAATACCATCACGGCTGATCACGCCACGACTGGGTTTAAACCCAAATGTGCCACAAAATGACGCTGGACGGATCACAGATCCATTGGTTTGCGTGCCCACGGCCAAAGGCACATGGCAGGCCGCTACCGCCGCTGCAGATCCGCTTGAGGATCCCCCGGGGCTATAGTCAGGATTGTTCGGATTGCGGGTCTGATTGGCGTGTACGAAGGCGAGTTCAGTGGTCACGGTTTTGCCCATGATCACAGCCCCTGCTTCGCGCAGTAGTTCCACAATACGCGCATCAGCGGACGGTTGACGGTTAGCAAAAATTGGCGTGCCCCGTTCGGTCGGCATGTCTGATGTGTCGATGATATCTTTCAGCCCAACGGGCACACCGTGCAAGGGGCCTATACCCATACCCGCTTTGCGGATACGGTCACATTCAGCAGCTTGGGCCAAAGCCCCCTCCGCGTCCATATGCGCCCATGCTTCAATGGAGGCATCAGTCTCAGTGATTTGAGCTAGGCAGGACTTCACCAAATCTACAGAGCTGAGCCGACCTGAGGCGATGGCTTTCACCGCCTCAGTAGCTGTCAAAGTATAAGGGGCTAACTTCACGGTACGTAGACACCGAAGAGATAGTCAGGGAACCACAAAGCAATACCTGGGAAGATGTACATCAGCACCATCGTGAATATTACGATGCCTAGATATGGCATGATACCTTTGAAAATTTCCATCAGCTCAATTTGATTTTTGAGCACCCCTTTAAGGTAGTAAGCCGACATGGCCATAGGGGGCGTAAGGAATGAAGTTTGCAGGTTCAGTGCAACAAGCATTGCGAAGAAGTAAGGATTCACGCCAAAAGGCTCAAGAAGTGGCAAGAAGATTGGGACGAAGATGATCAGTATTTCCGACCACTCCAAAGGCCAACCCAGTACAAAGATAATCAACTGCGCCATTATCAAAAATTGAATAGTCGTGAGGTTCATTCCTATGACCCAATCGCTGATCAAATCGTGACCACCAAGGTAGGAAAAAACAGAGGCAAAAGTCCAAGAGCCAACAAACAACCAACACACCATCGCAGTTGCCTTAGCGGTCAGAAAAACACTCTCTTTAAGTTTTTGCCAAGTCATCGACTTGTATATAACAGCCAAGATCATGCCGCCCAAAGCACCCATAGCAGCCGCTTCCGCCGGCGTCGCTAGGCCTCCCAAAATGGAGCCTAACACCAAACCAATTAAGACGGTAAGAGGCAGAAATGAAATCAAAAGATCCCAATAAATTTTTGACGGCGGTGGGACGTCCTTTAGATTAGGTTTTGGAGCGAGGCCAGGATTAATCCAAACACGGACAATCACATACACGATATACAGACCTGCTAACAAAATACCTGGAAAAACGGCGGCAGCATAGAGGCGCAGAGGGGAGAGGTTGCCGATAGCGGCATATACAATCAACATAATGGACGGTGGGATCAAGATCCCCAAAGTACCACCCGCACAAATCACCCCGGCAGCAAAGCTGCGATTATAGTTGGCGTTAGCCATTGCAGGATAAGCCAGCAATCCCATCAAGGTTACTACCGCGCCCACAATCCCTGAGGCGGTGGAAAACACCGCACAGGTAAGCAGGGCAGCAATAGCAAGCGAGCCCGGCAAGTTACGCGCCGCCATGTAGAGCGAATAGAACAAGCGGCTCACAATATTAGCGCGTTCAACCACATAGCCCATGAACAAGAACAGTGGTATAGCAACTAGAGTGTCATTTTCCATCACAGAATAGGTGTTCTGGTTCAGAAGATAGAATATATTATTATTGAAAATGTCCGAAAAAACTTCCGGAGGGCCTTGATAGTATGCGTAATACCCAAACCCGACGCCCATGGCTATCAAGGTAAAGGCAATCGGAAATCCAAGTAACACCAGCACGATAAACAGGCAAAGCATTAGGATGGCGACTTCAGGGTTTGTCATCTTTTTTATCTTTCAGAAATTGCCAAAGGCTTAGTTGGAACCGCGTGAGACTTGGTCGTCACCGCTCAAAGGAATAGGGATAGCATTCACTTCCATATCCATCAACATATCTTCGGTTTCACGTACATCGTCGAGACGCGCCATCCAGCGGCCCGTTTTCATTGCACTCCAGCACCGGACCAGCTCGGCTACGCCCTGAAGCAAGAGTAAAGCGCCCGCCAGGGGTATTAGTGTTTTAAAGAAATAAATTTGAATCCGTGCAGGGCTGTTCCAGCTGACTTCTTTATAGCGCCAACTGTCGGACGCAATTTCCCAGCCGTACCAAAACAAGGCAAGAATGCCTGGAAAGAAGAACAACAAATACAGCAGAAAATCCAACCGGGCCTGCCATCGCACCGAGAACAACCGGTACACAACATCGCCGCGCACGTGACTGTCTTGGGCGAGCGCATAGGGCCCTGCCATCAAAAACAACGCCCCGTACATCTGCACCATCATGTCAAACGCCCAAACCGTAGGCGAGTTTAGGACGTAACGGACGAAGACCTCATATGACACAGAGAGCGTAAGGATAAGAATACACCACCCAAAGGCGCGCCCCACCCATATATTAATACCTTCGATCCCATGAACTAATTTTGTCACTACTGTGCCCCTTCAAGATATGCAAAATCCGGGGGCCGCGATAACGGCCCCCGGATTTAAATTGTGTTAAAATCAACCAAAGTAATGATTATAAGCCAGCTTATAATCAGGTTGGTTCAGGTTCAGGTAGCCCATAACGCTCTTGGCATACACCTTCTGGCTTTCAATTACTTTAGCAAAGAAAGCATCGCCTGCTGACATCCGCTCAACAACAACATCCCAAGCGACCAACTGAGCCGCCATTACATTGTCGGGTGTCCGGTGAACGTTTACACCCTGTTCGGTTTGCAATGTGTTGAGGTCGTCTGCGTAACGTTTTGTGTTACCCCAGTAGAAATTTGAATTTTCTGCCTCTGAAGCATATTTCAAGATAGCTTGTAGTTCTTCTGGAAGAGCTTCGTATTTTTTCTTGTTGAAGGTAACTTCGAAGAATTCTTGCGACTGGTGGAATGACGCAAGGTGATAGTCTTTAGAGACATCCTGCATACCAAAATCACGGTCAGAAGTTGGGTTGTTGAATTCAGCGGCGTCGATCAGGCCCGCTTTCATTGCTGGCTGGATTTCTCCGCCAGGCAATTGCACAACAGACATGCCCATTTCCATTAGAACGTCCGCAGCCAAGCCAACAGTGCGGTACTTCAGACCTTTCATTTGTGAAACGTCTTTGATTTCTTCTTTGAACCAGCCCAGAGGCTGAGCAGGCATTGGTGAGTTGAAGAAAGAAACAACGTTCAGGCCAAGTGTGCCCATCAGTTCGTCAAACAGTTCCTGGCCACCGCCGTAGTTAACCCAACCCAAAACTTCCTGTGAAGACCAACCAAAGCATGGACCAGTTCCGAACAACGAAGCTGCTGGCGACTTAGAATACCAATAAGCTGGCACATAGTGTGCAGCATCCAAAACGCCGCGGTGTACAGCGTCTTGCATTTGACTTGTTTTAACGACTGAGTCCACTGCCAAAAGGTCAATTTTAAGAGAGCTACCAGCCATCGCATGAACGCGGCTAACATAAGACTGAGCATTTTCCAAGAAGATGCCACCACCCCATGCAGCTTGCATTTTTAGCGTTGTTGTATGGTTTGCAGCGAGTGCTGGCGTTGCCAAGGCGGCCGCACCTACAACGGCAGAGCCGCGCAGGAATTTTCTACGGTTTAAAGAATTAGTCATATTTCAAATTTCCTCCCAAGGATTTCTTAAATCTGGCTGCTAGAGCGTCGCTGCCCGATTATTTCAAGCTTCCAACCACTACCGGTTTAATATTTTGACCAAAGCCAACAAAAAAAACGATTAAGTAGGAACTCATGATAATATTGTCGAATAAACGGTCGATGACAAGGCAATAAAACTTCGTTCAAAGGCTTTCAAAACCCAACTCAGCAAGGCCCGGATCGAATATAGGCGCTAACATTTTCGCCAAATCCATCCGTTTTTGAACAAGGCTTATCGCCATAAAATGCTATTTTACCCACATTTATTGGTAGAAAGTTTAAAAATTAGTCAAATTTAGCAATTTAAATTCTAAAGCTTTTAGCAATTTAGATGAAGAATTTGGTAATAAAAAGGAACCAATTTTTTTTATACTAAAAGCAGCAATTTATTAGCTTTCAATGATATTTGCGCATTTTGTATACAAAACTTGCGAATCAAAATTACTTTAAAACTAAATTTTCAAAATTTAAGCTAGTACCCAATACTCGACTTACGGCCTCCCGCCCGATTGTCCATCACGCAAGAATCGCGCTAGTTTACCAATGCCACTGTGGTTCAAACATCAACATTGGGCGAATTTCATTGGCACCCGCTTGATGGCCTTCACAGGGTCGATATCTGGGACATGGAATACCACTACGCCGCTGATTTGGGCCATAGCCAGGAGAATTTCAGTGGCGCTCTCGTCATGCGTGCTATGCCTACAAGCGATTTTAAAACCCTAATCAGGACTGCGCCGGCACCACATCACATGTAAAAGCCTGAGATTGGATCGTGGGCTCCTCACGGTATTTGACAATCGCGGTGTGAAACAAAATACCACTGTCCATCCAATACAGATCACTTCGATCCTCGGCCACCGCCACCGCCCGGAACCCATCAGGCTCCGTAGATGTGATTTCATAGGCTTTGTGGAAAAATACCCCATCGCCACTAAAAGACTGACCATCCCAAGTGAAGTTCAGCTCACGCCCTGGAAAAGCAGGGCTCATCCGCCCCTCCGCCGATACAGACACGCGGTCCAGCTCGATACACAGATATGACACTTCGGCTTTAGCTGTTGCGACAAAACACGTTAAGGCGGCTGTGAGAACAAAAAAATTCATGACCTTTAGATAATACAGTTTCCGCATTAGGCAAATTAATAATGGTATTCACCGAGGCGCGCGCCTGTGGTGGAGGCTAATCCCCCAACAATCACGACGTCCCGTTAAAGTCACCAATACTTTTGCGAGTCGCCGACACATAGGCTAAGCTTTACCAGAACTTAGAAAATTTATGGGAGACTTCAGATGATGGTAACAGGTGGGTGTTATTGTGGTGAAATTCGCTTTGAGGTCACAGGCCCACAGGAAGCGGCGTTTCAATGCCATTGCCGAGAGTGCCAGTATATCACTGGCGGGAACGCCAATATCGTGGTTGTCTTCGCTGAAACTGACTTCAGATATACCAAAGGAGTGGCGACAACCTTTGCGCGCTCCGATCTGGAAACCCCAGTCACACGACATTTTTGCTCAATCTGTGGCACTGCCATCGGCAGCCGAAGCCCGTCCCGCCCCAATTCAATGATCGTAAAAGTTGGCACCTTAGATTACCCAGAAGACTATCAAGCCAAAGCGGCAATCTTCACGTGTGATAAACAGCCCTACCATCATATCCCAAGCGACATTCCGGCGTTCGACAAACGGCCACCCAAAAAGTAAGTGGCGATATAAATAGTATTAGGATAAATCCGATGAAACTTCTCAAATGGCACAGCAACATGGTCGAACGCATGCGTCTTGCGGTGGGCTGGAGCCATTACACCTTTTATTGGGTTTCTTTTATTAAGGGTGTTGCCGTCACCTGCTTGGTCATGTGGCTTATGTGTTGAGCACTTTAACACTAATGTGTATCTGACTGCGTAGATCAGGACCTCTTGGGCACCAATAGCCCCCTTCCACCCACACAAGTGATTCATTTTTTGTCGTTTTGACTGGGGAAGTATTGTCTTGCGACGATGCTCAAGACGTATCCCAAAATCCCCACCACGAGTGCGACCCAAAAAGGTGCCACATCCAATGCATAGAGTACGAATGTGTAGGCACTATTCATCGATTCATCCATCGGTTATGTCTTTTCTTTACCAATCTTAGAGACCACATTACAGCACATCCGACTTGGCTTAAACGTTTCATTTTGCCAGACAGCTCAGATCGAGCCACCTTCAACCATAAAGTTATTCGCCGAGCAGGCCGCAGAGTCGTCAGAGGCGAGAAACAGCACCATCCGAGCCACATATATCGGATCAATCGGATCAGGCAGACATTGGCGTTCAATTTGTTTGGCCAAGGCTTCAGGGGTAACCCAAAGTTCCTTTTGTCGCTCGGTCATGATCCAGCCCGGAACCACTGTGTTGACGCGGATCCGGTGGGAGCCTAAATCTCTCGCCATGGTGCGTGTTAAACCATGCACAGCGGCCTTGGCTGTGGTGTAAGCTGGAAAGCCACCGCCCGCTTCCCACCATGAATTTGACCCCATGTTTATGATGGAGCCGCCGCCAGCTGCGATCATGCCATCAGCAACCGCCTGAATGGCAAAAAACATATGGCGCAGATTGTTGTTTTGACGCTCGTCCCAATACTCCGCCGTTACATCGCGCCAATCATGGCGGTCATCTCTTGCCGCATTGTTGACCAACACCTCTGCCGGGCCAAGCTTTGCTGCCAGCTTTGAGAACGCGACTTTCAAAGCATCAATGTCGCGCAAGTCGCACTCGGCGAATATTTGTTCACCTGTCAGCTCGGCCAACAGTGCCTCCGAGCCTTGTCGATCCATATCAACAAACCCAACCTTGGCCCCCTGCTCAGCGAACGCTTTAACAATTTCAGCACCAATACCGGAGGCGCCACCGGTTACAAAGACGGTTTTGCCACGCAGGCTGAGGTACTCTGTAGACTGTGGTTTAATCATAATCTCATCGCTCAATTAACATTGGAATAACCATGTCGACTTGATGCCATTTATACAATCCTCACAGACCCTCATATAAGCGCCATACAGAGGTCAAACTCTTCGCCAATCGACGTTATAAACCCATGAAACAGGATGTATAAGCCTCAGTATTAGCCTGAGATGGGACCCACCACGAAGCTACAGAAAGAATTGGCTTGGTCCGTTTTGCAGGTTGGAATCCAAGGTAAAGATTTAGTTTGTGAACAAATTGATTTGCTAGCAGCCTGAAAACGGCGAAAATGGGAACTCAAGTCTAAATTAATGCAGCTCTTATAGTTGACAGCCTAACGGTTTTGATCGAGCCTACTTTAGTAGTCATATCTTTAAGAAAGACTAGCTAATGTTGTCTCAAGCGCAAATCAACCACTTTGACACACAAGGTTTTTTGGTTGTCGAAGATTTACTAGGCGCTGACCTCTTAAAGCGCATTCATGCTGAGTATGGCGCGAAAATGGATCTGCTTTACAAAGACTGGGCATCGCAGGGAAAAGTTCCCGCTCCTACACCTGAGATGAGTTTTTGGGATAAGCTAGAACATTGCTCGAAAGGTAGTTTTGATTGGTATCAACCGTTCGACATTTCGTTGCCTGGAAATAACATTACGCATGAGACCCCATTCCACTTCGGTCCCGCGACTTTTGACATGATAACAAATCAGCGGATCTTGGATCTGGTGGAATGTCTGATTGGGCCAGAAATTACATCAAACCCAATTCAGCATGTTCGGATAAAACCCCCCCAAAAAGCAGTGCCAAAACGCGAGACTCGTGCGCATATCGTTAAGACTGATTGGCATCAAGATATGGGTGTAACACTGGAAAGTGCGGATAATACCAAGATGGTTACAATTTGGTTGGCCATCACAGATGCAACCGTTGAAAATGGCTGTTTGCAGGTTGTTCCCGGAAAGCGAGCCAATCTGCTGCCACACTGCTCGCAAGATGGGGCGCAGGTAGCAATTCGCGACCGTTATTTAGACGGCAAAGCATTGCCAACACCGGTAAAAGCTGGGGGGGCTGTGATTTTTCATCCAATGACACCACATTCTTCACTAGCCAACACCTCTGACGGGTATCGTTGGTCTTTTGATCTTCGATACAATGTCACCGGTCAGCCAACTGGCCGCAGTCATTTTCCAGAGTTTGTAGCAAGATCTAAATCTAATCCCAAAAACGAATTGCGTGATTGGCAGAATTGGCGCGATTTATGGGAACAAGCGCGTTCGCAAGTTGCAGGGGCTGAACATATCGCGCAACATCGCTGGCCGACCGATGGTCCGTACTGCGCTTGAAGGTTTTAACCCTGCACCAATGACCAAACTTCGACTATCCCAAAGCATCAACTCAGCATCACCTGCGGCCTCTGTAAGCACCATACGACGCTAGAGGTATAAAACCTGATTGGCTGTGGTTGGAGGCTATACGACTGCCCATGAGGTGCGCCAGAGAGCCAGATGAAATAACTGTGGAACAAAGGCAACAACACGTATTTGATCGTCTGACGGGGGAACTCAAGTGGTTGGAGACTACGCTTTCTAGACATGGCGCTTGATGATGCTGGGGTTAGGCCAACCAACGGGTGATCATAGGGATTCGCCGCAATGTCCCACCAGAAAAAGTTTATCTCCAATCACCACTACATCAGATTCCCTGCGAGTATGTACAGGTTCTGGTAAATGCTTCGATACAGGTGATCAGCAAACAGTGATTAAACGTGGTACTATTGCGTGGTACTATCGGACATTTAGTACCCTCCACCAAACCCCTTGTTTTACTGGTTATTATGACAATAAAGGGGGGCTGGCAGAGACGATGGGATTCGAACCCACGAGACCCTTCCGGGCCTACTCCCTTAGCAGGGGAGCGCCTTCGTCCACTCGGCCACGTCTCCG
>Ga0302130_1001352_pt1 | contig 12573 bp, 19 predicted proteins | sample CB9_surface_MG_FD_203117 | JGI IMG/M metagenome (GOLD analysis project Ga0302130, IMG submission 203117) | Marine microbial communities from Western Arctic Ocean, Canada - CB9_surface | ecosystem: Environmental > Aquatic > Marine > Oceanic | place: Canada: Western Arctic Ocean | collected... | reverse complement strand
CGGGGTAATATTCTTATCACCACTGAAAAATAAACTTACTGCATAAGTGTCAAAGAAAAATTAATTCTGTCATTGCCTGCAACTTCCAAATTTCACTTCACCAGACAATTATTTTTTGTTTTTGAGTTCAATGTTTCTAAATTCTAAAACAGTCATAACAACACCAACTATTGCCAATACAAAACAAAATAATCCTGTAAAAAATAATAATGAATCATCCATACTTAGTCCTTTTTAGCTATTATCTTAAAATAAATAGCAAAAGTTAAAATTGAAGGTATCCATGTTGCCGTAAACAATGCTTCTTGTTTAGTATCAACTCCTTGGAACCACAAATAAGCAGTTGTTATAAATGCTACTGCTACTGAAATTAAAATGCATATATCTGATGTTTTGATCATAAATTAAACCTTTTTTAAAAATTAATCTTCATTCCAGAAAGCCCACGAACCGATTAATAAGAGAATTACTGCTAAGGATGCATGTGCTCTTATATTTGTTTCATTAGGCAGTTCTATTAAAAGTGGGACTATGTTAAACATACCTAATAGAAGCCACAATACTGATAACAATGATAAGAAAAGTGCAACTTTTCCAATTTTTCTTTTCATAAAAACCTTTTTAATAGAGTTTGAGTTTAACTAACACACAAATTTTTTGTGGGCTAATTAAATATTTTATGAGTATGCTTGAGACATATTTGATGTCAACCTATAATTGATAATTATTGAATATCTTTCAAATTTAGTTATTATTAATATCAATGAATAAATTTAATATAGGAATTGATTTAGGTGGTACTAAAATTGAATCAGTTGTTCTTGATCTTAATTTTAATATTTTATTTCGTCAAAGAATCTTAACTGAAAGCCAAAAAGGTTCTCAGCATGTACTTTCCCAAATTGAAAATATATATTTACAAGCCATAAATCATATTGAAGGCTCTGAACATACCCTTGGTGTTGGAACTCCCGGCTCGCTTTCTAAATCTACTAGATTATTAAGAAACTCTACTATTTCCTGTCAAAATGGATTACCAATTCATACTTTAATAGAAGAAAAATTAAATCATTCATTATCCATTGAAAACGATGCAAATTGCTTTGCTTTAGCAGAATCACATATGGGTGCTGGTAAAAAATATGGCTTAGTTTTTGGTGTAATAATGGGTACAGGCTGCGGCGGTGGATTTATTCACAATGGAGAATTAAGGACCGGTCCACAAAGATTAGCTGGTGAATGGGGTCATTCAGTTATTGACCCAAATGGGCCATTATGCTTTTGTGGGAAAAATGGTTGTGTAAGTACTTATATTTCTGGGACTGGTCTTGAAGAAATGATTTATGACAGTTTAAAAATAAAGATTTCAGCTGAGAAATTTTTAAGCCAACTTTTATACAACAAAGAAGAGGAAGATATTTTAAATAAGTTCTATGAGTTTTATGGTTTGTCATTAGCAAATATAATAAATACTATTGATCCAGATGTAATTATTTTAGGGGGCGGCTTATCCAACCATAAGGATTTATACACAAAAGGATTGCAAATGGTTTATAAAAATATCTTTTGTGATGAGCCAACTACCCCTATTATAAAAAATGTTCTTGGTGATTCGGCAGGCGTCATTGGTGCAGCTATAATTGGTAAAACCGGATCTATTAAACATGGCTAAATTATGCTAAATAAATATTCACTTAAATAATAAAAGTAGAAGGGTAAAAATTGACGATGAAGATGCTATAAACTAGCCCCATATCAAAATTTATCTTCTTACAAGAAATTTTAATTAAAATATAATAGGTAAAATATGCTACAAATAACTGCACTATATGCTTCACTGCTCGCCTTTATTTATATTAAGTTGTCTATAAATGTTATTAATTTAAGAAAGTTTCATAAAGTATCTCTTGGTCATAAAAATCATAAAGATCTTGAACAAGCCATTCGTGCACAAGCAAATTTTATTGAGTATGTACCTTTTGGTTTAATTTTATTAAGCTGTCTTGAGATTAATAAAATTCATCCAGCAATAGTTTTCTTATTGGGTAGCTTATTATTTATTGGTCGTTTTTTACATGCTAAATCATTTACGGTGCCTGGCATAGACAAAACGAAAAGAATTCAAGGTATGAAATTTACGTTCTGGTCAATAAGACTTATGGCAGCTATGTTGCTCATCTCATTACTTGTTTCACTTGTTTAAGTTGATTCAGAATACAAATCATTCGCATTAACACATCATTATTCAACCTGTGTTAATTTACGACTTCAATAGATAAACAAGGAGAAATGTAATGGCTGATAATCAAAAGATTATTACTTCACTAAATAAAATTCTAGAGATGGAACTTGCTGGGGTTGTTCGCTATACCCATTATTCTTTGATGGTATATGGATATGGCCGCATTCCTATTATCAGTTGGTTAAGGGGTCAAGCAACTGAATCATTAGACCATGCAAATAAAGCTGGGGAATTAATTACTAATTTAGGAGGGCACCCATCACTTGCGATTGGCCCACTCTTAGAAACTAATACACATGATATTGGTAATATACTGCGTGAATCTTTAGATCACGAAAAAGCTTCACTTGATTGTTATAAAGACTTATTAAGACTTGTTGGTGATAGCTCGATTATGCTTGAAGAGTATGCTCGAGAAATGATTTATACAGAAGAGCTACATATGGGTGAGGTTGATAAAATGCTTAGATCGCCTGGAGATGTAGAGCCATTTAGCAAATAAACTATGACTGAATTTGATCATGAAATAGATGCCATTGGGCTGAAATGCCCAATGCCTATCCTTAAGTGTAAGAAAGGCCTTAATTCGCTTGATACAAACCAAATATTAAAAATAAAAACAACAGACAAAAGTGCAAAAAAAGACTTTGAAGCTTTTTGTAGAAATACTGGCCACGATTTAATTTTATGTAAAATTGAAAATGAAGTAACTACTTTTTATATAAAAAAAATTAAGAACTAAGCTTTACTAATTGAGCTTTTACTTTTTTATTCAACTGAGTAAAGCCTAATAACCTTTCTTTCTCTTGATTAATTACTACCTCAGGTGCTTTATCAACAAAATTCTTATTCTCTAATTTTCCACTTGCTTTACTAATTTCAATCTCTAATCGATTGATTTCTTTTTGTAATCTCGCTATCTCTGTTTTTTTATCAATTTCTATATTTAGCATTAGCTTAAAATTATTAACAATGGCTACTGGGGCATCTTTATCAGGTAGCTCTTTCATATATTCAATTTCATTTACCTTAGCAAGCCCTTTAAGATAAATTTCATATCCAGTCAAAATATCTTTATCTCCCGTAATTGCTAATGGAATTTTTTCTGCAGGGGAAACACCCATCTCGCCTCTCAAACTTCGACACTGAATAACCATTTTTTTTAATACTTCCATCCATTCAATTGATGCTTCATCGACTTTCTTCTCTTGGAAAGTTGGATAAGCCTGCATCATAATTGAATCGCCCTCTTTTTTAGCCATAGGAGCAATAGTTTGCCATATCTCCTCAGTGATAAATGGCATCACTGGATGACTCATTCTAAGAATCATTTCTAAAACGCTTATCAAAGTTCTTCTTGTAGCTCTCTGCTGAGACTCATTACCATTTTGTAATTGAGCTTTTGCTATCTCTAAATACCAATCACAATATTCATCCCATACAAATTGATATATCTCTAATGAAAGCAAATCAAACCGATAGTCTTTAAAATTATCTTCAATTTTCCTAATTTTTTGATTAAAAATACTAACAATCCATCTATCTGCATTTGAAAATTCTAAATACCCTTCAACACAATCACCAAAACCATTGTCTACTTCTTCACAGTTCATTAAAACAAAACGAGTTGCATTCCATAGCTTATTACAAAAGTTCCTATAGCCCTCGCATCTGTGCAAATCAAACTTTATATCTCTTCCTGGGCTTGCAAGACTTGCAAATGTAAACCTTAATGCATCCGTCCCATATGAAGCGATTCCTTCTGGGAATTCTTTTTTAGTCTTCTTAACAATCGATTCAGCTTGTTTTGGATTCATTAACCCAGCTGTTCTTTTCTTTAATAATTCTTCGATTGAAATTCCATCTATTAAATCGATTGGATCTAAAACATTGCCTTTTGACTTACTCATTTTTTGACCTTCAGAATCTCTAATTAATCCATGAATATAGACATGTTTGAATGGAATCTTTCCAGTAATGTGCTTAGTCATCATCACCATTCTTGCAACCCAAAAGAAAATAATATCAAAACCAGTAACTAGTACAGAAGAAGGTAGATATAAATCAAGGGCATCATTACTTTTTTCGGGGTATTCTGGAGTCCAATCTAGCGTTGAAAAAGGCCACAAGGCTGATGAAAACCAGGTATCTAAAACATCGTCATCCCTTTTTAAACTTCCCTCATAACCATCCTCTTTAGCTAATTTTTTTGCTTCATCATGAGTGTGGGCTACATAGATTCTATTATCACCACCATACCAAGCTGGGATCTGATGCCCCCACCACAACTGTCTTGATATACACCAATCTTGAATGTTATTAAGCCATTGATTATAAGTATTTACCCAGTTTTCAGGATAAAACTTAATATCTTTACTTTTAACAACGTCTAATGCTTTCTCGGAAATACTCTTTCCGTCATCACTTTTTTTTGACATAGCTACAAACCATTGATCAGTAAGCATTGGTTCTATGACCGTTCCTGTTCTATCTCCTCTTGGAATCTTTACAGTATATTTTTCAACTTTATTTAATAGAGATTTACTTTCAAGGTCGCTTACAATTTTCTTCCTTGCTTCAAATCTTTCTAAGCCTTCATAAGAACTTGTTCCATTCTCGTTAATTAAACCATCAAGAGTTAAAATATTTATTAATGGAAGCTTATGTCTTTGACCAACTGCATAATCATTAAAATCATGCGCTGGAGTTACTTTTACCACCCCAGTGCCAAAAGTAGCGTCGACATATTCATCTGCAATTATTGGAATTTCTTTATTTAGTAACGGCAATATCGCAAACTTACCAATATATTTTTTATACCTATGGTCGTCTGGATGTACCATTAAAGCTACATCACCTAGCATTGTTTCTGGCCTAGTAGTGGCGACTGTAAGAAATATATTGTCATTGCCTGCTAGATGATAATTAATATGCCATAAAGATCCATTCTCTTCTTCTTGAACTACCTCTAAATCTGATACGGCGGTTTGAAGCTTTACATCCCAATTTACTAATCTTTTTCCTCGATAAATCAATCCTTCTCGATAAAGCTTTACAAAAATTTCAGTTACAGTTTTGGATAGTCCTTCATCCATTGTGAAACGCTCTCGAGACCAATCAGGTGATGTTCCTAGTCTGCGCATTTGTTGTGTTATTTTTCCACCTGAAAAAGCCTTCCAATCCCACACTTTTTTTATAAATTCTTCTCGGCCTAATTCATGTCTAGAAGTACCTTCTTGATCTAACTGTCTTTCAACAACGATTTGAGTTGCAATACCCGCATGATCTGTTCCAGGCTGCCACAGAGTGTTAGATCCGCTCATACGGTGATAACGAGTCAAAGTATCCATTAATGTTTGATTGAAGCCGTGGCCCATGTGTAAAGTGCCGGTTACATTTGGCGGGGGTAACAATATTGAAAAAATTTTTGGATTATTTAAATCACTACCGATTTTATAGTAGCCTTCTGATTCCCAAAATGTATACCATTTTTCTTCTATTTCTTTGGGATTAAAAGATTTTGATAGTTCTTGTGTCATATTTTTTTATCTTGAATAATAATGAATTCTAGCATGTCAGAATATACTCTGAGTCAAGAATTTTTTTAAATAGAGCATACCTTACACCCTTTATCTTTAACTATTTTTATAGTTTTCCATGTCATATCTTTTACATCAAGAAGTAATAATCTACCCATTAATGAGTTACCAATATCTAAAATAATTTTTATAGCTTCTGCAGCTTGAGTGGAGCCAATAATTCCAACCATTGGTGAGAAAACTCCATGATCAGCACACCTTAATTCTTCTTCAGTATTTGTATCTGGAAATAAACATTCGTAACAAGGGCTACTTATTTTTCTAAAATCAAATACGCTAATCTGGCCATCAAATTTAATAGCTGCGCCAGATACAAGAGGCTTTTTATGATGAAATGAAATTTTATTCAAAGCATAACGTGTTTCAAAATTATCAGAACAATCAATTATTACATCTGCATCTTTCACTAAATCTGTCATTTCATTAATATTAAGTTTTTTCTCAATTGGAGTAATAATTATTTCCGGATTAACTTTATTTAAAAATTGGCCTGCTGAAAGAGCTTTGTTTTTTCCAATAGATTGATCACTATGAAGTATTTGTCTTTGAAGATTAGAAATATCTACATCATCGAAATCACAAATTGTAATTTTACCTATTCCAGATGATGCAAGATAAATAGATGCTGGAGACCCCAAGCCACCTGCCCCAATAATTAAGCAATGACTGTTAAGTAATTTTTCTTGTCCGCTATATTCAATTTCAGGTAATAAAATATGACGGCTATATCTAAGTAATTGATTATCTTTCATATCAAGGAATTATATGCATAACCAAATTATCATATCCTAAAAAGGAATTAAGGAAAAATGGGGTGGCTGATGGGGCTCGAACCCACGACAACTGGAATCACAATCCAGGACTCTACCAACTGAGCTACAGCATCTTTGGGCCACCCAGTTATTTTCTCACACTTTGTCCTTCACTTGTCCTTTTTTGGAGAATATGATGGCAACTTTTAGAAAACGTAAAGGTAAGTGGCAAGCAAGAATACAACGAGCCAGCGGAACGTCGCAGGCTAGAACATTTTTTAACCTCAGGGATGCAAAGCTTTGGGCGAGAAAGGTAGAACGAGATGTTGACTTAGGAATTCTGAACATCAAACCTGCCTTAATCATGGTCGGTGAGGCCTTTAAACGCTACTTAATTGAGGTCACTCCCAGAAAAAAAAGTGCCGAAATTGAACGCTACCGTATTCAAGCATGGCGACTTCACCCAATCAGTAGTCGTATACTACACGAGCTCAAAATTCATCATCTGGCAGCATGGCGTGATGAACAAATCAACAAAGGCTATAGCGCCAATACAATCCGTCTTCATCTAGCAGTTCTTAGTCACCTATATACCATCGCTCAACATGAGTGGGGGTATGAGGGACTTAAAAATCCCGTTCGTCATTTGCATAAACCCAAATTACCTGGCGCACGAGACATTCGTATTAATGATGATGCTATTACGTTATTAATTCAGCATACCCAGTCGCCTTATTTGCCCTCACTTATTCAATTAGCTTTACTGACCTCCATGAGACGATCTGAATTAATCAAACTCCAATGGGAAGATATTGATTGGAGTAAGCAACTGATTCATCTAAAGGATACAAAGAATGGTGAAAGCAGACAAATCCCAATTTTTGATAAAGTGAAGGTTATATTAGAAAGCATCGCAGGAGACACAGGCCCTTTATTTCCAATCAAAGAGCATGCTGTCTCTGTCGCGTTCCGACGTACGGTAAAGCGAAGCGGGCTAGTCAATATAAGTTTCCATACCTTGCGTCATGAAGCTATTACGCGATTTTTTGAGGTCGGGTTAACAATCCCCGAGGTTGCATCCATAAGCGGGCATAAAAGTTGGGCCATGCTCAGACGCTATACCCATTTGCAATCAAAAACATTAATTAATAAACTGAATAATTAATTTAAAAAATTAAAACAAGATAACGATTTATGATTTTATGAAAAAAAATTTATTCGTCGGTATACAAAGGCTGTTGACGAGGTAGTCATTTGAAAATAGGTACTTCTCACCAGTAGACGTGTTATGTTCCTCGGTAACCCAGTAGTTAACCTCGTAAGATGTGGAAACTACATATCATAGTTATCTTAGGTATTATTAAGAATTGTTCCGATATTCCGCAGTGTTCCAAAAATCAACCCCGTGTGTTCCGAAAATAGCATACATTTTGGAACACGAATTTGCAGTTTTTACTAGGGGTTCGGAGGAATGTTCCAATGTTCCACTTTTTTTCAATAGGGTATGGGAGAGAGCAAAGTTGCAAAGCAAGAGATTATTTTTTGCAGTGTAATATTAGAATACTCCCAGCCGACGCCCTTAAAAACCACTGGAACATTGGAACATTACTTAATAATAATAATATAATATATATATAAAACAGTGGCTTACCTCAATTCTATCTTCGTGTTCTGTTCTATTAGTAAAGTATAGAGCCTTGGAACACTGGAACACATGACTGCGTATGGCTCTCAGCGCGTTTTCCCCTAATTACCTCTAATTTCCCCCATCACCAGATTAGGTATTAGCAATAAGAGTAAGAGTAGTTTTTTCATAAAACCAGTTTACCCGCAGACAATTATGTCTGCAAATGAGTGGAGGCAAGATGATGATTACCAAGAATCACGTGAGATCCAAATTAAATTATTTCTAGGAAATACAACATACGTAGTACTCGTTCCGGAGGCCTGACTGCTCTCAATATAATCCTGATAAAACAAAGTATCCTTTGGATATTCCTCAGCGCAAACAATTTCTTGAAGAGTTTTAGTCAAAACAATGTATTGTTTATCGTCTTTTAAAATTTTATCTGGGTCATTTACGCAAATAAGAGATTGTGAATTACTCAAATTACCTAAGCGTTTAGCATTAACTAAGCTAGCATTTGTTTGTAATTTTATTATGTCTTTAGGAATGAAATTTTTATAATCACTACCAGTAGTATCAACAATAAAGCTATAGAGGTGCTCACTGAAAATCCCCCATTCAATAGCATAAATAATTCTATCCTCAGGAATATCAAAGTACCCCGAAACCAATTTCTTACTGCTGTTGGCGGAGCCCATATATTCCATAGCAGGCTCTGGGAAAGCAAACACATAAAAAATCAATGAAGCAATAAATATAAAAGGAAAAATGACAAATATAAAAAATAGATACTTCACCCATTTAGGGATAAGCGGAGTAATTTTTTTACCTAGTATAATCATAACTCTTCTTCCATCCCAGATTAGGTATTAAGAATAAGAGTAGGAGTAGTGTTTTCATTTTTTATACTTTCCTCTTTCACACAAATATTTATTATTCGCCATCTGCATACTTTTCTAAAGGAGTTCTATTCGCTCTTTCAAGTAGAGCCTTTATTTCATCTAACTTTTTATTTCCAACAATAAGTAGTATAAGAATTGCCAGTATGCCCAGCTCCACCCTACTCCAATCAAACCAATCCATGTTATTTCTCCTTGTTATTTATGTCTTGCTCTTCCTCCAATTCTCTTTCTCTTAATTTTTTCTCTCTTGTTTCGTCATCTGTAAACATCAAAGACTTTGTTTTTACTTTTTTTATTGTTGTTTTTACTTTTTTTATTACATTTAAAAATAAACCAATAATACAAACCCCAATTAAAATATAAATAATATAGAGTAAATTGAAATCTAAAATTGCATTAAATATATCTCTTAATGACATATCAATTCCTGTTTAAATAATCTTCAGCTTTACGCCTTCCCTCATCAATTAAATCATAATCAATTGGGAGTGATGGGTAAGTCACAAGTCCGTAAGTATTTTTATGCCCACCATTTATAGTTGCACAAAGAGCTCCACCTTCATTACAAATTACTACCTTTTGAACTGTATTAGCATAAGCTTTATCTATAAACACATTACTAGCATTCAAGAACAAGCCTAATGCAATAGCCCCTAGTAGTATCTTTGTTGTTTTATCTAGTTTTAATTCCATGTTATTTCTCCCTAGTTAATAAACTTTTCCCAAAGTGATAAAAATTGCCCAATAATAAAGATGCCTATTGCAATCAACCAACCTTGCCATTTTATTCTTCTAGTTCCCCAAAAATAAGCGAATATAAAGCCACAAATAAGAACAAAAATACAAAGTAAGTCAAATAACCAAAGAACTAAGGGGGTTTCTACGTAAATTAGAACAGGAAGGACACCAATCCCAGACATCATTGCAAAAAACTTAATACTGTCTTTATAAGCATACCAATCAATTTTTTTTAGACCTAGAGTTAAATTCTTTGAGGTAGAATATTTATAGAGTGATAACAATTCTTGCTCATTTACTCTGACAGCTAATTCAATCTCTGCTTCCTTATAGTTAAGCTCTTTTAGTGCTTTCATAAAAATTGCTAACACTACTGTTTCATCATAATTTTGTTCAGTCCAGCTTGCTTTAGAAACTATTACTTCTATATAGGGAGGCATAAATATCTTAAGTTGCTGGTCAAGACTTAAATCTTTTATGCTCTTAATTTTCGAGAAATTCTTAAAATCACTAGCCATAGACTTATAAAAGTTTTGGTCTAGGCAATCATCATCACCTACTTGCCAATGGAGTTCGCTAAAAGTTTTTAGCCCCTTTATTGGAAGGCTCATTCGTACATACTAAATTTTAAGAATCTAGCTTCGTCTGAATCAATAAGTAATTGGAGTCCTTCATGATTTTTAATTTGGGTTGCCTTACTGCTTTTTATGTCTTTTAAATTTCGCTCAAAGTAGCATGGTTTACTTACAGCTCTATGCTCACAATGATAGCCACCATGCAAAGACATCAAGAACCTTTGCTCTTTTTTATCGTATAAAACGGTACGAGCTTGACCAAGAGAGATTTCATGATGCGAACTATCTTTAGATAAATACAATTCATAATCCATACCTCCACTCCCACTATTTGCCCATTCAACAACATAGTCTTGGGTATCGTCGCCATTAAAATCATGCTTATAGTGTGCGAAACCATTTGCCGCACTGACATCGTATGTGCCGTCTTCTTTCTGATAATATGCACACCTTCCTAATGCCTTTGTAAGCATTAATGCATACATCTCTTTTGAAAAATCTACCTTTTGAACATAGTCTCTGCATATTTGAAGGGCTTCCTCTTCAGACTTAATAAGAGATTCACCCATCACCAGATTAGGTATTAAGAATAAGAGTAGGAGGAGTTTTTTCATTTTTTATATTTCTCTCTTAATTGAATAAAGTCTCTTTTAAGTAATCTATATAAAAAAATTATTGATGGAATACCGATAATAAGAAAAAGCATCACAAATGCTGCCCCCTCATGGCCATTGGTTTCAGAGCAAATATCATAAGCTTGGCTATCATGGAGTAAATGGCCACAATCCTCTTCAAGCTTTTTGTAATAAACTTTTAAATAGCCAGAATTAATTTTGAAAACTGCATCAATTCCTAAAAATGAAAACAAAAAAAGTATTAGTCGAAGAAAAACATACTTTACCGGCTTGGGAAAGAGTGCAATTTTTTTATTAGAATAAAATAACATTTTGATAGGTGTTTAAACCATTAATCCAAGGTCTTTAAATCGGATTGTTATATGATCGATATTTTCAGTTATTTGAGCTTCTGATAATAAATAAGGGTATTCAATAGAGACCATTGTTTTAATATATTTATAAGCGCATTCGCTTGCACAATCATCTGAACCAACTTTTGCTTGATGTATAAGGGCGTCAATTTCTTTTTTTATTAAACTTGGTTTATTTCCCCAACTATAACTATTATGCATCATCAAAATGATCTCTGATATGATCATATCGCAACCAAAGCATTCGCGCATAAAATCTGTCATACATGCAATTCTAAATTCAGGAGTATTTGTAAAATCTTCTTTTGGATTTTTTTTAACAATCCCTGTATAAAAAAGGGAGAGCCTTTCATTCATCACCAACAATTCTTTTGTAAGTTGTTGTTGTAATTCGTCTTGAGTTTTGCTTTTCATTTTAATTAGCCATTGGGTTTATATAATAATTCCAAGTTAAATAAGGTACCGTTCCCTTTATATATCCTTCTGGAGGATTTACTGAAATTGTTCTAAATATTTCTACGTTGCCGTTTTCAGTAGTCGTAATTTCAATGCGATATTGAAAATCCGGATATCGATAATCTCCTTTGATAAGAGCTTTTTTAAATTTTGCAGCTTCATCCTTAAATTCCTCAAGCCTCAAATGAGTGGATGGAAAGCTTGAATCACAGCCTGTTGCTAGCTTAATTATAATAACTTTCTTTTTTATATCGGTATCGCTTATTTCAAAAGAGGGGCCTTGTTGAAGTACGCGAGGATTAAATTGAGTCTCAGGATACTCAACCGATTGAACTCTCTGTAACAACAATACGTCCTTCAAAATATTATAAACATATTGAAGTTGAAACTGTGGATAAGGCTTCTGCTCCAGCTCCCATAGCAGCAACCCTTTTCTAATTTCAGTATGTAAGGTTTTAATATACTCTTCAACTATTGGAATTTGAGCAGCAAAGCATTCTCGCTTGAGGGCATCATTTTCAGCTGTTTCTTGTTTTTTTATCTCAATTTCTTCAGCTGTTTTTTGTGTTTGGTACTCCTGATATTGTTCTATACCTACTATAAACCCAATGGCTATCAAAATAATAAGAGGTAATTTAAGTTTATTTTTCATAAGACCAGTTTACCCCCAGTTTCATTTATATTAATTCCGTAA
>Ga0302130_1001341_pt1 | contig 12639 bp, 9 predicted proteins | sample CB9_surface_MG_FD_203117 | JGI IMG/M metagenome (GOLD analysis project Ga0302130, IMG submission 203117) | Marine microbial communities from Western Arctic Ocean, Canada - CB9_surface | ecosystem: Environmental > Aquatic > Marine > Oceanic | place: Canada: Western Arctic Ocean | collected 2017-09-19 | reverse complement strand
GTATCTTTAACAACTTGCGTATCATCTTCGTTAGCAGCCTCTTCAAAAGTGAATCCATATTGAAACCCAGAACATCCACCACCACTAACAAAAACTCTAAGCTTTAGGTCAGGCGAACCTTCTTCCAAAATCAAATCCTTAACTTTCTTTACTGCGTTATCAGTAAAATTAATCGGGGTGGGCATTTCTAATTCAGCTGTCGTCATTTTTATTCTTCCTCTTTATTTATTTTTTCTTAGATTTAAGGTCAGCTACTGCTGCTTTGATTGCATCTTCTGCTAAAACTGAACAATGAATTTTAACTGGAGGCAATGCTAATTCTTCAACTATCGATGTATTTTTTATGGCTTGTGCTTCATCTAGAGTTCGCCCTTTGAGCATTTCTGTAACCAACGAACTTGATGCAATAGCTGAGCCGCATCCATATGTTTTAAATTTAGCATCTTCAATAATTCCATTTTCACCTACTTTAATTTGTAGCTTCATAACATCACCACAAGCAGGTGCACCGACCATACCAGTTCCAACTGTTGGATCTTCTTTGTCAAATGAGCCAACATTTCTTGGGTTCTCGTAATGATCTAATACTTTATCGCTGTAAGCCATAATAAATTTCTCCTAAAAATTTCAATGTTCTGCCCATTCTACTTTTTCTAAATCTACACCACCCTCATTCCCTTCTTACTCAAAAGGTTTTATTAAAATTCGCTCTGGTGTTGCCTAGAACAGCATGTCCATACGGACGATTTATATCGGCAGTGATCTAAGGTGCATTAGGTTTATTTCTTACAAGAATTAAATGGTATTATCTGCAAGAATAATCACACAGTCCCTGATTAACCACAACCATTACCTGTTAGCTTTTCATGGAGAGACGTCTAGGCAACACCAGAACAAGCTCTATATATAATTAAACTACTCCTATAATTTATATTATTCAATAGTTTTCTATAAAATCAGGTTACCCCCAGACAATTGAGTAGGCAAATAGCCTGTAAGTAAATTCGTGTACCACTTCACACGAGATTGTAATACACAACAATGACCACTATGGACTACGTAAGTTTTTGAGTAGGGCGATTCTATTGGCTTAATACAGGATATGAGGGGATATAACTAGAAGAGTTGGTGCTTCCCAGCTCCACCAATTTGTATAATTAAACCATTGATTCTTAGGGGTTTTTTTACACCTACTCTCTGAAAATATTAAATCGTATGCCACTTAGCATTTAAAATGTATTAGTTTCTAGTATGCGACACCCAGTAATCATCTAGCTTGATAAGTATTTATATACGACTTTAATTGAGTAGAATATAATTACATCATTATGAAAATTTTAACACTTTCTGAAAAGGGTAAGCAGATCGCTGAAGCAAAAAAAAGAAAAAAGGCTAAGAGCCCTTCTCAAGAAGAATTAAGTAGACTTCTTGAGCACTATCAAACTGGACAATACGATGATGCTGAAAAGCTAGCGGTATATATAACCCAAGAATTTCCTTACCATCAGTTTGGCTGGAAAGTATTGGGGGCAATATTAGGGCAAACAAGTAGGATATCTGAAGCAGTAAATGCCAATCAAAAATCTGTGGAATTAGCGCCACAAGATGCCTTAGCTCACTACAACTTAGGTATCACGCTCCAAGAACTGGGCAGATTTGACGAGGCTGAAGCAAGCTATACTCAAGCGATAGCATTCAAGCCTGACTATGCCCTAGCCCACAACGACTTAGGTATCACACTCCAAGAACTGGGCAGATTAGCAGAGGCTGAAGCGAGTTATACAAAAGCGATAGCATTCAAGCCTGACTATGCCAAAGCTCACAACAACTTAGGTATCACACTCCAAGAACTGGGTAGATTTGACGAGGCTGAAGCAAGCTATACAAAAGCAATAGCGTTGAAACCTGGCTTTGCCCCAGCCCACAACAACTTAGGTATCACACTCCAAGAACTGGGCAGATTAGCAGAGGCTGAAGCAAGCTATACAAAAGCGATAGCATTCAAGCCTGACTATGCCAAAGCCCACTACAACTTAGGTGTTACACTCAAAGATCTGGGCAGATTAGCAGAGGCTGAAGCGAGTTATACAAAAGCGATAGCATTCAAGCCTGACGATGCCGAAGCCCACAGTGGCTTGGGTGTCGTTTTGCATATGAATGGAGATATAGACTCTGGGTTAGAAAGCCTTGAAAAAGCAAATAATATCGATCCTGATCTACACAATAATCACATAATCCTCGAAATTCTAAAGGCAAGAAAGGCTCTTGGAATAATTGAATTCAGTGCTGATAATATTAGTAATCTAGGCTATAGCTCTGAACAATTTTCGCAACCAGTTATTTTAAATAGAGCAATAGAAGCAGGGCTTATTTCTAGCCTGTACAAAATGAAATCTATAGAACTAACTAAATTTAATAATAGCAGCATTTCGGATCCTCGCTTTGGTAATGGCAAATGCTCGCGAGACTTTAAATTATTTAAAGATGATAGCCCTATAATAAAATCTGTAGCAGAAGATTTAACCATTATCATGAGGGAGGTGGTTAAATCAGATATCTGTATATCCGAATCTTTCTTTAATATCTTTGGGGCTGGGGGAGGCTCAACTCCTCACAAACATTCAGGCAAACTTGATGCAGATGAATATCTTAATTTTGGGAAACAAAAGTATAGCCTTGTTTATTACCTTTCTGTAGGGGATCAAAACTGCATGGATCCAGGTATTTTAAAACTTTACGATCCTAGCGAAGACATTCTTCCATATGAAGGCATGATTGCTATTTTCCCTGCTGATAGGAAACATTCTTCAATTTATGGAGGGAAAAAAGATAGGGTTATGATTGGTGTTAATTTCTATAGTCTTACTTGTTAAAAATCTCAAGTGTTTAGGTTCGTGTACCACTTCGCACGAGATTAGTAATACACAACTATGGAGGACTATATAGACGAAATTGGTGCTCCCCAGCTCCACCAATTAGTCATAAAAAAACCACCCGTAGGTGGTTTTTTATTGTCTTCACTTAAGATTTATAACCTAAAGCATTTTAAATTTCATCTATTTTTTTATTAGAAATCACCTGTAACACCTAACATAAGTGACCTACTTCCCATTAAAACTTTATCTTTTAGAAACGAGGTATGATCTCTTTTTTCTTGGTCTAAAAGATTATCCCCTTTTAAGTAAAGATTAATATTCTTATTCATAGGAAGTTTGTAATTCATTGTAAGCTTCATATTAGTATAATCATCAGTTTTTAATTCATATTGACCAATGTTAGTCTGATTAAAGACATGCATTAAATCCAAACTACCACTGAAAGTGTTCCGCTCATATGAAAGGCCCGTACCGATTCGAACAGGAGGAATTCTTGGAAGGTTCCCACCATCTTTGTTTTTGGCCCTAACAAAATCACCCCATATATTTAGACCATAATTATTGGGTAAACTTAAACCTCCTTGAACTTCAAACCCATAAAATTTTGCTGGGATATTTGAGGTTTTATAAACAGCTAATGCCTCACTTTCATCTTCTCCTTCATGCAGGTGATTCTGAGTTTCTCCAGAGTTTAACAATCCAATGTAGCTCGGAAAATCAGTGTAGTAAGGGCTAAAAGTAAAGTTAGTTTTTTGATTGCCCCATTTAAATTGAGCATCGATGGTATTTGAACGCTCTTTTTTTAAATCTCTAGAGCCTTGTTCAATTGTTTCTGTTGCATGATGATGCCCATAAGAATAAAGCTCATTATGCGCTGGCGCTCTTTCATTATGGCTTAAATTTAAGGACAATTGCCATTGTTTATTGAGCTCTGAGATAGTTCCTAAAGTCAGATTGTTACTATTGAAAGTTTTATTCGACTTACCGAAGGTAGTTGATTTCTCAGTACCGCTTTCATCCGTACAACTTGAGCTAGCAGTATAAGCTACCGTACAACCATCATCACTTGTGAAATCATTAGATCGATAACGATTAAAATCATTCCTATAACCAATGCTAACTTTATGCTTCCCAACGAAATAATCTTCAAGTAAATAAAAGGAAAAGTTATTACGTTGATTATTAGCAATTAATGGGTCACCCTGACTTTTTGAAAAATTTGATTTCCCAAAATTAAATCCTAAAACACCAGGTGAGTTGTTAAAGTATGAATGGACAAACTCTAGCTTACCATCAGTCCCTTTATCAATATATTCAGCACCCACTGCACCATCAGGCTCGAGTTCTTTATGATTATAATCACTATATCCTAAGTTGAATTTCATCTTACTAATAAGAGGTGATATTTTATTTTTTTCTAATACATAATCATATTTATTAGTATTTAGATCAAATTTACCCCCAGCTTCAAGTGGATTACCATAATCTACTCGATGGCCTGAAAAAGCTAAGCCAGTAAATCCATCATCAAAAAAATGAGATACGCCTAATGAACCGCCAGCAGATTTATTATCCGAACTTTGCAAGGTATCCTTACCGTATTTATCCCTTGTAAATTCCGAATCTGATTCAACTAGCCTTTTTGAAACAGAGAAGCCTGGAATGCTAAGATTTTTACTATCTCGTTGGTACCCATCTAAATGAAACATGAGGTTATCGTTGTGGCCATAATCAAGAGCAAAAGCAGTTGATGATTGATCATTTGCTCCACCAAAATTTTGGTCATATTTTCCGAGTAAACCATCTATATATTCACTATGTATTCGATGATCAATTATATTAATTATTCCTCCAACTGCACCACCTCCGTAAATAATCGATGCCGGACCTCTAATAACCTCTATTTGTTCTGAGGACAGAGTGTCGATCGCAACTGCATGATCACCTGACATGTTGGACACATCCTTAATCTCCATACCATTATTAAGTATTTTGATTCGATTACTATCCATACCTCTAATCACTGGCTGACCAACGCTATCACCCCATGAATTATTTGTGATACCTGGGATACCATCTAATACAGCACCTAAAGATGAGTTCTTCCTATTTTGCAATTCTGTTCCACTAAAAATCCGAACAGGATTCGCTAAATTATCATTGGACAAGCCAAGTGGGTTAGCTGTTACTGGTATTTCTATTAATTTCATTGAACGCTCATCATCGGCATGTAGCAAAGTGCTAGCCAATAGAGCGCACATAAATATGATGTTACGCATAATAAATTCCTAAAAAAAGTTAAGTAAATATAATTTTTAAAAGAATTTTTTATGGAGCTTGGGATTGATAGGCAACGAAAGTATAAACAATATTATTATTTATAATATAGTTGTCATTAAGACTGGTATGATCGTTAAAATTAAAATCGAAAGCTGTAATTAAATTAGTTGACTTAACTAAGTGGTGCTTTAAAAGACAATCCTCGCACTCAAGTGAGCTTTCATGATGGTCATGATTAATGTGTTCCACATCATGAGTGAAGCCTAACTGTATATTGAATAGTAGACTTAAAAAAACTAGGAATGTGATTATACTTTTTTTAATCATCCGCTAATATAATGTAGATTATAAAAAATTTCAAATGTTATTTGTCAATCTGAAATTCATATGTCAAATGGCACGCGATAGCAATACAGGACAATGACTACTATGGACTACGTAAGACTATGAGTAGGGCGATTCCATTGGCTTAATACACAACTATGGAGGACTATACAGACGAAATTGATGCTCCCCAGCTCCACCATTATAACCTTAAACCCTATTAACTATAGGGTTTCAGGCTTACATAAAACTTAAAATAATCTCAAGGAGTATTATTTTTTTGAAGCTTCAATTGCTTGTTCAACATCTTGAATAATGTCATCAATATGCTCAATACCCACTGAAATTCTAATCAAATCTTCACTAACACCTGCTAAAACCTTCTGTTCAGGTGTTAATTGCCTATGTAATGTTGATGCTGGATGGCACGCAAGTGATTTGGCATCTCCCATACTAAGTACTCTCAAAATCATTTGAAGCGCGTCAATAAATTTAGCACCAGCTTCGACCCCACCTTTAATGCCAAAACTGACAATACCTGAAGCTTGGCCATTGGTAATTTTTTTGCAAACATCATTATATTTATCATTAGGTAGAGCAGCATAATTTACCCACACCACACGTTCGTGGCTTTGTAAGTATTTAGCTAGCGCAAGTGCATTATCGCAATGTCGCTCCATCCTTACACCTAATGATTCTAGTCCCAGCATTATTATATAGGCGTTATTGGGCGATAAACATGCCCCTGTTTCTCTCAAAGGAACAACCCGACAACAGGCAATAAAAGCAGCAGCTCCGAATTGTTCGGTGTATACAACTCCATGGTAAGAAGGATCTGGTTCATTAAGCATTGGGAATTTTTTGGGATCTTTAGTCCAATCAAATTTTCCGGAATCAACAATAATTCCACCAATCGTCGCTCCGTGACCATCTATATATTTTGTGAGGGAATGAACAACAATATCTGCTCCAAAATCAATAGGCCTACATAAATAAGGTGTGGCTACAGTATTATCCACAATTAAAGGAATGCCATGTTTATGAGCAATATCTGCAAATTTCTTTAGGTCAATAATATTTCCTAGAGGATTGCCAATTGACTCACAATATATAGCTCTAGTTTTTTCATCTATTGCCTCTTCAAGGCCCTTAAAATCTGCTCCATCAATCATTTTTACATTAATACCATACTTAGGGAAGCTATGAGTAAAACAGTTATAGGTCCCTCCATATAGCTGATTGGTACTCACAATATTATCACCCGCTCTTGTAATGGTCTGGATAGCATAAGTGATTGCAGCCATACCAGAGGCAAGCGATAAAGCCGCAATCCCACCTTCCATTTCTGCCACTCTTTTTTCGAGCACCGTGTTAGTAGGATTTCCTATCCTTGAATAAATATTTCCTTCGACCTTAAGGTCGAATAAATCTGCACCATGCTGCGTGTCATCAATTGTAAATCCAGAAGTTTGATAAATTGGGGTTGTTGCTGCTTTTTGGTCATTTGTATCTGGATCATAACCATGATGAAGTGCTATTGATTCAAGTTTCATATGTATATTCCTTTAAGTATCATTTTAAATCTACCGCCCCGTCGTTAATTTTTGCCCATTTAAAACTTATATATTCTACTAAGTAATTTTGATAAAATTTATAAGTTCTATTAGGAAACTTGTGCATTGCCCGTAATACATAATTTGCCTGTATTGATGGCTTTGATTTTTCACCCAAATATTTCGGAGTGCAACTCGTTAATTTATTTTTCTTCATATAAGCGATTGTTTTGCAAATACGCTGACTTACTATTTCACATCTAGCAGTCCAACTAAAGTTAATATATCCTGCATGAGCAAAAAGATTCGGTATCCCACTGAACATCATTCCCCTATACCAACTAGTATCATTGATATTTATTTTTTTATCGTTAACAAAAATATCAATACCACCTAATAATTGTGCATTACCACCTGTGGCCATAACTGTAATATCACTGTTAATAACTTTTCCATTTGTTAACTTAATACCAGTTGTTTCCCAATTACTAACTCCATCACGCACTATTGTTACTTTGCTTAACTCTACAGCCCTAAAATAATCTTGATCTAAACTTGAAGCAGGACGCTGGTCCCAATAATCATATGCGGGAGTGGTAGTCTCGTTGTAATAAGGATCAGTAGCTATTATTTTCTTTCTAAGTGACTTTTTAAAAAATCTACTAGATATATAATCTTTTAAGACTTCAAATGTTTTATAACCTCGAGATGATTTTTCTTGACTATCAATGTTTATAATCCATGCAGGACTCCGCTGAACTAATGTTACTGTTTTTGCTTCTTTTATTATTGACGGCGCCATAGTAATAGCAGTACATCCACTACCAATAATAGTTACATTTTTATCTTTATAGTCTGTACCTCCCCATGCTTGGGTATGTACAATCTTTCCTTCGTATTTGTTCTCGTCTTTAAACTTTGGTAAATGCGGATTGTTACGATCACGTGACCCAGTGCAACAAATAACATATTGACTAGTAAGATTTTTACGACTAGTTTTTGTTACCCATTGATTGTCTTTCCAAGATGATGATGTGACCTGTGTATCAAATAATATATGTTCTTTAATATCAAATTTCTCTGCAGTATCATTAATATAATTCTTAATGTCCTGACCTTTACCTATTATTGGACCTTGCCAAGGATTAAAACTAAATCCATAGGTATACATATCATTGTCTGCACGGACACCAGGAAACTTCATCTGGTCCCAAGTTCCACCCAAGTCATTCCTTGACTCTATTATTGTATATGTAATATTGGGAAACTTTTTTTGTAGGTAATAGGCTGTTGTTATTCCAGCTATTCCCGCCCCAATAATGACTACATCCATTTTTTTATCCACTTTAATACAGAACTCTTGTTAACTTATAGTTTGGACTTCGACAGACAAATTAAACCATAGTTCACTATAATTAGCACACTAATGATGCCAAATAAATAACGAACTAGCTTATATTTGTATCATAACTTGTCTTTCACTTTGGCGCGAATTAAATATACACAACAATGAAAAACTATGGGCCATTTAAAAGCTATAAGTAGAGCTATTCCTAAAAATATTTCTAGAATTTGCCTACTTAAATGTGAGCGGGTAAGATGTCACTATGAAAAAATTAATATTTTTAATAACATTATTTCCTGGAATTCTTTTAGCTGATGATTTTAAAATGTGCCAAAAAATAGCTTCTGAGATAAATAGCTCAGCTCCAATGACTATTGATGAAACAACCAGACTTGCTAATGCCGAGTGTACCCCGAGTTTGAAAAAAGAAACAAAAGTTAAGCTTGTATATAATTATCAAATATTAGATGGCAGGGTCACAAAAGAAGATATCCCGTCCCGAAGACCTACCGTGGTTACTAGGTGGTGCTCTAAACCTAATATGACTTTTACGTTAAAAGCTTATGACATTGAATATATTTACTCTTATGTAAGTGGTAAATATATTGCATCAATTAATTTATCTATAAAAGATTGTGAATAACTAGGTTCTTAAAGTAATTCCTATATCACTCCAACATAGATTCCAACACACGACGTATATAATTTTATTAATTTTTTAAGACATGAAGAATTAAATGGGTAAAATAGAGGTCTTATAAACTTAGCTCATCTATCATGAATCATTCTTACGGTTGGCGATTAGAAAATAGCTACACTGGCTTGTCGGAACATTTTTTTACTCGCATTAATCCCACACCTGTAAATGACCCAAAGCTTTTGCTGTTCAATGCTGATCTGGCAAAATCACTCGGCATTGATTTGCCTGTTGATGACAAGAAGATGCTTGCTCAGATTTTTTCTGGCAATACACTACCTAAAGATTCAAACCCTATTGCACAAGCTTATGCAGGGCATCAGTTCGGTCATTTTTCAATACTAGGAGATGGCCGTGCACACTTAATTGGAGAGCAAATTACGCCTGATGATAAACGCTTCGATATTCAGCTTAAAGGTTCTGGCCCAACGCCTTATTCACGAAGTGGCGATGGGCGCGCTGCTCTTGCTCCAATGCTACGAGAATATCTTATTAGTGAGGCGATGCATGCACTAAATATTGCTACAACCCGAAGTCTTGCATTGGTATCAACTGGCGAATCAGTGATACGTTCATCATTGTTAGACGGTGCAATTTTGACGCGTGTAGCCTCTAGTCACTTGCGCGTAGGCACTTTTGAATATGCCAACGCTACTCAAGGTGCTGAGGGGCTCAAGCAATTGGCTAATTATGCAATAGCGCGGCATTACCCAGAACTTGCTGACCAAGAAAATCCCTATCTCGGCTTACTTAATGCAGTGATAGAGCGGCAAGCTAAACTCGTCGCTGCATGGATGCATATTGGATTCATTCATGGCGTAATGAATACCGATAATATGACTATTAGTGGTGAAACGATTGACTATGGCCCTTGCGCTTTCATGGATATTTTTTCCATGGAGACAGTATTTAGCTCAATTGATTCTCATGGGCGTTATAAGTATGGAAGTCAGGCGCATGCCGCCCAATGGAATCTGGCAAGGCTGGCCGACAGTCTTCTACCGCTTTTGCATAAGGAGACGGAGAAAGCAGTGAAGCTCGCAGAAGTGGCGATTGAGGGTTACAGTGCAATTTTTAATCACGCGTGGATTTCAGGAATGCGTTGCAAGCTTGGATTATTTGGTGAGGAAGCAGACGATTTCTCTCTCGCCCAAAGCCTTTTAGACTGGATGCAAACCTCAAAAGTCGACTACACAAAAACTTTTCGTGATCTGACCAAAGAAAATATATCACAAAATGAAGCTTACAAATCACCAGTATTTCAAAAATGGTATACGCTTTGGAAGGCGAGACTTACGCGAAACCCAAAGACACCAAAATCTTCTTTTTGCCTGATGCGTGATAGTAATCCCGCAATCATTCCGAACAATCATTATGTGGAAGAGGCATTAGCAGCAGGAGAAGATGGTGACCTGAAACCTTTCTTCGCTTTGCTTGAAATCTTGAAGAATCCGTTTGAGGAAACATTATCCAATAAAGCTTATCGCAACCCAACCATTCAACCAAATCCGAATTACCAGACTTTTTGTGGGACATAAGAATCTTTTTCTAATTAATTATTTGATACAATTAGAATAAAATAAAAAGGAGTAGTTTAAATTGGTAACATCAAAAACAGATTTAAATCCCTTGGTTGATAAAGCATTAAACAAAAACCCTTTTAACTTTGCTGATTCTGAAGGCATTAAATCCTATTTAAATGAGCTCTTGATAGACAAAAATTTATCATTAGCGCTTAAATTAATTATTTATATAGAGTCGAATATTAAACTACATAATGATGAATCATTAAAAGAAGGGTTTATTAATTCTCTATTAGATATTGTGTTGCAGTATAAGATTGATAATGAGCAAGATAAAATTCCATCTTTCTTTGACAATCTTTTATTACGTCATATGAAAGAGGGAGGGCCCAATTCATTAAAAGCATATGAATGGTTTAGAGGTGTATTTTCTACAAAAGTAAATCGCTTTAAAGATTTTAAGATACGATCAGAAGAAAATTGTATTTTTTCAAATCAAGCTAGAACAAATGGGATGGCTGTAGTCCTATCACAAGGAACTCATGGAGTATTTACCTGGAAAGGTCATATTGTTTTTAAATCTGTATTTGATTTAGCCATTTACTCAATGTTAATAGAAGAGTTAAAGCCAGATGTAATAATAGAAATAGGATCTGGAAAAGGAGGAAGTGCTGTTTGGTTAGCTGATATGGTAAAAATCCTAGGATTAAAGTCTCAAATATACAGCTATGACATCAATAAACCAGATTTTAGTTATCCCGATGTAAGTTTTATTGAATTTGATTTGAATAACTTAAATGAGCATGTAGATTTTCCAGAAAAAGAAAAGTGGGTTGGTTCGAAGTTGATTATTGAAGATGCGCATGTGAATATTTCTGAAGTATTAAATAAAATAGATAGTAAAGTTGGTAAGGGCGACTACTTAATAGTTGAGGATAGTGATGGCAAGCAAAAAGATTTATTTAACTTCATAATAAATACAAAAAATTCATACCTAACAGACCAACATTATTTAGATTTATTTGGAAGGAATGGCACATCAGCAACCAATTCAATTTTCAAGATAGGGTAAGTAGAAATCCAACTCCGCCAATTAAAATAGTTTCATATAAATTCATAAGGCTCGATAACAACAATAAAACTAGTAGCATTAGAAATTATTAGTGCCTTTGTGAGTTAAAATAAAAAAATGAAAATTGCTATTATTGGTGCAGGTATTTCAGCAATAACTATTGCACAAAACCTTAAAAATATTGCTAACGTAACCCTCTTTGAAAAAAGCCGAGAAGTCGGTGGCAGGATGGCTTTAAGACGCTCAGGCCCATATGAATTTGATCATGGAGCTCAATTTTTTACTGCTAAGAGTGAGGATTTTAAAAATTTTATTGCACCATTGATAAAAGAAAATGTAATCAAACAATGGAATGCACGTTTTGCTGAATTTAAAAATAATAAACTACTAAGGAAAACTATTTGGAATTCAGAATACCCACATTATGTTGGAGTGCCCGGTATGAATTCAATTTGTAAGTATTTATCTTTGGAGTTGGATATTAAATTAAATACGAAAGTTAATAAAATAGTCAAAAATACTAATAATCGCTGGGAATTATTTGACGAAAAGTTAAAAAATTTAGGGGAATTTGATTGGGTTATATCTACAGCACCTGCAATTCAATCTGCAGAAATTCTTTCAAAAAATTTTAAGTACCATACTGATTTACTAGGTAGAAAAATGCTGGGTTGTTTTTCATTAATGCTCGGGTTCAAAAAAGCACTGCCATTATCATGGGATGCAGCTCTTATACGAGATGCCGATATAAGCTGGGTCTCAATTAATAGCTCTAAACCAAATAGAACAGAATCATTTGCTATGCTAATTCACTCAACTAACGTTTGGGCAGAAAAACATTTATCCGATAACTATCAGGATGTTGCTTTATTTCTAAATAAAGAAACTTCACGAATTATTGGCTATGATACAAGTAAAGCTGATCATATCGACCTCCATGCATGGCGATATGCAAATATAGGAAAACAA
>Ga0302130_1001339_pt1 | contig 12641 bp, 10 predicted proteins | sample CB9_surface_MG_FD_203117 | JGI IMG/M metagenome (GOLD analysis project Ga0302130, IMG submission 203117) | Marine microbial communities from Western Arctic Ocean, Canada - CB9_surface | ecosystem: Environmental > Aquatic > Marine > Oceanic | place: Canada: Western Arctic Ocean | collected... | reverse complement strand
AGATATACAACAACTGGTCGTACGTGCGCGACCGGCTGCTCAGCGCGACCGTGGAGTACGAGGAAACCGGGTGGTACGACGGCCAGGTGTACGTGAAGGACCCGGAGATGCTGGCGCGGGACCGACTGCTTGGGACGTACGTGGTAAGGCCGATCGTTGAGAGGTTACGGAAAACCCTGCTCGCGTGCGGGGTAGGGGTTTTCGTTTCGCTAGCGGCGCTGAACACGATCGACGCGCCGGAGTACGGCGTCGATGGCGGTAACTACTACGACAACGGCGGCGCTTCTGGGTTTTATAAAGAATCGTCAATGATGAAGTACGAACCACCCGCGACTGTCGGTGAGTTAGAGGCGGAGGAACGTGAGGAACGTGAAGAGCTTCAGCGGTACGAAGCCGCGATGGATCGGTACCAGAGGGACGCGCGACAAAACGCCGAAGACGCGGCGAGTAGCTTGGAGTGATTAAGACTGAAATATTTGGACAGTACTTTGCGATTCAATCAACCCCCCCTTCTTCGTCCACGCCCCCGCCGGCCGCAATTTCCTCCAGCGCTCGCAGCGTCTCCGCGAAGAAAACGCACGTGCGCGCGTGCGGCGGTACAAGCGGGGTGCCCGTCGGACACACCGCGTTTGCCAAACCCGCCAGGTCGGCGTATACCTCGGCTAGGTGGGTTTTGGCGGAAACTCCGCGTTTCGTTTCGTCGCCGTCGCAACCGCCCCGACCCGGCCCTTTCTCCCCCGCCTCCCGCCGAACCACGTCGGTCACCCTCAACGAGTCAAGTCCCCGGTCCCCTCGCATTTCGCCCAGCACCACGTTTTGGACGCGAAAACAACCTGGGTCGACTTTGTGTTGCTCGCGGTTATACGCGACCCGGCTTACGTACGCCTCGGCGCGGCACTTCACGCGCGCCGCGATTTCGCATTTCCCGGGTTCACAAGCCCCGCCGACCCTCGCGACGGCGACGTTTCCGTATTTCGCGCGCGTGTGACGTTCCGTAACAGGCGCTTCCGCGAAAAAGCGGGTGCGACGACGTCCGGCGCGTTCGCGATTTGCGGACGCGTTCGGCCCGTCCTTTTCGGGTTCAGACACGGATGTCGTATCAACATCCATCGCCTCGCCCGCGCTGACCGCAATCCCGGTGGCGAACGAAACGGTTCGATCGAAAAGCCAGGCCGCGACGCGTTCCGCCGAGGACTCGGCGACGGTCAGAGCCTCCGGCTTTCGCGAATCACCTTGGTTTGAAAAAAAACGCGCGTCGGTTTCAAGCGCCTCGCCAAATGAATCCGCCCAACTCGCGACGACCCAGGTTACCGGGCCGAAGGCGGTGGCGGTAAACGCGCAGTGCGTTTCGCATTGAATTTCACATTCGGAGGAAAACGCGTCACCGTCAGATTTCGTGTGGGTGTTACTTTTATCAGTACCTCCCTGATCAGCATCACCCTTTTCCGTACCCTTCCTCAACACCACCAGGGGGTCGTACGTCGCCAGCCTATGATCTTTCCGCGACACGCTCGTAACGTTTCGCGCCAGGACGTCGCGGCGGGTGAAATCTTGGCACTGTTTTTGCGAACGAGCGTTTTCGTCCTCCCAACACAAACCCACCGCCTTCGAACTCGCAACTCGTCGCACCGGTCGCACCGACCGGCGGTACGTATTCACCGCGATTTGCCGGACCGTTTCCGGGGTTAAATTGCCCCGCCCCGAGTCGTTCCGGGACACAAACTGAAAATCAATCTTGGAATCGCGCACAAAAGTATTCGTCGAGTCTCCAACTTTTCCCTCGATTTTGTTGGAACAAACAACCGCACAGTACGTCTCCGTGACCCACGCGTCTTGGACGCAAAAGGACGACCCCTTTCCAGCCCCCCCTGCTATTACGTACACCAGCAAGTTAACCGGGCCGTTTCTTTCGGTAACCGCGGCGACGACGGTATCCGCGACTTTTTGTAACGAAAAATCAAACGACTTTTTGTTCATCCCGGGAAACGCCTCGGGTTCGTCGCAGTCGTACTCAAACACAAAGTCCTGACTGAGCGCTCCATAGTCCGGGGTGCGTGCTTCCGTGGCCATAAACGACCCACCAACCGGGTCATGCTCGCCGAGCCGCATGGCGCTGTAACACCCACCCACTTCGCGTACCGTTTCGCGTGCTTTTTGGCGCTCGCCGCGGGGCGCCAACACTACACACGTAATATCTTTTCGCGCGCCCACCGGCTCCAACGAAGACGAGCTCCACAAACTGGAAACCTTTTCAACCGGCACGGTCAGGAAATCGCCCTGGTACCCGGTCGTTGCCTGTGCAGGGTTTGATTTTTCGAACAAGCTCGGGCCGAGATCTGGTACCTCGAGTGCTTTTTGGGAGACGGAAGTATCGCGCGCCTCCGCGTGTTCCTCTGGCGCAAAGCTTCCCGCGGCTTTCCACCTCGCCCCGCCGCAAATGCATCCCCGCAGAAGCGCTTCTAAAGTTCTCTCACTGCCCAGGGCGTGTCGCGCCATTTCTTTACTGATTTGTATTGTTGTCGAGAAAACACGGGCAACACTACACCCTGAAGGTTCCGTGTTGGTGTCCGTGCCGGACGCGTCGCGCTTCACGGCGCGCGCCGCGTCGCAGCCGTCGCCATCCATCCGGACTCGTTTCTTTCGCGAACCTTGAAAACCCCTTTTACTCCTTTGCACTTTCCCCGCCCGCAACAGCGCGTTCGCCCAGGCCGTGGCGTTCGCCACGGAGGTTTCGTAGCGGTGCGTTGGCGGCGTTTGGGTTTCGGGGTTGGGTGTCGTGTTCGTGTAGGGCGGCGGTGCGTCGGTTTCAGGTACGTCTGAGGCAACCTCTGGCGTGTTCTTGGCCAACCCTGGCAATCGATTTTCGCCAGGTCCGCCTTCCCTCGGATCTCGAGACGCGGGCGGGCCCATTGACACGTTCGGGACGTACGTCTCTGCTCGGGACGACGTGCTCGCCAGCTCCCCTGAGTCGCGTGCGTACCCGGGGTGGAACCTGGCGCGCCATGACGAATGGTTCGTCGCGGTGGAAACAGCGCCTCGGTCTGTCGGCGAGGGCGACGTGAACCACGCGATGCCTTGATCCTCCTCGGGAACCGGCGTCGGGGGTTCCATCGCGGGCCTTGTCCCTTTCAACGGTTCCTCAAAAGCAACGTTACTCACGGCGCAAATCACGGCCCGCGGGTGCCACGGAAACACGGCAACCCCAGGGCCTCTGCCGCGTGGCCGTGCCCGTAACGCGCGCGCCGAGTGACTCGGGAAGGCCGTCCTCAAAATTGTGTTGTTTGCTGAAGACGATTTTTTCCGACCTCTTCGGAAAAACCGAAAACCTCGAAAAGCGTTACCCGTTGAAAAACGCCATTTACCGACAAATCTCAACTGGACGACGAGTAAATCTTGATTGTATCTCGAGGTCCCCATAGCCTACCACTCTTATTCGCTCTATTTCGTCTCTTTTTCGTAAAGTTCGCGTAGATTCAAACACTGCTCGCTTTCCTTTTTTTAGTTTTGCCGCATCCACCCTCTGCCACTCCGCGCGGCACGCCCTCTTTGGGCGACTCGCAGGTGTGCGAGTGAGTCGGTCGGTTCCTTCCTTTACGGCGAAGTCGAGTGTTGTCCAGAGTGAGACGTGTAGTCGAGTTGTGGTTACGTGGTGTGCGTGACCTACCGGACCTTCATAATGGTTTCCACCAGGACGACGCGTGATGCTCGGACGACCAAACCTTCTACTGCCGCGAAGGACCTGGAGCTCAACACGGAAACCAAGCTCCCACGGAAAATCCCAAACACTGGACCGAGCACCGCGTCTGCTGTTGCACCGGCCAACGCGCGAAACACGCGGTCGTCGTCGCGGAAGAAACCAGCGGCGAACGCGGGCCGGACGGGTTCAGCGCAAATCGTGAATCGCGTTGGGAAGGACACTCCTTCTGATGAACCCACCGAGCCGGTGCGCTTGGAGGACAAGTTCGAGTTGGCGGCGATGGACGAGGTGTCCACGAAGAAACGCACAAACGTGGAGGTGATCGAGTTCGACGAGGACGAACCGGCGCCGCAGCAGCGACGCGTGACACGCGCGCGAGGACGCGCGAGTACCGGTACGCATCACTGTCCGCTTTTCTTCGCCAACGCGAGCGCGCAAACACCGCGTTTGCGAGGCGATTGCACTTCCAACACGGCCTCGGAACCTGACCCTCCCTCCCTCCCCGACCCGCGAAAAGCAGACGCGACGCCTACTGAAACTGCCGTGGTGAACCTTACGTGCGACGAACGCCTTGTCGCGGAACGAGGTGCGTTGATGACCTCCCCATGTCCCGTCTGCCGGACCCACCTCCTTGGTGTTTTTAAGCCAATCCATCGAGTCGGCGCGAAGTTGCGTTTGAACTCGATTTTGAACTCGCCCGCGCTCGCGACTTTGCGCGCCAACCACTGACCAACCACCACATCGCACCCTGTCCAGGCTTCGCCCTCGCCTCCGTAGAGGAGGTGGGCGCCGCGGAGGACGTGTACCCGTTCAGCACCAAAGGAGGACGACGCAGCAACGAACGGAAACACGCGCTGACCCCGTACGTGGAAAACGGGGACTTGTTCAGGTAAGAGCTTGCCTCACTCCAATGGCTTTTTCGGGAACCGCCGCGGTGCTGCCACGCAAACGCGTCGCGGTGACGATCGGCCTCACCGTTTTCGTGCCTCTTTCGGTGGTTCGAGCACGCGGGGACACGTGCAGGCCGCGACTGCCCGACACAAAACGCCAATCCCGATCGGCAAACCACACCGCGCGCGTCTCCATCGCCCCCCGTGCAAGACGACGCCATGCGCAAAACTTCGAAAATCTGTGCTGCGCACAAAAATCTCCCGCAAAAACGAAACTAACCTCAAAACTCGTTTCAAACCTCTCAGCGCGGCTATGCGCCAGGACCTGGTGGACTGGATGTCCTGCCAGCACGCGTCCCTCGATTTAGCGGACGAGACTTTCCACCTCGCGCTGAGGTACCTGGACACGTTTCTGCTTCGAAGAGGTACGTGTTTGAGGCGAGCTGAAGCAAGCTTTACGCACGCGCGTCGTTTCCGCGCCACCCGGAGTTCAAAAAATAAAGTAACTTTTATTTTTGAAAAAGTCAAACGCCGCGAACGTCGCCGTGCTTCTTTTTCGTGGAGGTGTTTCCTTTTTCGTTTCACTTAAGCGTTTGCCAGGACCCGTAAGGGCACTAACTGTCCGGGTACTTCCGCAAGGACACACACGTACGCCGCGTCTTTTCTGTGTCTCGTGTTAACCTTCCCTTCCAAACTCTCCAATCGATCCCATTCAAAAAAAAAACAAAAAACTCCAGGCCCCGAAAACTTCCTCGCCCGCAACGGCGCCGGCAGCGAACCCGTTCCGGCGTTGGTGTTGGGCGCGTTACCAAGCACGCAAGCGGTCTACCTTGAAGAGACGCACCAGCCCCTGTGTAACAAGCTGAAACGTTTAGGCATCACTTGCGTGTTCGTCGCGGCGAAAGTGGTGGAGGTTTGTGCGCCGTCCGCGTGTTCGTTTTCAAACGCCGCCGAGGTTAGGTACGTGTTTCTCACGGAACCCTTTGCCACGCGTCACGTTTACCGCCCCTGCTTTACGTGCACTACGGCCGTAACATGTACCAGTACTGGCAACAATCACACCTACGCACAAACGCACTGTTCGGCCCGATTACTCGGACCCCAATCCCCCATACGACACACCCGCACTCGCCGACTCGCGACTGACCGTTTTCTTTCTTTCACAACAGCACGTTTTCCAAGTCGCAGCTTTTGCTGGCGGAGCGCGCGTTGCTACGCGAGCTGGAGTACGACCTGTACCTCCCCACGTCGTCCAGTTTCAGTGGCGCGTACCTGTCCTGCGCACAGAGGGACATAAAAAACAACGGGTACCACGCGAAGAACGTGGCGAAGTGGAACAACGCGAGGGGCGTTTCGTTGGGGAGCAAAAAAAGCTTGGCGGTGAAGTTGGAGACGGAGACGGAAAAACAGGTTCGGTACGAAGAAACCTGCGAAGTGGTGGAGTTCGTGTTGGAGGCGTGCACCGTGGCGCGGGACGGCGTGCAGTACCCCCCGTCCCTCATCGCCGCGGCGACGATCGGGTGGGTCATGTCACGGAACCACGCATGCGAATGGGCGACCGGGATGCAAAACTTGCAACTCGTCAGCGGGTACTCCTCGGAACAGGTGGGTTCGGTTTTCGGGTTCTTGGATAAAGTGGTGCTTGATTTCGCCAAAGCGGAACTCCGACAACGCGGCGGGTTTTACGCCACCGAGAAACACGGAAACGCGGTGGAGTTGCTTTGGGGTGACCGGGTGTCAATCACGGGGTTCGACGGAATGGGGTTGCCGCGGATCAGTTAGTTTCGGGAGGGAGCGATTTTGGGACGCGAGACGAACGCGAACGGGACGGGACGAACTCGCGCTTCATTTTTGAAGCGGCGCGGTGACGCGGGTGATGGGTATAGGTAATCTATACGGGGTATAGGTACTCGACGACGAGTAACATGATGGGTGCTTTAGGGTTTGAGTGTGGTGGGTGTTTTGGGAGACGGGTATGGGTGATTAGGTGGGGCTTTCTAAAAGGTTTCGCTTGTAACGCTTAAGCGTTGTAACGGCAAAGTATTTCGTTTACAACGCAATGGGACGATTTTGTCCCCGATTGGTTGGTAACTCCCCGTCCTCCCGTCTTCTCCGCATACAACTCGGTTAATCACTCGTCATGCCAACACGATCAACCCTTCCAACTCTGATAATGAACTCACACCCAATACACTCGCACCCAATAAACTCATACCAAACGTTCATTTGAACATACTCACGCCGCTCGCCACGAGCGCGGCGGCGATGAATGCCCTGATCACGGGTTCCGGAACCGCCAGGGACACGTTCTTCGCGGTGGCGTAGGACGCGGCCATGGCGCTGACGCCCAAAACTGCGGCTACGCGAAGCCGCACGTTCCCGAACTTGAAGTGGTGCGCGCACACCACGGTGTTCGTAACCAGCGTGGCGCATAACGCGGTGGCGCAAATGCGGTGCACCTCCATGTCGCTCATGATGCTCATGTACGTGGTGACTAAAACCCCCCCGCCCACGCCAACCGTGCCCTGTAACATACCCACCGCCACCCCCAGTAACAAGTGCTCCCGCTCCACCCAAATCGCCTCCCTCACCCCGCCCGCCGCTTCGACGCGATCTTCAAACTGCTGACAGAAGTTAACCCACGCGCTTCCGCTTTCGCCTCTGCCGTGTTCCTGCTCGGTTTTGTTTTCGTCAACCGAGTGCGCGGTGGGGTCACTGGAAGACGAAGCGTCGCCACTTTCGCTACCCGCCTCGTCCTTGCTTCTTCCGAACCATCTGGGTTTCTTTGTTTTCTTTGGTACCAAGGTTTTTTCGTCCGCGACGTCCGCGATCGTCGGCGAGGTCGCGTCACCGGAAAAAGGGTCCGCCGGAAGCAGGGTTCGGTTGAGGTACTCCAATATGCCGCCTCGCGCCACGAGCTCGTCTGCTTTGCCTGCTAGCGCGAGCGCCGCGGCACCCCCAGGTCGAATTTCAGCGGTGGCGAAGGATGACGTTTCTGTTCCGTCTTTTTCGACATCTCCGTCTTTGTTCTTTTTCATAAACGCGGTCGGGGCGCACGCCAAAAGCGCGCCTCCGCACCACCTTCGCAGGGTCTTTCCCGATACGTTCCGCGCCAACCGTTGGCCGATGGGCGTGGTGCACGCCCCCACGATACCAATGGCGAACGCGGCCGGGATGTCCGTCACGTTGTTCTGCGTGTACGCGTAGGACCCCGCGGTGGTGGCGCAGGTGACCGCGACCACGGTGGTCCCTACTATTTTCTTCGCCGTCATGCCCAACCGTGAGCACGCGGGAATGAACACCACCGCCCCTCCCAACCCGGTAAGCGCGCTCAGCGCACCAGCCCCCGTTCCCCACGCCGCGGTGGCGTACTGCCACCCCGGTTTTAACGGCGCGCTTACGCACGCCGTGGGAGGCGCGTTCGGCGCGCTCCCGGGTAACGTCGGTTTCAGCAGCGGCGTGCTCGTCGTGACACCCGAACCCGAACTCAACTCGGCGAACCCCTTCGCGCCAGCCCGGCCGACTCCTCGCACCGCGCTTTTCGCCACGGCCGTGCCCGCCGCCACCGCGAGTTTCGCATGGCGTGCCACCATCGCACGCCGGGCGCGGGGAGACGAGTGCGGCGCGGCGGATGGCGGGCGCACGCGGTGAGGATCGGGACATCCCTAAAAATCCGCCCGGGATTTGCAAAAAGTCCCTACTGATTTGCACGGGGGTGCCGAACGCGCCATGGATAGCTTTTTCAAGGCCATGGGGTGACGTTCTGGAGACTGCACGGGAAGGAGTTGTCACCAAAAAAATACGACAGCACGCAAGCACATCACAGGGTCACTTGTTTGGAAAATAAGAAAATTTGGGAAGAAACTCGCGACGAGGCACGGAGCTTCGCGCGTTTCAATAAACATATTCATATTATTCATCGTCTGGATAGACAATCTCGCCGTCGCGAACGACGGCGGTGTCTAGTGGGGCTGTATATACAGGGGATATGACAAAGTGCTTTTTACGAAAAGCATTTCCGAACGCTTCTCGTTGTACACCGGCGATCACTTCCCGTTTACGCCGTGTCCTCTCCCGATTTCTTCGCGTTTTTGTCCTTGGCTTTTCCCAACACGGATTCCAAAAGGGGCGGGGCGAACTTTGGTTTACCTCCGTGGATCTTGCAGTCCTTGCAGAACGCGAGGAGGGTGGTGTCGATTGCCATTTCCACGACGGACATGAAAAGCGACGCGATGATGAACCCGAACACGACGCTGATACGATTAACAAGAAAGTGTCAGTCTCGTTTATCGCGATGTATGGACAAACAGTCAGAGGTAACAGTCCCTTCTGGCACGAGTATGGGCAATCACAGAGGCGGAGAGTGGTGATTGGGAAATACTTACCAGAAGATCACCACCAACAGGGGCGAGGATACCTTGCTGTCGCCGGTGGTGTAGGTGTCGCTGTCCAGCATGAGGAACGCGAGGAGCCCCGCGACCGCGGCGACTGAAAACTTCCCCAAGAACAGCAACATGTCGCCGATGATGTTCACCGCGCCCACGGTCAGGATGTTGTTGAAAATCAACGAAAGCGCTTCCCACGCGCTCCAGCAGAACGACTTCCCCTCAATCGCAATCATGATGTACGTGTTCCGGTTGATCCACTCGATGATTTTCTGGAGGTACCACAAGCAGTACTGAATCACGCAAGCGGCGTACTTCACCACGATGTTGTCTTTCCCCGCTTTTTTCATCTGGTGCACCATGTACGCGACGACGATGCGGATGAACTGCAGCAGCGCTACGAGGAACGACCCGAACGCCGCAGACCCGCTGTGGAACCAGGTCATCTTCCGGAACGACTGCAGCGCGGGGGTGTTGAGCCACCCGGACAGGGAGTTGCCGTAGCTGCCGCCGCCGAAGTAGAACGTGGCGAACACGGAGGCTAACGTGAGGTACGTAATCGCCTGCAGGAACTGCGTGGTCCAAAGCAAACCGAACAGGTGATACATAAGCATGTACTGTGATTGGGAAAGAAAAGTAACCGAAAAGGGTCAGTCTCGAGTCTTGAGTGTGGGTGTACTGTATGGGCAAACAGTCGTGATTGTGATGTACATATGTAGTAGACTTCCTTTTAATGACTAGTGTAGTCACAGAGGGGCGGTAAACAGTGTGTGGATTTGGGAAAGCCCCAATACGTACCTGCATGTTCTCGTCCATCTCGGTTTCGTACCCGCAGTGGCAGTTCAGGGGGTCGTTCGGTGACGCGCAGTACTTCTTCGGAGCCAGGGAGGCGTCGCTAAGGTCGCACGACCGCAACACGTTTTCGCCCGATGAGTAGATGTACACCGCGGCGGCGAGCCAGTACGCGCCGAACCCGAAGGCGAGGAGCACGGGGGCGATGGGGAAGAAAACAACGGAGGGCGCGGCGGTGATCGCTTGCGTCGCGACCTTGATCACCGCAACCGCGATCGCCACGCGCTTCAGCATGATCAGGGTGAAGATAAGCAGAAGCACCGCCAAAACGGCGCTGAAGTGCGCGCAGTACCCCAAAACTTCCTGGTTCTCTTCCGATGGGTCGACGTAGTTCGTCGCGGAGTCCGCGGCGCTGTCGCCCGCGTACGCGCTGATTTCGTCGCCGCCGATGATCCCGGCTTTCATGTACAGGTAAAGCGTAATGCCGATGGCGCCGACGTTGGTCATGAGGATTATGAGGTAGGCGAACAAACCGGTGAAGTAACGCAGCACGCCCATCCACACGAAGGAGAGTAAAAACGGCGCGATGAAGCCCATCACCAGGCACACCACCCAGGCTTGCGCGAAGTCGTCGATGTAGCGCGCCATGATCGCGGACGGGCCCGCGATTTGGTCCGCCACGAACGTGGACAGCGCAGAGACCGCGGTGCCCAGGTTGTGCTCCAAACCGGGGACAATACTGGCGGCGACCAGAATGGTGTTAAGCTCGGTCTGCGCCGCCGTGTCTTGGTCGCCGTAAAACGTACACGTCTCGTACGTGTTCACCGTGTGCTGTTGGAAAACAAAAAGGTGTCAGTGTTTCGTGATGTGTATTACGTAAACAGTCAGAGGGAATAACCGTCCCTTCGCAGGACGAGTATGGGCAAACAGTCCGGCGGATTTGGAGTCGGGAAAGGCCCTTACCAGCAGCACGGGGTAGCACGGGCCTTTGTTGTTGTACGAGTCCGTTTTGAAGGTTGCGTTTAGGGAGGCGAAGTAGTCGTAATCCGCGGCGGCCCACTCCGCGCGGGTCATCGCGGTGTTGCCTCGGCCGTCGCTGGAGTCTGGGTAGTTGCACACCCAGTTCAGCGGCGCGGCGGAAGTGCCGGTCGGGGACGGGCAATCCTTGACGCAAATGGATTTGACATCCTTGAACCCGTAGGCGTGCGTGGCGTCCTTCGCGAGAATAAGCTCGTACGGGTTAGGGAAGTACCGGGTGGGGTAGTCATCCGTGCACAGCTCGCCTTCGTAATCGGTGCCGAACAGCAGCGCGGCGGGGTCGCCTTCGGAGAAACCAAGGATGCCGACAATAGCCATGCCGACCATGAACGCGAGGTACGCCAGGAGGAAAATAACATCCGTGCACTTGCGGTTCTTGTTCATCTTCTCGTATGTCCAGGGGGTGTCACTGTGGTTGGTGCCAGGGGGTGAGGAAGGGTCAGTCCATGGTTGCGACGATAAAAACGAGAAATTGTGGCAAAAAAAATATCACCCAAATCCGACCCCGACTCGCGTTCCGCGGGTTCGAAATGTAGAACGCGCCGAACGAACGTCACCGGGGCAATTCGATTCTCTCGCGAGGTTGAACGCCCGGGTGCCTCCGCGCGCGGCGTCCGGCGTCCGGCGAGGGTGGTTCGTGGCCAGGACGGAAGTGTCTCGTCGCGAGTCTGATCAAACGCGAGGCGCGGATCGATCCGCCGCGGCGCGAGGGCGCGCGCCACCCCGTTGTTGCCATTCGATTCGGCGGCCGCGTGAGTGATTGGCAAGGCTCCAATTTCCACGCCTTGGCGCGCTTGGAGGGATTGGAAGACGCGACGCGACGCGCGCGTGCGGGCGGTTGGGAAACGTACTCCGTGGGGCCGCAGCAACCCATGGTGCGTTTTGGAGAGGTGGCGCGACGAAGGTCGGGCGATCTCTCGCGGAGTGGGGACCCGGAACTCGAGGACGGAAGTTTTCTTGGAAACAAGCTGACGAAGCTCACGAACCGAAAATAACGACTTCCATCGAACTCTCAGCAATGTGCATTTAGTCTCCACGAAAAACGTGTGTGTTTGAACTCGCCAGCCTGTTTTAGACACTACCTGTTTGCCTGTACCCTGACAAAGCGAAAAGAAAATTTTTGGTGTGATGACGAGGACAACTGCAGACACCTCGCCGACGAGGAAGGACGAGCGGCGGAGGCTGTTGTTATTTTTGTCCTCCGCGCTTCCCCGTCATTCCGAAACGCGCTTTGTGTTCCGATGCAACGCGCGGTGGGTTTACCCCCCCCTCCCCCGCGTAGCGAAGCGTCCTCGAGGAGCAAGGTCGGTGCGTTGCTCGCGTCCGCGAAACGCGCGCGCTCGCACAAGCACCTGGTCGGGTCCACGCCGTCGCTTCGGTCCCAATCTGAAACGCGCGGTGCGGTGTCATCGTCATCCACCGGGGCCTTGAACAGCCGTTTGTCTCGCGGGCGCCTGACCAGCACGTACGTGTACTTCCTACTGCTGGAGGGGAGCTGGCTTCGGTGTTTGGGTTTGGCGACCTCGGTGTACGGGCTGGCGATTTGCGTGTGCAGCGCGCTCGCGGCGCCGCTTACGCTGTGCAACGTGAACCGCGAGTTCGAGATGGACGCGGGCTACCACGACGAGACGCCGCAGATCGAACTCGCGTTGCGGTTCGCGGCGGCGCACGTGGTGACCATGTCAGGCGGCCCGGTTGTTCCCGTAACCTCGGTTGGGTATTTAACACAGGTGTTCCAGCAGCTCGTGGGGGTCGCGGTGAATTTGTTAGTGCTGAGCGCCATCGGTACGTATTTCCCAAGCACCGCGTTCCGCCTACGCGATTGCGCATACCATACCC
>Ga0302130_1001333_pt1 | contig 12659 bp, 7 predicted proteins | sample CB9_surface_MG_FD_203117 | JGI IMG/M metagenome (GOLD analysis project Ga0302130, IMG submission 203117) | Marine microbial communities from Western Arctic Ocean, Canada - CB9_surface | ecosystem: Environmental > Aquatic > Marine > Oceanic | place: Canada: Western Arctic Ocean | collected 2017-09-19 | reverse complement strand
ACCATCACATCAACCAATAATCATACGGTCGCAGCCTTGCACAATATTCTACTCTTGATTGTCGATGACTGGGCGATCGACTCCAGCCCGGTCGATAACAATACCACTTTAAACCCCGACACAAGCTATGCGCCTATGCCTAATCTAGAAACGCTGGCAGCCCGCGGCTTACGTTTCACTAATGCCTATGCCCAACCGGTCTGTTCTCCGACTCGCGCCACTATTTTGACTGGGCGATACGCCTTCCGCCATACAGTTGGTTGGCCCACAGGTGCGACCTTACCTGCGATCGAGCTTACGCTACCAGAAATCTTCACCGCTGAAAGTTCTTCTTACGATCTAGCTACTTTTGGTAAGTGGCACCTAGGTGGCGGTTCAACTGGCCCACTAGACCTCGGCGGATGGACTGAGTTTGCAGGGATTTTAGGCGGTGGTGTCAGTAACTACACCGACTGGAGTAAAACCGTAAATGGGGTCACCACAAACAATGTGACGACCTATACAACCACCGACCAAGTCGATGATGCAGTCAGTTTTATCAGTGGCCAGACAACAGACCCATGGTTTGTCTGGATTGGTTTTAACGCACCTCATACCCCTTTTCATAATCCTCCAACTGTCGTTCCAGCACTCGAAGATTATCCTGACTACACGACGACAGACGGTGCAGTCACTGGAGCAAATCGTCGCTTTGCTTATGAAGCCGCCCTGCAGGCACTCGACACCGAAATTGGCCGCTTACTCACCTCGGTAGATCTAAACACTACCAATATTATTATTATCGGCGATAATGGCACACCAGGTGCCGTTGCCCAAGAACCTTTCGACAGTTCCCACGCAAAAGGTACACTTTACGATGGCGGCATCCACGTGCCACTTATCATGGCAGGTCCAGATATTCCGCTCACCGGCACCAGTCATAAACTCGTCCATTGCGTCGACCTATTTGCAACAATTCTCGATCTCGCAGGCATAGATGTCGGTACGGCTACTAGCTCAGTCGATACGATCGATTCGCAAAGTATCGTACCTATTTTAAATGGCCAGGATGGTGCCACGAGATACATTGTATCAGAGGCATTTGGTGGCAATGTAGATGGGCGCACGATCATTTCGTCTGATTATCCAGATTATAAACTCATTATTTTTGGCGATCCGACCACCGCTAGCGACGTCTCCACCTATGAAATATATAACCTGTCTCAGGACGAGAATGAGCAAACACCATTAGGTGTGCCAACCCTCGGCGACGCTCATTACAATGCTTATCAAGCGCTCATTGCGAAGGACGTCGACCTCGGACCAACTGCAGTCGTCGTCACAGGCGACAATATTTATCTACAATTTGATGTCGGAACAACCAGGGGACCATCAAGCCCGCCAGCAGACCTGAATATAGCGCCCACCTCTATTGATATCGATGGCGTAAGTGCCACCTACCTTGGTCGTGTTAATATAACGGATGACCCTGATCGCTTTTCGGTCAAATGCACGCTTCCAGATACGGCCAGCGTTTCCACCAGCAGCATTGTAACCGTAACCTTTACAAATGTTCCAAATGGACCTGCGATCCGAACCTGTGTCGCCGATGTCGTCGGTATCACCGCACCATAATTAGTATCGAATTCGCCAATTCGACTCTCATTGTAATGTCGACCCCCCTAAATAGAGCTACAAATTTAATTGTATTCATAGTTGCGCTGCTCTTTGCAGCAAATACGCGTGCAGATAGCCTCGGGATATCCCTCCAGCACACTCTTACGGGCAAGCCGCTCATCCTCGATTCTCTACGCTACGAAACCTCGGCCAATGAGACCTTTTCTATTTCCCGCCTTAGTTATTTACTTAGCGAGTTCGAACTACAGAGCATGGCAGGTAACTGGCAAGCAGTGCCAAACTCTATCCAATGGATCGACGCGAGGAAGCACCGCACTCAAATTCTGCTGAATTCAATCCCTGAAGGAGATTTTAAAGCGATACGCTTTAGTATTGGATTGAGCGAAGCAATTAACCATAGCGACCCGAATCTTTATGCTGCCAAGCATCCGCTCAACCCGAGCCTCAACAATCTTCATTGGAACTGGCAGACGGGCTACATATTCCTCGCACTCGAAGGTACTTACCGCCAGTCCAACGGCCAACTTTCCGGCTACGTCTACCATTTCGCGAATGATCCGCAGCGCACCACGATCACCCTCACGCTTCCGAAGAATATAAGCGCTAATGCCACGCTCGATATCGATTTTGATATCGCAGCTTTGCTCAATGTCCCATCGCCAATCTCCTTTTTAAAAGACGGAGCTTCAACGCACTCACGCGAGGGCGATCCGATTCCTCAAGCTTTAAAAAGAAATCTCCCTGGGGCCTTTCAAATTAAGCGTATCCGCGCCGCAGCTCCAATGCGAGCTGTCACACAACCTCTGCCAATTGATCTACCAGATACGCCGACTCCCTACCCCTTCAAACTGAGTAATCGCCTCCCCATTCCATCCCTACCGCTCGACAATCCGCTCATCGCTGAACGTATCGAACTGGGTCGGCGACTCTTTCACGACCCACAACTCTCAATTGATGACACCATTGCTTGCGCCTCCTGCCACCAGGAAGATCACGCATTCTCAGACCCAGCTCGAATAAGTGCGGGTGTGAACGGCCAGTTCAGCCGTCGCCACTCTATGCCGTTATTTAACCTAGCATGGAAAGACAGCTTCTTCTGGGATGGCCGCGCGCACTCTTTGCGCGAGCAAGTCCTAATTCCGATCGAAGATCCCAGAGAGATGGGTGAGTCAATGGATAATGTCATCGATAAACTCAGTGCGGACGCTGACTACCCCACGCTCTTTAGCAATGCCTTCGGCTCTGCTTCGATCACTCCGCTGACTATCGGCTTAGCACTTGAAAACTTCCTTCTCAGTCTAACATCCTACAATTCAAAGTTCGATCAGGCAATGAGCGGCAAAGCTCAACTTAGCCCTAGCGAACAACGCGGCTTTGAGCTCTTCATGACTGAATTCGAACCACGCTCCCGACAATATGGCGCAGATTGCTTCCACTGTCACGGTGGCGCGCTTTTTACGGACAACCGCTTTCACGATAATGGCCTTGCCCAAATCGCAGCCGACCGAGGTCTAGCTGAAGTCACTCGAAATCCACTGGATGCAAACAAGTTCTCCACGCCCTCATTGCGAAATATAGCTCTAACGGCGCCTTACATGCATGACGGTCGCTTTCAAACTCTTGAGGAAGTAGTCGAGCATTACAGTAGCGCAATCACATCACGAGCAACCCTCGACCCAAACTTAGCAAAGCATCCAACTGCAGGATTACAACTCTCAGCACAGGACAAGACTGCATTGGTCGACTTTTTAAAAACACTAAGCGACCCACAATATATACAGAACTAAGATCAAGTTCTTCAAACGACTCAGATAGGCATTCAAAGCACGACTTGACGTTCAATCGCTTAAGTGGATGAAAAGGCTTGAAGCCAGAGATTTGCGGGACAAATTATTCCGCTTTTGCTTATTTACGCAGGTTATATATGAAAACACTCAAATTTGCAGTTCTCCCCGGCGATGGTATCGGCCCTGAAGTAATGGAGGTCGCCCTCGACGTCCTTAAAAATACAGGCGGAAAGTTCGGCTTTGAGCTCGATTACGATCATGCTGATATTGGCGGTATCGCCATCGATAATCACGGCGTTGCTTTTCCAGATTCGACCAAGGCCGTCTGTGAAAACTCGGAGGCCATCCTCTTCGGATCTGTCGGCGGTCCTAAGTGGGAGTCCCTGCCGCCTAAAGAGCAACCCGAGCGCGCGGCCCTACTCCCCATTCGGAAGGCCTTTGCCCTCTACGCCAACGTCCGCCCTGGCCTTCTTTATTCGCAACTAACTGAAGCCTCGCCATTGAAGGACAACCGCATCCCCGATGGAATTGATATCGTCTGTATCCGCGAACTGACCGGGGGCATCTACTTTGGGCAGCCCAAGTCGACTACGACTCTTGAGAATGGTGAAGAGCAAGCCATCGACACAATGGTCTACAAGACCAGTGAGATCGAGCGTATCGCCCGAGTTGCGATCGACACGGCCAAAGCGCGCGGTGGTAGCGTCTGCTCTGTCGACAAGGCCAATGTGCTCGAAACCTCAGTCCTCTGGCGTAAGGTCGTCACCGAATATTTTGCCAATCACGCCCCAGAAATTAAGCTGAGCCACATGTATGTGGACAATGCCGCGATGCAACTTGCGCGCGACCCCAACCAGTTCGACGTATTGTTCACCGAAAACATGTTCGGCGACATCCTTTCCGATGAGATGGGTGTAATTTGCGGCTCCTTAGGTATGTTAGCCTCCGCCAGCCTAGGTGCTGAGAAAAATAGCCTCGGATTCCCCTTTGGACTCTACGAGCCATCCGGTGGCACCGCACCTGACATTGCCGGTCAAGGTATCGCCAACCCTTGCGCACAAATTCTCTCTGGCGCGATGATGCTTCGCTATAGCTTTGGCGAAAACGAAGCCGCCGACGCCATCGAAGCCGCAGTCGAGAAAGCTGTCACCGGCGGCGTTCGTACCGGTGATATCGCCTTTGGTCTCGACTCTGTTGGCACAAAGGAAATGGGTGCTGCCGTTCTTGCAAATTTATAAGCCTCAGTTCTTTTGCTCACGTATGATCGCTTATCAAATACACCTGTCAGTTTCTGGTTTATTGGTGAAATTCATGGGCTTGATTTAAGTATTTATTCACTTACATGACCTCCGCCGAAATCCGTCAGTCCTTCCTCGACTTCTTTAAGTCTAAGCAACACACAGTCGTGCCCTCTTCATCGCTGATGCCTCAGTCGCCAGGCTTGCTGTTTACCAATGCAGGGATGAATCAATTTGTTCCCTACTTTCTTGGTACGGAGAGGGCGCCCTACTCACCACCATGTGCAGCGGATACCCAAAAGTGTATACGTGCGGGCGGTAAGCATAACGACCTAGAGGACGTGGGTTATGACACCTATCACCATACCTTCTTTGAGATGCTGGGCAACTGGTCATTCGGCGACTACTTTAAAAAGGAAGCGATCGAATGGGGATGGGAACTGATAGTCGACGTTTGGGGTGTACCTGCAGGGCGCCTCTACGCAACTGTCTACTCGCCGTCCGAGGGCGACCCCTCCAGCTTCGACCAAGATGCCTATGACTTCTGGGCAGCACTCTTTATCAAAAAAGGACTCGATCCGAAGAAGCACATCATTAACGGCAATGTGAAAGATAACTTCTGGATGATGGGGGAAACTGGCCCCTGTGGCCCCTGTTCAGAACTCCACGTCGATTTGACTCCAAATGGTGACAGCGAGGGGAAGCTTGTTAACATGGATTCCGACCTATGTATTGAAATATGGAATCTAGTCTTCATCCAATATAATGCCGAAGCTGATGGAAGCTTCCGCGATCTTCCCGCGAAGCATGTCGATACGGGTATGGGCTTCGAGCGCGCTTGCTCGCTCATCCAAAACACGAAGGGTTTTACAGATTTTTCTAAAAAGCCTACCAACTACGCGACCGATGTCTTTCAACCTATCTTCCGCACGATAGAGAAACTAAGTGGTAAAACTTACGTCGATATTTATCCCGATTCGGTCGAAAGCGACAAGTCCAAGCTGTCTCCCGAAATGAAAGAAGCCATCGCCTTTCGAGTGATTGCCGATCATATCCGTACGCTCGCCTTTTCACTGGCCGATGGTATCTTACTCGGAAACACGGGGCGCAACTATGTTCTTCGCCGTATTCTCCGTCGCGCTGTGCGTTATGGTCGTACCCTCGGCTTTTCTAGCGGGCAAACTTTTCTACCTGAACTCGTCGATACACTCGTTGATGAAATGTCGGGCGTTTTTCCAGAATTAAAAAATCGCGCCGAAGCTATCAAAGATAACCTTCAGCGCGAGGAATCCAGCTTTAACGAAACCCTCGATCGCGGGCTTGCTATGTTTGAGCAAGAGGTCGAGGGCCAAACAGGTAAACTTAGCGGCGAATTCGCCTTCAAGCTCTACGACACCTTCGGTTTTCCTAGCGACCTCACGCAATTACTCTGTGCGGAACGCGGGCTAAAGGTCGACATGGCTACTTTCGAGACTTTGATGGAGCAGCAGCGCGAACTAGGTCGCAAAGCGCGCACGCAGCAACTCGTTCGGGCAGCTGATATCGCGAGCGAAGTCAGCACCATCTTCACAGGTTTCGAAGCGGACGAAAGCACCGCGACCGTCTTAGAGATTCACCTGCAAGAGGATTCATTACTCGTCATCACCGACCGCACACCCTTTTACGTTGAAATGGGTGGTCAGTTAGGTGACCAAGGCACGCTCACGGTGAAAGGAATCAATTATACCGTATCCGCGGTTCAGCAACTCGCCTCCGCACGCGCCCATAGCCTGCCTGCCGATGCTCAGATCACTGTCGGTGACGAAGTCACCCTGAGTATTGACCCGACGCGCCGACGCCCGATCGAAGCTCACCACAGCGCGACCCACCTACTCCACTGGGCACTGCATGAAGTCGTCTCGACCGAGGCGGCGCAACAAGGTTCCATGGTCAGCCGTAATCGCCTGCGTTTCGACTTCAATTCGGGTGCGCTTAGCCCCGAGCAAATCGATGCACTTGAAAAGAAGGTTAATGATTCCATTGAAGCAGGCGAAGCGGTAAGCTGGCATGAGGTGCCCCACGCTAGTATCAAAGAGCGAAAGGACATCCAACAATTCTTCGGTGATAAATATGGCGACGAGGTTCGCGTCGTTCAGATCGGTGGACAGCAAGGCAAGCTTGACGGCTACTCGATGGAACTCTGCGGCGGCACCCACGTGCGTAATACCAAAGAGATTGGTTTATTTAAAATTAAATCTGAAGGGGCGATCGCTTCAGGCGTCCGCCGAATTGAGGCAGTTTGTGGGGTTGCAGCCTATGACTGGATTCGTAGCGTTATTGAGAAATCAACTGAAGAGGAAAAAGAGCTACGCTTACTTTTGGATGCGACAAATCAAGCGCTCATATCACTGGGAGCCCAACCGATCAAGTTCCCGCAGTTTCCTCACATTATGGCTGGTATGTTGGACGAAGCTAGCTTTGAGCAAAAAAATGCCGTTTTTAAAGATGTGCTTGCTCACACTAAAGGACTCAAAGCTGCCACAGTTGAATCAGACAAAGCATTGAAAAAAGCACAAGCCGCTGGAGCTGCTAAAGTCGCCAGTGAACTGCTGAGCGAGCTCCATCTCGATGCGAATCTTGTGATCGCCCAGGAAGGCTCTGCCGCTCTGCTACAGGAGTTGCTCGCCAGCCTGAAATCGCGACAGTTCACTCGGGCTGCTTTTTGTGTCATCGATGATGGTAACAAACTCCACCTTGGCGCACTCGTGGGCACAGATTCCGATCTAAATGCTGGTAAATTGATTCAAAGCCTCGCGCCTATCGCTGGAGGTAAGGGTGGCGGCAAACCCGACTTGGCTCGCGGCGCCGCTCCACAACGTGGAAAGCTTAGCGAGTTGGAGGCATCTGCAAGGAAGCTTCTCCTCTAGCATTAAATGGAGGGTTCGCTCCACGTTAACTTTTAACGGGGGACATACCGGGCGTGTTGATCTTTTTTGCAATGCCCTCCTACAACCAAGGATTGTAAAGCTGTGTTTGCATTATCTGAAAGTGCTGACTTTGTATAATTCATGAGAATATTACACATCTTTGCCTATGCCTTTGTCACTCTGCTCACCGCCTCTTCATTAAGTGCGCATTGCCAAGTGCCTTGTGGCATTTTTAGCGACGAGCTGAAGTTTAGCGAACTAGAGGAGCATGTGGTCACAATTGAAAAATCAGCGCGACTCATCAGCGAGTTGTCAGCTAAGGAGGATCTAACTGCCAACGATTACCAGCAACTGGTTCGCTGGACGACAAATAAAGAGACACACGCACAGAAAATCATCGATGAGGCCGCTAATTACTTCCTCGCTCAGCGCATCAAAACCGATACCGACCACTACGCTGAAAAAATTGAGATACTGCACCATATCATAGTTCATGCGATGAAAACAAAACAAAGCGCAGGGAAGTATGCCACGGCCAAGCTCATCGAAAGCATCGCGTTACTTAAGGATCTGTATCTAGATCATCCTCACACCAATTGATTTCCTGCAGGGCTCAACCCGTGATCACCCTGCGCTACAATAAAGTCTTTAACTCCGAGTAAAGCTTTGCCAACTCAGGCATATCAGCGCCTAGCGCTCGGCCACGGCGCAGCGGCTCCCCCCAAATAGATTCGATTTCTACGGGCTTTCCTGCCAAGTAATCAATCAATGATGAGGGTTTGTAGGCCCCCATTTTTTTGGTGACCGCGAACTGACCTTTGATGAATTCATCAGAAATTGAGTGGCCGGATAGCGAAGCTACAGTGCGAACTTCCTCCATCAGCGCTTGGGCGCGGGAAACCAGGTCGGATTGAGCAAGGATTTTGTCTGTCGCGATACCACCAGCGGCGATCGACAAGCCATTAAATGGGATATTCCAACAGAGCTTTCTCCAAAGGGCTGAGTCGAGTTTCTCCGCGTGCGTAGTCAGCACGCCCGCGTGATTAAATATTTCGACTACGTTTTTGGCTACCCCTGACCAGCGGTCGCCTAGTGAACCGATTTCGACGCGCCCCGGATGATAATTCTCAACCAAACCTGGTTTTGTACGGTTGACGCATACAAAACAGAGACCTGTTAAAATCGGATTTTCTGGAAAATGCTCAGCAAAAAATTCCGCGTTGCCCAAACCATTTTGTAGGCACAATAGTACGGTGTGTTTGGGCTCAACGATTGATTTGAGCGACTCGATTAACTCCAGGTTGACGGTTGATTTGGCAGCGATGATAACACAGTCAGTCGCCCCTATTTGATTTGCATCACGCCTCACGCATTCGATTGGCGCTGTAAACCTTTCTTTCAACTCACTGGTTTCGGGGTTGATCATCTCGACGCGAATACCATTCGCCTCGAGTTCCGTCGCATCACTGCGAGCAAGCACACATAGTTTGCGCCCAGAGAACGCGATACGACCACTGTAATAGAGACCGACTGCACCTGGCCCAACTAAAGTCCACTTGGCGAGATCTGATGTTTTCATCTTATAGATAAATAATTGTAAGCATCTCCCGTGAGCCCATCGGCGAAAATACTAGAACTATGCTCGAGTTCTTAGGCTAATATTTACGAGTCATTGTATTGACCGCGTCGTCAAGTTTATCTACGTAATCGAGTACGCAATGTAGTCCCCGACTTTCTTTGCGCTGTAGAGCACAGTCGATGACAAGTGCCGCGACTGAGATCATGTTTCGTAATTCGAGTAGGCTCTCATCTACTTTAAAATTCCAGTAATACTCATTAATTTCACGATCCAATGTTTGGATACGATTACGGGCACGCTCCAAGCGCTTCGTAGTACGCACGATTCCGACATAGTCCCACATTGTGCGTTTCACCTCATCCCAATTATGCAGTAAGACGATTCGTTCGTCAGAGTCGCGAACGTCTCCATCTTTCCATGAAGGTAAGTCGGCCTCATCGTTTATATTCTGCTCGAGATACTTGCCTACAGCGCTTGCTCCGCGGTTTGCCATGACCACGGCTTCTAAGAGTGAATTACTTGCAAGTCGGTTGGCTCCATGTAAGCCAGTGCAAGCGACCTCACCACAGGCATAGAGGCCAGACAAAGAAGTCTCACTGTTAAGATTTGTTTTGACGCCTCCACACAGATAGTGAGCCGCTGGCACAACGGGGATCATATCTTTTTCAAGGGCGATACCGCGCGACTCGCAGTAGGCGTAAATATTCGGAAAGCGATTTAGGAGCTCTTTGTGGCCTATGTCTCGGGTATCAAGCCATACGTGCCGAGCGCCTGTCTCTTTCATCTCACAGTCGATGGCACGCGCAACAATATCGCGTGGAGCGAGGTCTTTACGCTCGTCGTATTTATACATGAATGCCTCGCCATTAAGATTGCGCAAGATAGCACCCTCCCCTCGGACCGCTTCAGATATGAGAAACCGATCCGAGGAATCCTTAGAATAGAAGGCAGTCGGATGGAATTGAATAAACTCCATGTTTTGCACTTCGACCCCTGCACGATAGGCCATCGCGATTCCGTCGCCAGTCGCAATGAAAGGGTTAGTTGTGTATTGATAAATTTGCCCGATACCTCCAGTAGCCATTAGCACAGCACCTGCTCGGAAAGTTTCAACCACACCGCGCTGGGTATCGAGCGCGTAGAGTCCCAATACACGGTTTGTGTCGGGTACAGCTTGTCCTTTCTTTCCTATTTTCTGCGAGGTGATTAGCTCAACTGCAAAATAATGTTCGAGGGTATCAATATTCTCTGAGATTTCGATAGCGTTCACGAGCGCCTGCTCAATCGCTTTTCCAGTCATATCTCTTACATGAAGAATGCGGCGTTTCGAATGCCCGCCTTCTTTGCCAAGAGAAACACGCCCATCGCCGAGCTGCGAAAAGTCAACGCCGCGCTTAATCAGCTCATCGATACTGACGGAGCCGTCTTTGAGAATTTCGCGCACTGCTCCCTCGTCGCAAAGGCCGTCTCCTGCATCTAATGTGTCGGCCACGTGCATCTCGACATCGTCAGTCTGCGAGGTGACGGCTGCGATGCCACCTTGCGCATAGTTTGTATTCGATTCAGCAGAGTTTTTCTTTGTGATAATGGCGACGCGATACCCAGCTTCAGATACCTTGAGTGCGAAGCTCAGACCAGCAATCCCGCTGCCGACAACGATGACATCGTAAAATTTCGGCATATGCTTAGAGTTCGATATTGTCGATTAATCGGGTCTGGTCTACCCATGCGGCAACACAGAGCTGCTGCGTGCCTGGTAAAATCTCTCGTGCAGGTTCCATCGTGTTACGATCCACGACTTGCACGTAGATCACACGGATGCGGCGTGAGTGCGATAGGTGGTGTATGACCTCCGCTACAATACGATCTACGCTCTTAGTCCCGGAATTGACCATATCTCTCGCGATTTGAAGAGACTTAGAAATGTTGAGCGCTTCCTTTCTCTGCTTATCGGACAGGTAAGCATTACGTGAGCTTGTAGCCATACCGTCAGTATCGCGCTGGGTTGGGCCGACTACGATCTCAGCGGGTATGTTCAGGTCGAGCACCATTTTACGAATCACGGCGCATTGCTGAGCATCCTTCTGTCCAAAGACGGCGATGTCAGGGCGAGTGATATTAAAAAGTTTCAGGCAAACTGTGGTCACCCCCCGTAAATGGTGTGGGCGAGAGACTCCGCACAGACCAGAGCTAATTTGCTCCTCCTCAACGAAAGTAGAATAGCCCTCTGGATACATCTCTTGTATTGAAGGATTGAAGACAATATCAGCACCGCGTTCTCGGCATTTCTCGGAATCCTCCTTTAATGTACGCGGGTATTTATCAAAATCTTCGTTGGGACCGAACTGGGTGGGGTTGACAAAGATCGAAACGATGACCTTATCAGTCTTTTCCTTGGCAATATCAATTAACGACAGATGCCCTTCGTGCAGAGAACCCATTGTTGGCACGAGCCCGATCAGGCGTCCACTCGAGCGTAAGCCGATGGAGTGAGATTGCATTTCATTGACCGATTGGATTGTCTGCATAGCCATAATCTTGCACAGATTACCTAGCTTATCCAGATATTCACAATAAAAAATAGAACATAACAAACATAACGACGACACGACAGACATGAGCGATCCTTACATCCAAGAACTCTTTGCTGAACGCATTGGTGGTAATCAATACGGCAAATCGACTGCTATTTATAAATTTGAGAAGATCAAGCGCGCGAAAAAGGCGGCTAAGGAAGCCAAGCCTGACGTTGACCTGATCGACATGGGCGTGGGCGAACCGGACGAAATGGCTTTCCCTGTTGTGATCCAGGCACTGCAGGATGAAGCAGCCAAACCAGAGAACCGTGGCTACGCAGATAACGGCGGCGAGGATTTTAAAGAAGCTGCGGCTAAATACATGGGAGAAGTCTTTGGTGTATCCGACATCGATTCAACGACCGAGGTCGTTCACTCGATAGGCTCAAAGACTGCCCTCTCAATGATACCCGCATGCTTCATCAACCCCGGCGACTACGTGCTAATGACGGTGCCTGGCTATCCTGTACTAGGAACGCATGCTCAATACCTAGGTGGCCATGTGCACAATATGAAGCTCGAAGAGACTAACGACTTCCTTCCCGATTTCGATGCCATCCCCGCGGACGTATTGATGAAGGCTAAAATCCTAGTGCTCAATTATCCGAACAACCCGACCGGAGCCTCCGCGACACTCGATTTTTTTGCTAAAGCGGTAGCTTTTGCCAAAGCTAACAATCTGATTATACTGCAAGATGCAGCTTACGCCTCGCTCATTTTCGAAGGCAAGCCTGTCTCTATATTCCAAGTGCCAGGCGCGAAGGATGTCGCAGTCGAACTGCACTCTCTATCCAAAAGCTACAACATGACGGGCTGGCGCATTGGGTTCGTGGTGGGTAATTCGCTCATCGTGCAGGCTTACGCTGACATGAAGGACAACTCCGATTCGGGGCAGTTTCTCGCCATCCAAAAGGCAGGCGCAGTTGCACTAGCCAATCCGCAAATTACCGATGAGA
>Ga0302130_1001328_pt1 | contig 12695 bp, 10 predicted proteins | sample CB9_surface_MG_FD_203117 | JGI IMG/M metagenome (GOLD analysis project Ga0302130, IMG submission 203117) | Marine microbial communities from Western Arctic Ocean, Canada - CB9_surface | ecosystem: Environmental > Aquatic > Marine > Oceanic | place: Canada: Western Arctic Ocean | collected... | reverse complement strand
ACTTAACTGACCGTCGACAAAATTAGGTTCGAATACTCAATCGCGGAATCAGGGTTTTTACTTAGGCTTTTTTGTACTGCTTTCAGCAAGTCTATCCAAACATGCATAAAAAAACGTCCTCTCTATAAAACATTTTTTTATACACCGCAATATCTTTTTTGCTGTTTATGAAAACTATTTTCGGTTTTTTTCCACAGATAGCTGTTATTTCTCTAATTAGTTTTACAAAACCCACGTAAGCCATTGATTCTTGAGCTGTAAAACCATAAGTCATTGATTTATATGGCTATTATTATATGGTCAAAAAATGATCAATCTAACAGTTAGGCCCACTTTCGGGGCCTTTAGTAGGGCCATATCCCATTTAATCCACAAAGTTATCCACAGGTTTTGTGGGTATCTTTTTTCGCACTATTTCGCACTCATAGCGCACTGGTTGAATTATCGCAATGATTTTTTGCAGGTTGGCGCCGCAATGATTGCATCCTTGAGTAATTCTTCAAGAGCGCCGACATCGGCACAGCTAAGCGATGTGTTTTCCGAAAGATTGACCTGTCGCAACTCGCCGAGAAATAACAGCGCTTTGATATCAGTGAGCTGGTTGTTGCTTAAATTAACGCTTTTAAGTTGTGAAAAGAGTTCAATCCCGGAGAGGTCTGCGACCCCTGCGAAGCTGCAGCTAAGTGTCTCGAGCTGCTCAGGTTGAGTGATTTTTGCTTCTGCTAAAGTCAGTTTGACACAGCTAGCCAGAGCCGGATCAGCAATCTGGTAGCCGCTGTAAATCACTTTTGGCGTGTAGATTGGTTGTTCGTTCAGGGTCACGGCATAGCGTTCGCATCCGGCAACTAGAATCAGGATCAACAGGGGTAAAAGACGATAGTTACAAGACATAAACAACTCCGGTGGGCTTACTGAGTGTGGGTGACACAGGCTGCAAAATTATTAGTCCATTATAGGTGCCCGATTAGCCGGCTGTAACGCTATAATCGCAGTTAAAAATTAATCCACCGGTTAGAGCACTAACTGTTACCTCGGGCTTGATAAGCCTTAAGGCTATTTGATGACTGTAGACAGCAAACCGATCATTCGTGTCGCTTACGGGTCGACGGTTTTTAAGGCTCAGGCAGACAAGCTCGCAGAAAAGTTATCACTGCCGGTTGAAACTGACGGCGCTGTTATTCAGGGCTCTCTATCCGCCCAGGGCTTTGACTACCTGCTCGAGTTCACTGAGCAGGGCTTGTCTCTGCGGCCATCTGCCGACAAAGGCTATGGATCAATTATCTGCGATTTTGCCGGCTCTGAGCACAGCCATCGGCGTCGCCATGGTGGCGGCAATGGTCAGGCCATCGCCAAAGCAGTAGGGGTCTCGGGTAAGTTTGCGCCCCAGGTGTTGGATCTTACTGCCGGACTGGGTGGTGATGCTTTTGTACTGGCCTCACTGGGCTGCAACGTGACCATGCTGGAGCGCAATCCGATTGTTCACAGCTTGCTTGCTGACGGTCTCAGTCGCGGTGTCCAGGCAGGTCGTGAGGACGCACAGCAGGGTGATGATGAATTAGAACAGGTTATCAGCAGGCTTAGCTTACTTGAGGGCAACTCTGCCAGCTACCTTAGCAGTCTGGTCGATAAATTGGCGGCTGCGGATACAGAGGTTGAGCCAGAGCCGGACACAACGCCAGAGACTGAAGTCTGGCGTCCCGATGTGGTCTATGTGGATCCAATGTTTCCGCCGCGAAAAAAATCCGCCAAGGTAAAAAAAGAGATGCAGGCATTTCACGCCATTGTTGGTACAGATCCGGATGCCGATGATCTGCTGGCCCATGCCCTAGCTGTTGCGCAGTACCGGGTGGTGGTCAAACGTCCCGCTGGGGCAGGGTTCTTGGCTGAGACTAAGCCGAATTACTCACTGGAAGGAAAATCCACGCGCTATGATATTTATGCGCTAAAAAAGCTCCCTGTCTAGACGAGCTCTGTCTAGACGAACTCTATTTAGAAGCTCTCTATTTAGAAGCTCTCTATCTAAAAGCTGCGCAGCTGAAGACCTCTCAGCGCCTTTTCAATACCCAATAGTTACCCAGTGCGACGAACAAAAAGCCCCCTGCAGCCAGCGGAGTCCACTGGTAGTCCTCAAAGAGAGTTGATAGGACAATCGCCACAAATGGAATGATTAGCGCGGTGTAGCCGGCGCGACTGGGGCCTATATTGATCAATAACTTGAGATAGGCGCCAAAAGCCAGAATGGTACCAAACACCGAGAGATAGACCAGTGACAGGCTGTATTCCAGGGTTGAGCCGTAGGAGAACTCGGCGCCGCTGACCAGTGCGATCAGGGTTAAGATCACCGCACCATAGAGTATCGACCAAGCATTAATCGCCCAGACTGAGATGCCAGTATTACCATTTCGCGCCGCCACAATATTGCCCAGCGAGGCAAACATTACGGCAACAAATGCCAACGCAAAGCCGAGCAGTGGGTCCTTGGAGTTGGAACTCGTATCAGTGAGCACAGCGATCTCAGGATAGAACAGCATGCAGATGCCAGTCAGGCCAACAAGACCGCCAACTACAATTTGCAACGTCACGGGGTGTTTGAGAAAGATCCTGCCATTGATAATATTGAAAAACACTAACAGTGAAAAAATCACCGCAACTAAGCCACTCGGCAGATAGACCTCAGACCAATAGATAGTCCAGTAATTTAAGCCAAACAGAAAGCAGCCCTGAGCCACCATAAAACGGTGGTCGCGGAGACTGATACGCAATGGAATCTTTCTCAGCCAGCACCAGACAAATAACAGGCCCGATGCCAGAGCCATGCGATAGATTACTGAGACCAGCGGATCGACTTCGCCGAGCTGGTAGGTGATCGCCAGCCAAGTTGAGCCCCAGATCAGAATGGTGGCTAAATAGAGGCCACTATTGAGGGCGTTCATGCTCTACCCACTATCGCGCTTTTCAAGCCAATAGCTTGCTCAAAATAGTCTGATAGATTTCCGTCAGACAATTGAGATCGTCAATATTGGTGTTTTCATCAATCTTGTGAATGCTCGCATTGACGGGCCCCAGTTCAATCACCTGAACCCCCAAGGGCGCAATAAAGCGGCCATCAGACGTGCCACCGGCAGTCGACAGCTCAGTCTCCAAGCCTGTGACTTCGGCAATACTCTCAACGGTAGCGCTGACTAACTCGCCGCTCGAGGTTAAAAATGGATGGCCACTGAGGTTCCAGTTAGCGGAGTACGTGAGTCCGTGCTGGTCGAGCAGGCTCTCAGTGCGCTGAATAATCTGCTGCTCCGTTAACTCAGTTGAAAAACGGAAATTAAAGACCACCTCCAGCTCTCCTGGAATAACATTGGTAGCACCAGTACCGGCCTGAATATTAGAGATTTGAAAACTGGTGGCGGGGAAGAACGCGTTACCCTGATCCCAGACTTCAGTGGCCAGAGCCGCGAGAGCGGGCGCCGCTCTATGCACTGGATTATCGGCTAGGTGAGGGTAGGCGACATGGCCCTGCTGACCTTTCACTGTAAGGGTGCAGCCAAGCGAGCCGCGACGTCCGTTTTTAACCACATCGCCACATTTTGCGGTGCTGGAGGGCTCGCCAATCAGGCACCATTCCGGCAGCTCATTGCGCTCTTTTAGCAGTTGAATCACTTTTATGGTGCCGTCGATGGCAATGCCTTCTTCATCGCTGGTGATTAGGAAAGCGATGCGGCCACTGTGGTTGGGATTTATCGCCACAAAGCGCTCGCTAGCGACAACCATCGCAGCCAGCGATCCTTTCATATCCGCAGCGCCACGGCCGATTATATGGCCATCGACTATGCTGGCGTCAAAAGGCGCCTGCTGCCAGTTTTGCTCAGGGCCAGTGGGCACTACATCAGTGTGTCCTGCGAAACAGAGGGTCGGTCCTGAGGTGCCATGCACAGCCCAGAAATTATCCACATCACCGAAGCGCAGGCGCTCGATCTTAAAGCCAATTGCACTGAGTCGCTCAATCATAACCTCCTGACAGCCGCAGTCATCCGGCGTCACTGAGCGACGACGAATAAGCTCTTGGGTAAGCAGCACAGTTTCTGTCAAATGAGAGGCAGGCAGTTCATAGGGGGTTGATTGAGACATAGGGGCGACCTTTTATTTAGGCGCTCATTGTAAAGGGCAAATGCGCGCTTCGCTATATCTGCCGGGTTAGATTCCGGTTAACATCGCGCTATTATTTATTATGCTTTACTCATTCGACGACTCTGCGAGACCAGCTTGAGCAAAAATACAGTTGATAGAAATTTCGATGATCTGAGCGAGAAGTTTGCGCGCAAAGTCTATGGCGGCCTTAAAGGGGATATTCGCCTCGCGGTTATCTGGCGCGACCTACTGGCGGTGATGCCACAATTAGAAACTCAAGTACCACTGCGGATTCTCGATATTGGTGGTGGTTTAGGGCAGTTGTCTGTGGCGCTGGCCAAGCTTGGGCATCAGGTGGTCTACAACGATCTCTCTCAGCAGATGCTTGAGGCGGCACAGAAGCTGGCGCAGGAAGCAGGGGTGCTGGATAAAATCATCTGGTATCGGCAACCATACCAAACACTTAAAAATGAAAGCATAGGTCAATTTGATCTGGTGATGAGTCACGCACTGATCGAATGGTTGGCTGAACCAGAATTGTTGATTGCCGATCTACAGAGCTATCTTAGACCTCAGGGATTCTTGTCCCTTACGTTTTATAATCAGAACGCTCTGGTCTACCGCAATTTAATTCGTGGTAATTTCAATGTCTTGCAGGGAGAGTTTTCAGCCCATCCGAAAAGTCTCACGCCCGGCGAACCACTGCAACCGGACGCCGTGCAGCAGTGGGTTGATGAGGTTGGTCTGGCAACGGATTACAGTGCGGGTATTCGAGTTTTTCACGACTATGTCACGACCCAGCGTGGTGGCCATGAGGACCCTAGTGCGGTTATCGATATGGAGTTGCGTCACTCGATACAGGAACCGTTTAAATGGCTGGGGCGCTATATCCACTTTGTCTGTTCAGTGGCGCGATAAGCGGATAACAAAAGGCTTGAGTATTAAAAAAGCTCCCACCTAACAATTAGGAGGGAGCCTTCGGAACAGGGAGAGGAGTTGAGTAGACGCTAGTCTAAGCGCTAGTAGCCTGTTTGGGTGTCACTATGCCAAATAAGCCAAGGGCCATTGATCCAAACAAAAACAGTGCGCTGGGAATCGGTGTTGCAATCGGTGGCAGCACGGTAAAGAACTCTCGTGCGCTACCATCATTTGCGGTATAGACAACCATAGTGGCTGACCAGTCAAATGCTTTGTTGTCCTTGGCTAAAGCTTCCAGGGAGTCTGCAGCATCCCTATCATCACTATTACCGAGCTTGGGCGGGTTTCCTAGAATATCCCAGATAACATAGTTTACTAGGGCATTATATTTTGCTGCGGTAGTGCTGAGACTCTCAGAAATATCCAATAGGCTAAACAGGTATCCCGCTTTAGAGTACTTTTCCTCGCCCTTGGAGCCGTGGTTATATTGGCCGGCGCCAGCCTGAACATCAACATAGCTATTCGCTGTAGCGGTCCAAGTGGCAGTCATACTGTTGTTTGAGGTGTTGAGAGCTAGGCTGCTATTACCGTCGACGGTTATGGTATTGAGCCCAGCATTTATTGAGGGAGCATTTTTGATGTCGAGTGAGGTTGATGTGCCAGCACCCTCATACTCGATATTAACTGGCGCACCTAAGGCAGCTGTATTGATAAGCAGTGTCAGTGCAACGCTGGTGATAGATAGACTTATGGTTTTTAAGTTGTTGCCCATTCCGTTATAGCTCCCTGTCAGCACCGTGCCAACACATGTTCATTTCTAGTGAGGCGATTCTATGCCATGGCGTATAGGCCGCAACTGTCCGGCTTGAATTGTGCGAACTGGTTAACATTAATAGTTGAACCAGGGCTGCTTAGGCCCGCGATATGACTCGCAGGACCCATTGGTAAGCCATTATTGCTAGGGATTGAAATCAGCCCTAGTTTGGGACGAGGCGGCCTAGTCTGAGCTAAGTGCGGTAGATCTCAGCTGTGTAGACCAGAGCTCCGCATAGCGGCCCTCTAGCGCCAGTAACTGATGATGGGTTCCCTGTTCGACGATCGATCCCTGATCGAGCACCACAATTCGGTCGGCATCGACGATGGTCGATAGGCGATGAGCAATCACTAGGCTGGTATGGCCCTCAGCGATCTCTCGCAGTGCGGCCAAAATGGAGCGCTCTGATTTACTATCCAGTGACGAGGTGGCCTCATCAAACAGCAGGATTGGCGGACGCTTAAGAATGGTTCTGGCGATGGCGACCCGTTGTTTCTCTCCGCCAGAAAGCTTCAAGCCACGCTCGCCGACCATGGTATCCACGCCATTCGGCAGCTGTTTAATAAAGGCTTCCAAGTGGGCCATGCGGATCGCGTTATGGACTTCTTGGTCGCTGGCCTCAGGCTTGCCGTAGCGAATATTGTCGAAGATGCTGCTGTTAAATAGCACCGTGTCTTGTGGAACTATGCCGATTGCAGCCCGCAGAGACTGTTGAGACACCTTGCAGATATCCTGCCCGTCAATGGAAATGCTGCCCTGAGTCGGATCGTAAAAGCGGAACAACAGCTTCACCAGTGTTGATTTTCCTGCGCCACTGGCACCCACCACCGCGACTTTTTCACCCGGCTGTATATCAAAGCTGATGTTTTGCAGAATCTTCCGATCCGGCTGGTAGTCAAAAGAGACCTGGTTAAAGCGAATATGCCCTTGAGTAACGCTGAGCTGAGGCGCTTCGGGTAGGTCTGTGACCTTGCTGCTGAGCTCCATCAAATCGAACATATTTTCGATATTGGCCATCGACCCTTTGATTTCACGATAGACAAAACCGAGAAAATTAAGCGGCATAAATAATTGCATCATAAACGCATTGATTAGCACAAAGTCGCCGATGGTCATGCTGCCCTCGGCAACCCGCTGTGCGGCCAGCCACATCATCGAGGTCATGGCGACGGTGATAATCAGCGCTTGGCCCGCATTCAGTGACAGTAGTGACAGGCGGTTTTTACGTCGTGCCGACTCCCAGTCAGCTAGGGCGTTGTCATAGAGCCGTGATTCATACTGTTCATTGGTAAAGTATTTAACCGTTTCGTAGTTCAACAGACTGTCGATGGATCGGGTGCTTGCCGCCGAGTCAGCTTTGTTGGCCTCACGGACAAACTGGGTGCGCCAGTCAGTGGTGACCATAGAAAAGAGAATATATAAAACGACTGAGGCCATGGTGATGGCGGCGAATTCAATGCCGTAGTTATAAAATAGCAGGCCAATCACCAAGCTGATTTCAATTAGTGTTGGGGCAATATTAAACACAAAGAAGCGCATCAAAAAGCTGATGCCGCTGGTGCCGCGTTCGATATCCCGGGCCAGTCCACCGGTGCGCCGGTTGAGGTGAAAGTCGAGATCAAGGCTGTGGACATGATTAAAGACTTGCAGTCCAACGCGACGCATGGCGCGTTCGGTAACACGACCAAATACGGTATCGCGGATCTCCCCGAGAATGATCATCGAAAAGCGTGCAAATCCATAGGCTAAAACAAGCCCGATGGGCACTGCGAGCAGGCTTGGAACGCTGGCGGTACTGCCGGAGGGACTCAGTGTGTCGACAATGTCTTTAAGTAGAAAAGGACCGTAGACACTGGCTGCTTTGGAGAGCACCAGACAGACTACGGCTATACCGATGCGAACTTTATATTCGAGCAGGTAGGGCCAAATGACTTGAAATAGTTTCCAGTTAATTCTTTTCTCAGAATCAAAATCTTGCCTGTGATGCATAGGGTGCTCAGTTTTTTGGGGCTTTGGCTACAAGCTAGAGGGCGGTTAATTTAGCGACTATTGAATCTGCCAAGGCTAGATCAGCTGATCTTTGGCGGCATTAATTTTTGCCGCCAGATAATCACTGCCACCGCGGTCTGGATGCAAGCGCTGTATTAGTCGCTTGTGGGCTTTGCCAATATCTTCCTTCGATGCGCCGGCCTCGAGGCCTAAAATCTTCAGCGCTTCGTCATTGGATAAATCAGAAAAACTACCTGAAGTTGAGTCCTGTTGGGTCTGCTCATCACCGCCGCGACCATTGCGCATCATATAGGCCTGCATTAGCACATAGGATTCGCGATCAGTTTCGCGCAGGCTGTCGCTGAGTTGTTGTGCTTCCTCAGGACTCAAGTCAGAGAGGCGCCGCCCGGCAAACTCGCCATCAAGCACTTCGCCATCCATTTGACGGGTCGAGAAGTTGATTTCGACGGCCAATGACTTAGTGCGAAATTGCGAGGGACTGGTTTTAAAACGGCTCAAGATCTGCAGGAAAGGTAGAGCGCGCAGTCCTACTGCGAAGGTTCCTTTAAGGACTGGAACCAGTACCGCAAGACCGGCCCCAAGCCAGTGCATGCGACCGGTTGCGACGAGCATGACAGAGGCGCCGAGGACCAGCCAAAATGCGCTGCGCCACAAAAAAGCCCGGCGTTTGTCCTGTGGTAGACGGGTTATGGTGGTCCACCAGTACCAGAGTGAAAAGATAATCGCGACGAGTAACAGTAATCTAATCATAGTGCTCTTTAGAGTTGAAAATTGCGGGTTGAGAATTGGGTTAACAATACCCTGTTATGGAACTCAGGGCGAATCGTTCTGCTGTTCCTAATACGGCTACAAAAAAGCCCCAGATCTTTACAGAGCAGGGGCTTTTTTGTAGCTAGGCCAGTAAAGCTTAGCGGGTTTTTAAAACATCGCGCAGCTTGTCGGCCATGGCGATCAATGTGCGTTCAGTTGTCGCCCAATCAATACAGGCATCGGTCACTGAAACGCCGTATTCCATATCATCTGGATTACTTGAAAGCTTCTGATTGCCGGCATTGATATTGCTCTCCAGCATCACACCGATGATTGACTTATTGCCTTCAACAATTTGGTTGGCAACGTTATCTAATACCAGTGGCTGCAGTTTGTGGTCTTTGTTGGAATTGGCGTGACTGCAGTCGACCATGATATTGGCGTCGATACCTGCGGAAACCAGTTCTTGCTCGCAAATAGACACGCTGACTGAATCATAGTTGGGCTTGCCATTACCGCCGCGCAATACCACGTGCGCGTAGGGGTTGCCTTTGGTGGTCACAATCGAGACATTACCGTCTGAATTGATACCGAGAAAGCGGTGCGGACTAGACACTGACTGCAGTGCATTGATGGCTACGGTTAAGCTGCCATCGGTGCCATTCTTGAAGCCAATCGATGAAGATAGGCCGGAGGCCATTTCACGGTGCGTCTGGGATTCAGTGGTACGCGCGCCAATTGCCGACCAGGCAATCAGATCTTGCAGATACTGGGGTGAAATGGGATCCAGCGCTTCAGTGGCAGTCGGCAGGCCAATTTCCGAAATATCATGCAGCAGCTGACGGCCAATATGCAGACCATCGGTAATCTTAAACGAGTCGTTCATAAACGGGTCGTTGATCAAGCCCTTCCAGCCAGTGGTGGTGCGGGGCTTTTCAAAGTAGACACGCATAACAATCAGCAGCGTGTCACCGACTTTTTCTTCCAGGGCTTTAAGTCTGTTGGCGTAGTCATGTGCCGCCTTGAGGTCGTGAATTGAGCAGGGGCCAACCACAACGATAATGCGATGATCTTTGCGTTCGAGGATATTCTCGATGTTTTTTCGACCCTGCGAAATTACCGCACGGGCTTTATCGCTCAGCGGGATTTCACGCTTCAATTCTGCTGGGGTAATCAGAACCACTGGTGGTTCGATATTAATATTTTCTACAGCCTGTGAATCCATGCTCAAGTTCCTAACTAATGTGTTTTTTTCGAAGATCAGCCATTGTACTGAAATCTACTGACTTTTGAAGGCTATTCGGCTTCCAGCTCAATAAACATGGGGATTTGAGGAAAATACAGCGCGCAGCGAACCGGATTAGGTTGCATGCTGCGATAGAGCTTCGCGTAGTGGCTTAATTGGGCGCTGTAAGCACTGCTCTGACGCTGAGAAAATTGCGCTTCAGACTCGTCCTCGGCAGGTTGCGAAAGTTTGTAATCAATAATCCAGCGGGTGCCATCGTCGATGAAGGTTCGATCTATAACCGAAGTCCCCATATGGCCGCGATCGCTATACCTATAACCCAGAGCCTGCTCACACTGAGCCTGCTCATGATGCTGCAGGATCCAGCGGCCACGTTTGTCTGCGAGCATGCTGCTAACCGCTTCAAGTAGGCTCTTAAGCTCATCGGGTCTGGCTAACATGCCGAGCTCTTTAAGCTGGGCGGCCCAGGTTGTCGGTAACTGTTGAATTCGAGATTCAGGCCACTTTTCCACACCTTCATTGGCCAGTTGCTTGAGGGTTCGGTGTAGTACCGTGCCCATGGAACGAGCTCGGTTTGAAAGGCTAGCGTCTTTATCGCCACTGGATTCGGCAGTGGTTTCAGGGGTGCCAAGATTAGCACTGCCATCGGGTCTTAGAGGTGCTTGAAACGGTTCTTCGAGCCGGCGAATATGGCGCAGACTGGGGACCTCTTTGTTGTCATCATTTGACGCAGCAGCACTCTGCTGTACCGAATAAATGTCTTGTTCCAGTCCTGCCTCGATGCTTTTCCATATCGGGGTCAATAAGGTGGTCTTGCCCGTCGGTTGCCACTGCCCACTCTTGAGTTGCTTTACTGTGCCGCAGAGATACAGTCGGCGCACGGCGCGGGTGGCGGCAACATAGAGTACTCGCGTGCTCTCGAGGCGGGTTTTGAGGCTGTCCTCCCGTTTCAGATAGCCATAGACACTATCGTCCTCCTCATCGTGAGCCCCCAGTGGCGCCATTATTAGTGAGGAGTCACTGTGCTCATCTATATGCTGTTGCCAGCGCAATAGCTGCTTCTTATCAGAACCGGAGCCGCGGCTCAGGCCGGGCAAAATGACATGGTCAAACTCCAGGCCCTTGGCTTTGTGAATCGTCATAATCTGAATGATCGACTGTTTGCCATCGCCATTCTCTGAATTATCCTCATCGGGGGAAGGGGCGGCGTAGAGTTTGTCTACCGCCAGTTTAAAACTGTTCCAATCGGTGAGCGTTGCGCCGGTTTGACAGTTTTCCAACAGATCTAGGTAGCTTCTGGCATCACTGAGGTCTGCACTGTCTACCAAGGTAGCTGGCCCCCCTAAGTCTATCCAAAGCTGCTCAACGGTGGCGCGCAAATTAGCGCGGCCACGATTTTGCCAAGCCCCTTCGAGTAGCGGGATGATCCGCTGTAGGCTTTGCTTGCCATGCTGGCTTAGGGATTGCGATGAATCAGGGGTGTTGAGCAATTCAATTAATGGGGCCAATATTGCATTGTTTTGTTGGTAGCGGTTTTCATCATCGGTTTTGGCGCTATTGGCTACGGTTAGCAAATCTCCGAGGCTGAGGCCGCAAAACGGCGCTCGCAGCACAGCCAGCCAGGCTATTTTATCCGCCGGTGAAAGCAGAGCGCGGGTTAGGGAGAGCAGGTCAATTACGACCATTCTGCTGGCCAATGGAGTGATGTCGATCGCCTGCCAGTAGAGCTTGGCCTCGCGCAGCGCCGGAATAATACTGCGCAGATGGCCGCGGCCGCGCACCAGTATGGCAATTGATTCCCCGGAATTATGATCCCGTAGATCAGTGCAGAGCTTAGCAATATAGTCGGCTTCATCGATCTTGTGATCGTCGCCGGAAAAGCCTTGAAAATGCACAGCCTGGCCACTATCTGCAGCTTTAACCGCTACCGACGGGGAGTAGGGAATAGCGCCGCGACTAATGTCGGCACGGGCTGGAAAAGCCTGGCTAAAGGCGCTATTAACCCATTCAATAATGCCTTCCTGAGAGCGAAAATTAGAGCTCAGTGTCAGCGGCGTACATTGCACTGGCCCCACAGGATGGCGCTGGGCATTGAGAAAAAGCCCGACATTGGCATTGCGAAAACCGTACAGGGACTGCATCGCATCGCCAACCAAAAACAGCGTGCGGCCATCGTCTGGCTGCCAGCCGCCAATCAGCTGTTCGAGCAAATTGATCTGTGCCGCAGAGGTATCCTGAAACTCATCCACCAGAATATGTCGCAGCTGATAGTCGAGACGCAGAGTAATATCGGACACCACCCCACCTGCTGTTTCTGGCTCTAGAGCATTTAATGCCGCCAGAGTGATCGCTGGATAATCACACTGGCCCTGCTGTTGAAAAATCACATCCAGTTGGGCTGCCAATAGGGGTAATAGGAAGCCCAGGGCATCGAGCATTTTTTGCTGCGATTGGTTGATCTCGGCATCGGGGAGATACATCACATTGGCGATCAGTTCATTCAGTTCAGGACGCTCACGGCACCAGTCGAGCAAGACCATAATTCGTGCCTTGATGTCTTTCTGATCGCTGGGGAAACCCTGTTTAACATTGATTGTTTTACGTGGATCACCGCCCTTGGTTACCAGCAGGCCGAGGATTAGTTTCCACTGGGCGACGCCCTCAAGTCCAATCTCTGGCAGTTCCGTAAAGCTGCCCAGTTGGCTGAGTTCAAACATATCCTTGGGAGCTACATGCTGGGCGGCGAAATCGATCAGCTCGACAAATTCACCGGCGATGGGCATTAAGGCTTCATCTAATTGCAGTAAATTGTCCGCGACTACCTGTTCGATGACC
>Ga0302130_1001327_pt1 | contig 12696 bp, 18 predicted proteins | sample CB9_surface_MG_FD_203117 | JGI IMG/M metagenome (GOLD analysis project Ga0302130, IMG submission 203117) | Marine microbial communities from Western Arctic Ocean, Canada - CB9_surface | ecosystem: Environmental > Aquatic > Marine > Oceanic | place: Canada: Western Arctic Ocean | collected... | reverse complement strand
TGGTGGAACGGAACGATTGCGAGAGGTTGGACTCAAATCATTTTCATTATGTGCATTTGAAGGCGAGTAGTTTGGTATGAAGGTAGTTGTTGTAAATGACAGGATGCAAGATGATTACACCTACGATCTCACAGCAGTTGTAGGCAACGATTTTCATCCAGACTTCGCACCTGAATTAACGCCAAAAGAAATGTTAGCGCTGGGTGTGTTTGGCGGCAAATACCTGAATGATTGCCAGAGAGAGTTCCCTAGTGATTGGTTTGTCGGTGCTAAATTAAGCCCAGTTAAAAAAGACATCAGCCTTAATTTTTTCTCAGTCGATGCTTCTCAACCATTAAGTGAATGGGTGAGAAAAGGTTGGATACATGCGCAAGATCCACGCGGTTGGTTTCAATGGTATTGCCGTTATTACATGGGGCGGCGTACAGATGACGACTCGAGACAAATTAAACGCTGGTTTGCTTTTAGGCGTCATCGTGGCGCGGTGCAAAAGTATTGCGAACGTTATGATTTTAATTGCCGCAAGAAGCAAAAGCAGGCTTTATTGCATTGGGCGTATGATGCTAGAGAACTGTAGCAGGTTGACGTAAGTCTACGTCGCATCCAGCAGTTTAGCCGTTAAAATGACTAAACTTATTGTGCTATACCAATTTAACGGGGAATCGTTTAATTTTTCGCTGTTGATGATGATATTTGAAGTGAGTATAGACGGTGCTTGGTATCAAGTTAAGGCTTAGGATTGATTGAAGTAGATTTGTTTTTTGTACTATACTGCCTGACTCGTTAAGTCTATATTTTAACCAATCATCAAGAGTGAGTTGCTATGCCTGTCACCGAAATTAATCACGTTAACTTTCGTACCGATCGCGAGACCATGCATCAGTTGAGAGACTTTTACTGCGATATTATTGGTCTAACAGTTGGTAAGCGCGTAGCGAGTACCTCATACGGTTATTGGTTGTACATCGGGGATAACGATGTTGTGCACTTGGCTGGCTATAAAACACCAGAACCACCGCCATTACATGTGCATGGGCCTTTTGATCATGTTTCCTTCACGTTTACGGATATGCCAGCGATGGAAGGGCACCTTAAAGCCAATGATATTGTCTTTACGACAAGAATCTTAGCCAGTGGTGTGCGTCAAATTAACTTAAAAGATCCAGCAGGTAACGGAGTGGAGCTGAACTTTGAAGAGTATGGCGACCCAAGTTATGAGATGAGGCCTTCAGGTGAACCAAGTCATATAGCTTAAAATATTGATTGGTCTTGGATGTTGGCAGCTATGTGATGGCAGTCACATAGTTTTTTGTTTAAATAAAACTAAAATGGCAGCCTAGTAGACCTAAACTTTAATACAAGCGTTAATGTATTAGGTATTAAAACAATGATGATCGTAATTTGAGTGGGGTGAACGATGGGTATTAACAAAACATTAAGTATCATTTGGATAGTGGCTGCAATGCTGTTAACAACTAGTTTGTCGGCATTTGCTGAGGCGGATCCTAAGTTGTGGCCTGTCATGAAAGAGGCTTTCTTTGAAAAAAGAGCGATGAAAGATGTCGACTTCATGAAAGTAGATGCACCTAAGCGTGCAGAGAGTGGTGCGCAAGTGCCAGTGACTTATTCTATTGATACGTCAGCGGCAAAAGCAGCCGGTGTGAAAATTGTGAAGTTGTATGCATTTGTCGATGCCAACCCAATTCCATTGACAGCGACGTATCATTTAACCGATGCCTTAGGTGATTTCCAATTGTCGACGCGTATTCGTTTTGAGACGGATGGGTTTGTCCGTTTAGTGGGCGAAGATGCAGCTGGTAAGCTTTACTTAGCTTCACGCCCAATTCGTGCGGCTGGTGGTTGTGGTGGTATGGTTTCTAATGATGAGGCTGCAGTTAGAGCTGTAGCAGGTAAGATTCGCATGAAGGTGACAGCACCTAAGAAATTTGGTACAGCAACATCAGCTAAAGTGAATATCAAGCACATTATGCGTACTGGCTTGCAACGTGATTTAGTATCACAAGGCTTCTTGCCAGCGTTTTATATTAAGAAAGCAACATTTACCTATGCTGGTCAGCCATTGATGACGGTTGATGTAAACGTGGGTACAGCAGAAGACCCATACTTCAAATTTAACTTTATCCCTAAAATGGCAGGCAAGTTTGAGTTAGTTGCCAGTGATAATGAAGGTAAACAGTTTACGAAAGCCATTGATGTGAAAAGCTAGGTAAGAACTGTTTTTTAAAAAGGCCTCCTTGGAGGCCTTTTTTATTGTTCAGCTTTGTAGTGGACTTATATTGAGTGCTAATACAACCATATAGTAACTTTGGGAATAGGAGTGAAAAGCTATAAAAAGGAACTTTGGTTCAACATTACAGCTTTTAAAAATAAGCCTCACATACTACGAGTATGCTTAGTTAATTGTTTAAAGCTGCACCTTGCTTAGCTTGACTGTTTAAACTGATGGATATTTGAAAGCTAAAGAAAGAGAGTATGAAACCCTCTGAATTATTAGCTCCAGCTGGCGATTTAGATCGTATGCAGACCGCGTTTGATTGCGGAGCCGATGCGGTGTATGCGGGGCAGCCTCGGTATAGTTTGCGTGTGCATGAAAATGATTTTTCGATGGCTAATTTAGCCTTTGGTATCAGTGAGGCACATGCGCGTAGTACGAAGTTTTTTGTCGCCAGTAATACCTCGCCACATAACTTACTAAAGTAAAAATCTATATGCGCGATATGGAGCCAATGCATTGCTATGCAGCCAGATGCGCTGACTATGTCTGACCATGGTTTGATTATGATGGTGCGTGAGAAGTGGCCAGAAATGCCAGTGCATCTTTCAGTACAAGTCAATGCTATCAATTTTGCTTCAGTCAAATTTTGGCACAAGATGAGTTTGACACGGGCCATTTTGTCTCGTGAATTATCCATTGATGAGATTAAAGAAATTCGACAAGAATGCCCAGAGGTGGAGCTGGAGGTTTCCATTCATGGCGCGTTGTGTATCGCTTACTCTGGCCATTGTTTATGATCAAGCTACTTTAATTCACGTGACCCGAACCAAGGCTCTTGTACTAACAGTTGTCGTTTGGATTACAAAGTGCATGATGCCAAAGACGATGCAGCTGGCGTGATGTGATTAAAAGATTTTGATTTTCAAGCGGAAGAAGAGCAATCGAATTTATCTGCATGCGGTAGCTTGCCCAGACACCCTGAAGCCGATAAAACCTTTTTGATTGAAGAAAAAGGTCGGCCGGGAGAGTTGTTACCGATCATGGAGGATGAGCACGGTACTTATATTATGAGTAGTAAGGATTTACGGGCGATTGAACATGTAGAGAAGCTGGCGTGGATTCACTTAAAAATGAAGGGCGTACGAAGTTGCGTTATTACGTTGCACGCACCAGTCAAAATTACCACCAAGTTATTGATGATGCTGTTGCAGGGCAGTCATTGGATTGGGGGCTGTTGGGAGAATTGGAAAATTTGGCAAACCGTGGCTATAACGATGGTTTTTATCAGCGGCACCATACAACGGAACATCAGAACTATAAGCAAGGCTACTCAAAGTCTAACCGCAGTATCTATGCTGGTGACATTGTCGCTTTTAATGCCAAAAAAGGGTTGGTTGATGTCGAGGCACGTAATAAATTTGGTATAGGTGATAAGTTGTAAATTATTCATCCGTCAGGCAATCAAGATGTTGTGGTGGAAACAATACTGAATAAAAAAGGCAAGCCAATACAATAAGCGAAAGGCAGCAGCTATTATGTGCGTGTACCCGTTCAAGCACAGAGCTGACAGAATGCGATGGTTGCTAAATATTTAGGCTAGTCATTAGCTTGATGGGAACAACAAAAAAGGGCGCATGTTGCGCCCTTTTTTAAACATTAAGCAAAAGCTTATTTATTCATGACATACATCGTTACTTCAAAGCCAAAACGCATTTCTGTTGCTGCTGGTGTTGTCCACATGATATTTCTCCTTAGTGTTAAGTAAACAGCATATTGTCATGCCGCATAAGTATTATGCTGAAACAGCAAGGCTAGGCATAGATTGCATTCATGATTACAGGGTGACTAAAATCATGAGCCAAGGCTCATGATTTATGGTGTTGTCATTAAGGATTTATGCAGCTTTAGCTAATGATTTGAATGCGAAATGACTTAACTGCGAATATAGCTCTCTAGTTGTTCGATTGACTCTGCTTGATATTCAATCGTCGCTTTGACTAAGTCACCAATTGATAGCATGCCAATCATGTTGCCATCTTCCATCACTGGCATATGGCGAATGCTTTTGACCGACATGGTGCTCAATGCGCTATCAACCAAATCAGTTGCTTGGCAAGAAATCAAATTGGTTGTCATGATTTCTTCAATGAGTGTTGTTTCGGCTGCTTTCCCTTTTAAGGCAACGTCTCTTGCATAATCACGTTCAGAAAAAATACCGACTAATTTGTCTGATTTAATTACAGCTAATGCACCAATATGTTTTTCCGCCATCAGTTTCAGCGCGTCATAAACGGTATTTTCTGGTGCAATGCTAATGGTTTCTTGATGTTGTTTTTCTTTTAATATTTGTTGCAATGTTTTCATGCCACTCCTCCCAAACACTTGATGTGAAAATATACACCCTAAAAGCCTATCTGCAAATAATTAAGATGCTGTAGTGGTGTAAATTCGCTTTATTACAGCATGCATCGTGCAAGATTAGCGAGACAGCATTAACAGCATGGTAGAATTTAGCTTTTGGAATGATTGTTAAGGTTAGGGAATATGGCTGGGCATAGTAAATGGGCGAATATTCAGCATCGCAAAGGACGTCAGGATGCAAAGCGCGGTAAGATTTTTACCAAGCTAATTAAGGAGATTACTGTTGCTGCGCGTTTGGGCGGTGGTGATGCTGCGATGAATCCGCGCTTACGCGCTGCGGTGATTGCGGCTAAAGATGAGAACATGCCTTTAGATAACATTACGCGTGCCATTAAGAAGGGTACGGGTGAGTTGGAAGGCGTTAACTATGAGGAAATTCGCTACGAAGGTTATGGCATTAATGGTGCAGCCATTATTATTGATTGCATGACGGATAATAAACAGCGCTCTGTTTCTGATGTGCGGTTTACATTAACTAAAAATGGCGGCAATCTTGGTACTGACGGTTCTGTGGCCTTTATGTTTGACCATTGTGGTCAATTGGTTTTTGAGCCCGGTGCAGATGAAGAAGCGATTATGGAAGTGGCTTTAGAGGCTGGTGCTGATGATATTGTGACCGACGAAGATGGCAGTATTGAAGTGATTACCTCTCCAGCAGACTTTCTAGCAGTTAAAGAAGCGTTGGAAGCGGCAGGATATGCAGCCGTCGTTGCTGAAGTGACCATGAAGCCACAAAACGAAGTGGTGTTGACGGGTGATGATGGCGCTAAGATGCAAAAAATTCTCGACACCTTGGAAGATCTCGATGATGTGCAAGATGTCTATACTTCTGCGGTTATTGAAGAGTAATACTTGTTGGCGATTAATCACTAGTGAGTAATGTAAGAATTCTCGGTATCGATCCAGGGCTGCGTTTCACAGGCTTTGGTGTGATTGAAAAAGTCGGTGAAAAACTTCAATATATTGCCAGTGGGACGATTAAAACGGCGAGTGGTAAAAAGACAGATAGAGAAGATCTGCCAGCTAGGTTGAAGATTATTTTAGAAGGCTTGTTTGAGGTGATTGAGATCTATCAGCCGACACAGGTTGCGATTGAGAAAGTTTTCGTGAATGTGAATCCGCAGTCAACGCTATTGTTAGGCCAAGCGCGTGGTGCGGCTATTAGTGCGGCAGTGATGCGTGATTTGGAAGTGGCGGAATATACGGCTTTACAAGTGAAGCAGGCAGTCGTTGGTAATGGGCACGCTAAAAAAGAACAAGTGCAGGAAATGGTGAAGCGATTGCTTGCGTTACCTGCGACGCCAAATGAAGATCCTGCTGATGCACTGGCTTGTGCGATTTGTCATGTGCATGGTGGGCAAGGTTTAGGGCAGTTAGTAACCAAGGGTTTCCGCGTTAAGAATGGCCGATTAATTGGCTAGAATAAAGAGATAGGATAAACATGATTGCTCGCCTGAATGGCTTATTAATAGAAAAAGCCCCGCCGTTGATTGTGGTGGAATGTGCTGGTGTCGGTTATGAAGTAGAAGTGCCGATGAGTACTTTCTATAACTTACCTGATGTCGGTACACAAGTGACGCTGCTCACCCATATGGTGGTACGTGAAGACGCACAGCTCCTCTACGGATTTGGCTCAGTACAAGAAAAAAGCACGTTTCGACAGCTGCTTAAAGTCAATGGTATTGGCGCTAAGTCGGCGTTGTCTATTTTAAGTGGCGTCTCTATTGATGATTTGGTCGAAGCCATTGGTAGCCAAGAAGTCGCTGTGTTAACTCGCATTCCTGGTGTTGGTAAGAAAACAGCTGAGCGTTTACTGCTTGAGTTGAAAGATAAGTTTGAGGCGACTGGTTTGAGCAGTATTACGGGACACGCTAAATCAGCCACTCAAGATGTACTGAATGCTTTGCTGGCTCTTGGCTATAACGAGCGTGAAGCGACGGCTTCTGTTAAGTTGCTGGATAAAGGTATTTCAGTTTCAGAAGGCATTAAACAAGCACTCAAAGCGCTGGTAAAATAAATGCAAAACCAAGTCATTAAACAAGCCTTAGCCATTAAATCAAACGTTATGGATAAAATTCAATGATTGAAACCGATCGCTTAATCGCGCCAGCTACCGAGAATACGCAAGAGGAAGTCGTTGAGCGTGCGCTACGTCCTAAAGTATTAGATGAGTACGTCGGGCAAGAAAAAGCCAGAGGGCAGTTAGAAATTTTCATTAATGCAGCGCGTGGGAGAAGTGAGGCCTTAGACCATGTGTTGCTATTCGGGCCGCCGGGTTTGGGTAAGACCACATTGGCGCATATTATTGCACGTGAGATGGGCGTTAATCTACGTCAAACTTCTGGTCCTGTATTAGAACGCGCAGGTGATCTAGCCGCTTTGCTAACTAATCTAGAAGCGAATGACATTTTATTTATTGATGAAATTCACCGTTTATCACCAGTGGTCGAAGAAATCTTATACCCGGCGATGGAGGATTATCGGCTTGATATTATGATTGGCGAAGGCCCTGCAGCGCGATCTGTTCGCTTAGATTTGGAGCCTTTTACTTTGGTTGGTGCGACGACAAGAGCGGGTATGCTGACGAATCCATTACGCGATCGTTTTGGTATTGTGTCGCGTTTAGAGTTTTATACGGTAGAAGAGCTGAGTCGCATTGTTTCACGTAGCGCTGGATTATTGGAATTGAAAATGACCGATACTGGCGCGGTAGAAATTGCTAAAAGATCACGCGGTACACCGCGTATTGCAAACCGACTACTTAGACGTGTGCGAGATTATGCACAAGTAAAGTCAGATGGTGTAGTGAGTGCTGAGATTGCCGATGCTGCGTTACAAATGTTAGACGTGGATAAGCTTGGTTTTGATGTGATGGATAGGAAGCTATTGCAAGCGGTATTAGAAAAATTCGGTGGTGGACCTGTTGGTTTGGATAATCTGGCTGCTGCGATTGGTGAAGAACGGGACACGATTGAAGATGTGTTGGAGCCTTATCTGATTCAACAAGGCTACTTGATGCGGACGCCTCGCGGCCGCGTAGCCACAAGCCAAGCCTATCAACACTTTGGTCTTGCTGTGCCAAGTCATTTGGCGAGTGGCGAACTGTGGATGCAGACTTAATGTTAACCGTCGGTACTTGAAGTTGAATTAACGACCTTTATGCTAAAATCCCCGCATGATTAATCAGCCAACTTTGCCCATTTTCCAATGGTCTGTACGCGTCTATTACGAGGATACCGATGCAGGTGGTGTGGTCTATCACAGTCAATATTTGAACTTTATGGAACGCGCGAGGACTGAGTGGCTGCGTTCTCTAGGTTTTGAGCAAACGGCCTTGCGAGACTCGGAAAATATTCTGTTTGTTGTACACAGTATGCAGATGCTTTTTAAAAAATCAGCAAAATTTGATGACATGCTGTTAGTCGAAACACAGTTGATGGAATTGAGGCGGGGTAGCTTTGTTTGTACCCAAAAAATTATAAGACAGGCTGCCTTGTTAATCCAAGCACAAGTTAAAATAGCTTGTGTAAATGCAGTGACTTTTAAACCAACGGGTATACCAACCCAAATAAAATGCAAGATGGAGTCTATATGAACGCAGTAAATGACATGTCATTAATTACCTTGGTGACTGGTGCTAGTTTGCCAGTGCAGGTGGTGATGATTATTTTGTTAGTCACTTCACTGTTGTCGTGGTGGTATATTTTTCTTAAGTTATTCACCATTAAAGATGCGCAAAGTAATGCAGAGGAATTTGAATCTGCATTTTGGTTGGGTGGTGATTTGGATCAACTATATGGCTCTGTGACATCTAATAAGCGGCGCGGGAAATTGCAAGGCATGGCAAGTATATTTGAGGCGGGCTATGATGAATTTATCAAGCATCAAAATGATGGCGATCAAGATGCTAGTGATATTGTAGCAGGCGCACGTCGTGCAATGCAGGCAACATTTAACCGTGAGTTGGATAACTTGGATGCACACCTGCCATTCCTCGCCTCTGTTGCTTCGGTCAGTCCATATATTGGTTTATTTGGTACGGTATGGGGCATTATGAATTCATTTCGAGGCTTATCCAATGTTGCGCAGGCAACGTTAAGCCAAGTGGCGCCTGGTATTGCTGAGGCGTTGATTGCAACTGCGATTGGTTTGTTTGCTGCGATTCCTGCTGTGATTGCTTATAACCGTTATGCAGCGAGTGTCGATCGACTAGCTGTGCGTTATGAGAGCTTTATGGATGAATTCACCAACATTTTGCAACGTCGCGTTTAATTGTTCGTTAAACACCATTCGCTAAAAGGATAAACAATGGCAAGAACACGTAAACGTCGCATGATGAATCAAATCAATGTCGTTCCATATATCGATGTGACATTGGTGTTGTTAGTTATCTTTATGGTAACAGCGCCGATGACAAACCCAGGGGTCGTCGACTTACCTTCTGTCGGACAAGCGTTGAGATCAACTGCAGCCCCATTAGTTGTGACGGTTAAAAAAAATGGAGAGGCTGAGATTGAGGGTAATATATTGCCTAGGGATCAGCTATTGGTTGAAGTGAAACAGCAGATTGAAGAAGCGCCGCGTGCAGTCGTCGTGGCTGCAGATGAAAAAACTGAGTATGGCAAAGTGGTCGCTATCATGGATTTGTTGAAACAAGCCCAAGTGGAAAAAGTAGGCTTGCTGTTTACACCAGCGCCTTAATTTATGTTTAGAACGCACGAAACTTCAACCGCATGGAAAGCTGGCTTTCTAGCAGTCGCAGTACATGTGTTGTTACTGGGTGCTTTATTGTTTTCATTCAATTGGAAAGTGGCACACACCATTGTGAGTGTGAATGAGGTTGAGTTGTGGGATGCGTTGCCAACTGCTAAACCGGCACCAAAAAAACAGATCGCAAAGCCTAAACCGAAAGCACCTGAGGTTGAACAGCCAGAATCTGAACCTGAGCCTAAGCAAGAAGTGGAAGAGCCAGAGCCTGAGCCAGAAACAGCTAAAGTCGATATAGAGTTAGAGAACAAGAAAAAAGCAGAAGCTGAGAAAAAGAAAAAAGAGAAAAAAGAGAAAGAAGAGAAAAAAGAGAAAAAAGAGAAAGAAGAGAAAGAAGAGAAAGAAGAGAAAGAAGAGAAAGAAGCTGCGCGTAAGAAGCAATTGGCAGCATTGCAAAAAGAGCTGCTAGATGATATAGACCCAACCAAAATAGCGCTTAAAAAATTACAAGCTCAAATTGGCAATGAAGACACAAAACCTGCGCCCGCTGTGAATCAAGGTGTGGTGAATGAGTATGTGTCTAAAATCATCGCTAAAGTACATGGTAATGTGAATAGAGGGTTTTGTACGGATGGGAACCCAGAGTTGGTGTTTAAAGTGAATTTACTGCCAACTGGCGACTTTGGGAGTAGTCCAGTATTGAGCAAGACTAGTGGGAATGCTGCTTGTGATGACGCAGTTGAACGTGCGCTGATTGCATCAGAGCCATTTCCGTTGCCAACTGACCCTGGTGCTTTATCAGAATTTAGAAATTTAAACTTAACATTTAAACCAAATGAGTAGTACATGCGTTATTGTCATTTAAAGCTTGAAAACTGGCATCATTACTCATTACAATGGAAGCACGATATTGAAGTGAAATTAGTGGTAGTCAGATAAGGTCCATCTCATTTTTTTACAGATACTTAATACATATGCAAACTTTTAAATTAGTCATTATTCTTGTTGTTGGATTTTTTGCAATCACAGCAAACGCCGCTTTAGATATTGAAATTACGGGTGGCGGTGCACAGCAAACGCCAATTGCCGTCGTTCCATTTGGCAACAATAAAATTGTTAAATACGAGATGGCGAAAATCATCAGTGACGATTTGTACCGCAGTGGTTTGTTTAGATCACTTAGCACGCAGGGCATGGCAAACTTGCCAACAAATGCATCAGATATTAAGTATGCAGAATGGGCTGCTTTGCAGGCGCAGGCGGTCGTTGTTGGCAATGTAACGCCTTTGCCTGATGGGCAGTTCAATGCTTCATTCCAGTTGGTTGATGTGTTTAAACAACAACCATTGGTTGATATGGACTTTCAGTTCAAAGCGAAGTATGTGCGCTTGACTGCACATAAAATTGCTGACGTGATTTATGAAAAGCTAACAGGACACCCTGGTGCATTTGCAAGTCGGATTGCTTATGTCAAAAAATTAGGGGCAAGGCATTACCTCTATGTTGCCGACTCAGATGGCTACAACCCACAAGCGCTGGTCAATTCAAATGAGCCTGTTATTTCTCCATCATGGTCGCCAGATGGTTCGAAAATGGCTTACGTTTCCTTTGAAAAGAAGAAGCCTATTGTTTTTGTGCATACGCTTAAAACAGGCTCTCGCAAGATCGTGGCGAATTACAAAGGTAACAATAGTGCGCCTTCTTGGTCGCCAGATGGGAAGAAATTAGCTATCGTATTAACTTACGGTGCCAACTCGCAAATTTATACGATTAATGCAACTGGCGGCGGTTTGAAACGGATTACAAGAAGTCGCGGCATTGATACTGAGCCCGCATTCTCGCCAGATGGCAATTGGATTTATTTCACCTCTGACCGAGGCGGTAGACCACAAATTTATAAAACAAGTGCAAACGGTGGAGGCGATATTAGTAGGGTGACATTTGAAGGTGCTTATAACGTGAGCCCGCGATTCTCAGCAGATGGAAAAATGTTGGCGTACATACGGAATGATGGCGGTCGATTCAGGGTGGCCGTCCAAGATTTAACGAATGGACAAGTACAGTTGTTAAGCACAGGCAGTCAAGATGAATCACCTAGTTTTTCACCAAATGGACGTGTCGTGCTGTATGCAACTAAAAAAGGTTCACGTGGCTCTTTGGCATCTGTATCAATTGATGGTACAGTACGTCAACACTTAAGTGAGGCGCGAGGCGACGTTCGTGAGTCAGCGTGGGGCCCAATGCTTAAATAGATTTTAATTTTTGCAGTATCGCAAGGTAATGTAAGTAAATAACTCTCAGGGAAAAGGAGAAATATATGAAAAATGCAACAAAACTTCACTCTAAATTTCTAATGGTCGCGGCCATTTCAATGTTGGTAGCTGCTTGTTCAAGCACACCAATGAAAGATACTGCACTAAGTGCAACAACAGGCGAAACAACAGGCGACAGCTCTGATGTTAAAGGCGCTGTGATTGATGGTTCAGCAACCAGTACTATGAATGAGCTTAATGACCCGAATAACATCCTATCAAAACGTAATATTTACTTTGATTACAATAGTGATGCAATCCGTGTTGAGTTCCGCCCAAACATTAGTGCACATGCTAAATACTTGAAAGCACATAGTGATGCAAAAGTTATGTTACAAGGTAATGCGGATGAGCGTGGTACACGTGAATACAACTTGTCCTTAGGTCAGCGTCGATCAGTTTCAGTAAAAAAAGCACTTAACGTTTTAGGCGTGTCAGATAGCCAAATTGAAACAGTGAGTTATGGCGAAGAAAATGCTAGTACGTACTGCAGCTTCGATAGCGATAGTTGCTACCAGCTAGATCGTCGTGTGGAAATTGTTTATCCAAACGAATAAGAGTTAATGTATGAATAAGCTGCAAGCAAGCCTTGCGATCGGTGCATATATATTTGCGCTGAATTCGCAAGCTGCCCTTTTTGACGACAAAGAGGCGCGAAAAAAAATCCTAGAGGTTGAAGCGAATTCACAGGCTAATCATGGGCTGCAATCCGCTGAAATTGAAGGGTTAAGTACGCGTACGGCAGATCAGTTGCTGAATATGCAAAATGAAATTGAACTGCTTAAGCAGGAGATTTCTGAGCTAAGAGGTGGGTTGGAAGTTGTTAATCATGCGTTAGCAACAGCTGATAAACGGCAAAGAGACTTGTATGCGGATACGGATAGACGTATTCGGAAGATTGAGCCGAGCTTGGGTGGTGATAGGGTGGGTGTATTAGCGCCACCTAGTGAGGGAGGCAGTGCGGATACCGGTGCAGTTGATGCTTATAAAGCATATAAAGCAGCTTATAGTTTTAGTCAA
>Ga0302130_1001326_pt1 | contig 12698 bp, 12 predicted proteins | sample CB9_surface_MG_FD_203117 | JGI IMG/M metagenome (GOLD analysis project Ga0302130, IMG submission 203117) | Marine microbial communities from Western Arctic Ocean, Canada - CB9_surface | ecosystem: Environmental > Aquatic > Marine > Oceanic | place: Canada: Western Arctic Ocean | collected... | reverse complement strand
ATTTTGCAGAAGCTAATCAAGCAACAACTGGTAATGCTTTTCAAAAATCTTCTAGAACAGAATTAAAATTAGTAATGTCCGATGGAGAAAGCAATCGTTTTGCTAAACTTTATTATATGGATGAAACGACCAAAGGATTTGATTCAGGTTGGGAAGGAGAAGTTTTTGGAGGAATACCAAATAGTTTAGATGTGTTTACGCATTTAGTAGAAGATAATCAAGGTAAAAAGTATCAAGTACAATCTTTGCCTTTATCAGAAATGGAAACTATAATTATACCTGTGGGTGTTATTTCAGAAGCTGGTAAAGAACTTACGTTTTCTATGACAGGTGTAAATGTACCTTCAGATGTAAAAATTTATTTAGAAGATAGGCTTACCAATACATTTAGTGATTTGTCAGATTCTAAAACAGTTAAAATAACTTTAACAGAAGCTTTAAATGATGTTGGTCGTTTTTACTTACATACATCAAAAAGTGCTTTAAATGTAGATGATGTAACCTTAGACAATATCAGTGTTTTTAAATCGAATGCAACTACATTAAAGTTAGTAGGTTTACCTAATGGAGCGTCAAGTATTAAATTATTTAATATTCTTGGGAAACAAGTTTTAAATACTTCTTTTATAGCCAATGGTGTAAAAGAAATTAATTTACCAAAATTAGCTGCAGGCGTTTACATTGTGCAATTAGAAACAGAAACTAGTAAACTGAACAAGAAAATTATATTAGAATAATTAGTTAACCATTTTAAAATAAGACAACCATGAATAAAAATATAAACACAAAAAAGAACCCAGAAGAAATTAACAGAAAAGAGGCAATTAAAAAAATAGGAAATTATGGTAAATATGCTGCATTAACAGCACTTGGTACCTATATGATTTTAAATCCGCAAAAGGTGCAAGCAGCTTCTCCTGAAGCGCCTGGGACTGGGTTTTAAAATAATAGATTAACAATTTTAATACATAAAAAAGAACCATTGAATTTAATTTCAGTGGTTCTTCTTGTGTAATAGTTAGATGACTTAATAATAGGAAGTTCAACTAATAATTGTAATAAATTTAATTATGGTAAATATTTTAATTGGTTAAAAAAAAACGTTATTTAAATAAATTAATAAGAGTTCAATATATATTTTATGGCTTGTAAATTCCCAAACTTATTTTACAACTTTAAAAAGCAATCTCTAATATTATTTTCATAAAACACAAGACTCTCCAAAGTTAATTACATAATGCCCAGTTACAGCTCTCTTTTTATACTTCATAGGTATAACACCATTATATAAAATGGACGCTTTCTAACGCCCAAATTGATGGTGAAATTTATTAGTTAAAATGATTTTTAATTATAAAATTCTTCTACCAGCTTATTAATTTTTGGGGTCTAATTTGTTCTAAAAGCCCCTTATTAGAAACAAATAGTATGTCTAAATTAATAAGTAAAAAACAGTTTTTAGAAAACAGTTCAAACCCAGAATTTCATGCCGAGGTTCTCAAACAAGGAAACGTTGAATGGAAAATTCTAATAGAGCACCCTCAAGATTATTATGCAGCAGATAGCGGATCAGTTCCTGGAATGATTTATTATACAGAGACTTTAGCTTTTGCAAAAAAGTATCATTTATCAATACTACAAATCCTAGAGGAATTTGAATGCGATTGTGGAAAACTAGAAAACAAACCAAGTCCAACTGATGAAACACAATACTTTAATTGGCTTTCATGGTTCGCCTTGGAATCTATGATGAGTGAAGTTATTTCTTTTCTAGAAAATAATAATTAAAAAAATATGCAACATAATGTTGCATATTTTTCTCTGTTTCTCTTTGGTTCCTTTAAAATATTTTCTACTAACCTTTTTGAATCATATTAATACATATAGTTATAAGGGTTGGTAATCGTGGTAATGCTGGTACACCTCAACTGTGGCAGGGGTTTTGATGAGTTTTAAAGTGGTAAGCTAGTGGTAAGCGTGGTAAGCAGTTTAAAATCCACCTATTTAGAATCATTAACTAAATAGATGATTTTGATTAAAAATTAAAGACCCACCCCTCACGAAGTGCTTTCTTCCAATTTACCATATCTGTAAGCCTGGTGATAGTAGAGTGTACAGAGGGGAAGTGTTTCGTTGGGTTTAAGTACTATTTTTGATGCTCATCTAGCTGAGGTTATAAAGGGTGGTAAACCTGGTAATCGTGGTACACCTCAACAATGAATGGGGTTAAGAGGGGCTTTAAAGTGGTAAGCGAGTGGTAAGCGTGGTAAGCTATTTAAAAACCACCTATATAGAATCATTAACTAAATAGATAGTTTTGATTAAAAATTAGAGGCCCACCCCTCACAAAGTACTTTCTTCCAATTTATCATATCTGTAAGCCTAGTGATAGTAAGGTGTCCAGAGGAGGTGATTTTGTAAAATGTATTTAAGTACGGTTTTTGATGTTTATTTTGCTGAGGTTATAAGGGGTGGTAAACCTGGTAATCGTGGTACACCTCAACTGTGGTAGGGGTTAAGAGGGGTTTTAAAGTGGTAAGCGAGTGGTAAGCGTGGTAAGCTATTTAAAAACCACCTATATAGAATCATTAACTAAATAGATAGTTTTGATTAAAAATTAGAGGCCCACCCCTCACGAAGTGCTTTCTTCCAATTTACCATATCTGTAGTCCTAGTGATAGTAGGGTGTGCATAGGGGAGGGGTTTTGTAAAATAGGCTTAAGTACTATTTTTAGGGTTCAACTAGCAGAGGTTATAAGGGTGGTAAACCTGGTAATCGTGGTACACCTCAACAATGAATGGGTTACAGGTGTTCTTTTACTGGTAATGATTTGGTAATGCTGGTAAACAATCTTTAAAACCTAGAGACCCACCCCTCACGAAGTACTTTTTTTCAATTTACCATATCTGTAGGCCTAGTGATAGTAGGGGCAAGAGGGGAGGTGTTTTGTGAAATAGGTTTAAGTACTATTTTTAGGGTTCATCTAGCTGAGGTTATAAGGGGGGTGGGTACCAGATTTTGAGTAGTTGTAGGTATATAACTACTTAATTGGTAGTAGTCTATCTACTTCTCAGAGATTTGAGAAGTGATTATGGTCGTCCATGTGCCTGTGATCTTTTCTTAGATTTTATCAATACAAATCAGAGCTTACTTTCATTCAGTAACTTCGATTTCAATCCTTTCTTAAACTACGTGTCTTTTTAAGGCCAAAACACCTAGAAGAATTTCAATGTGATTGTGGAAAACTAGAAAACAAACCAAGTCCATAAGATGAAAAACAATATTTTAATAGGCTTTCATGGTTTGTTTGGGAATCAATGATGGGTGAAATTATTTCTTTTGTTGAGAATTAAAACTAAAAAAGAAGAGGGTATAACCTCTTCTTTTTTGTTATGTTATGAAAATTGTTAGTAATCAGCAAAATGAATTAATCCTTTTGACTTTTCAATTTCGCTTGCTTTGATATATGTTCTAAATGCTTTTTCTGTTTCATGCCCAGTAGCTGCCATAATTAAATTAATAGGTGTGTTTTTTAAGAAGAGGTTGGTAGCGAATGTTCTTCTACCAGTATGGACGGTAATTAAATCTCTTTTAATAAAACTATCACTTAAATTTTCTTTGTGTAGTATTATTTTTCCTGAAAATAATTTATACAATTTTAAAACTTCCTTTAATCTTCTATTAAAATATGCATTAGTATATTTTGGCAATTCAAATTCATACTTTAATAATAAATCACAAGCTTTCCTATAAACAATTGGAACTGAAACTTCTTTTTTTGTTTTTGCTTGCTGAAAATTAATAAACCAATGCCCATCAATTTGTACAAAGTTTTTTTTAGAAATTTTGGAATAATCTGAAAATCTTACACCAGTCAGACAAATGAAAACAAAAGAATCTATAATTTGCTCTTCATTTATTTTTACAAAAGTTGTATTTGAGAGTTTTTCAATTTCACTTTCAGACAAATAAATATTTGAAGTACTTGCCCTTTCCTTTTTAATTGATTGATATTTTGTGAAGTCATGAAGTTCTAATTCGTGTGCATAATTTAGAACAGATTTTATATTTTTCACTTGATTACTTCTAGTTCCTGGAGAGTGCTTGAGTTTAGTTTTTAGGTAATGAAGATAGTTTTCAAACCAAACTTTATTTAGCTTATTAAAAGGTAATATCTCAGTGCCATTAGAATACTTTTTTAAATGAGACAATGAGTTCTTATATGATTTTATTGTTACAGGTGCATATATTTTACTTTTAGATTTTATAAATAAATCAAAAGCGTAAAAGAGATCTTTTTTCTTAGGTTTTTCATTTTTAGTGGAAAATTTCTTTTTTATGAATTTTTTCATCAATTCATGATCATATGATTTACCATTTCTCTTTAAGTCATTTACATAGGTTTCTATTTCATTTCTGTAAGATTTTATCAGCTGATTAGATGAAGTAGAATTTTTAGAGTTTTTTTTAATGGATTTGTTTTTTTTATTCCATTCGTTTGTTTCGCATTGAACTCCGGTAAATATCCTAAATTGTTTACCATTTACACGATACTGAATAATGATTGAATTTCTTTTTTTAAAAATTGTTGATTTCATAATTAATTCTTTCTCTGCACCCTCACGTGCACCCTCAGAATTGAATTATTATTTACTTTGCATTAAATTTGCACCCGCATAAAAGCATTGGCCTATGGTGTAATTGGTAACACACCGGTTTTTGGTACCGACATTCAAGGTTCGAGTCCTTGTAGGCCAACTAAAGCAACTTCTAATCATAAGATTATTAGTTGCTTTTTTATTGGGGCTATTTTTCTGGCAGTAATATTTTATTCTCTACATTTTATTAATTGTTTATTTATTTGATTTGAAGTGATTTATAGAAAATATTAAATTTTCAGAAGTACTTAAACTGGAATACAATGATAACATTGATTAGCTTTTTTAACCGTTTTAGAAGGCAAATAGAATGTATCTATTTAAGTTCTTTTTAAATATATTAGACGGGCAGAGGTTTATTTTTTTTAGATTAATCTATTGATCGAAATAATCATTTGATAAAAAGGCAAAAAATAGCTAGAACTAAACGTTGTTTTAAATAGGTAGTGTAAGTAAATTATCAAAATTAAAGATGTATTTATCTTTGTTTCTTTTAATTCACAGGAGATAATAACCGATAATTATTCTTTTTAATGGAAGTTTTTTTAGGGCATTAAAATCAAATTATTTATCTGTACTATTTTTATTTTCATAGTAATTGCTGCTCAAGTTTCAAATGGATATTATGCTGCTGCAAAAAAAATAGCTGATAAAAATCTTAAGTTTGCTTTAAATCAAACTACAGGTAACTAAAGGAAATATACGTATTCTAGTTCTAGTACAGATTTAAGGGATATCCTAAAAGAGACAGCTAGAGACCCTAATAATGCTGATGATATCATTCTTAGATACGCTAGAATATCTGTGTATGCTGCTCAAGAATACAAAAGTGCAAATTGTTGGATTAGAAATCAATATTAATATAATTCCTAAAATAAATAATATTTGGAAGAATATGAGTATTATGTTGTCCATTTTATTTATTGAATTCAACAATTCGTTTTTCTATTACTGCCCACGTTGATCTTTACTTTACCTGATTAATAAAGTAGTTATTATATTTACTAAGAAACAAGAGGAGGACTAAAACGTTGTTTCGAATATCAGCTCCTTTACATGTCTCAGTGCTCTTGTTCTTCTTAGGTTGCTTTAGGACCATTTGGAATACTAGGAATTACTTTCTATTAAAGGTGATCGTCATTACAACATTTATTAACAATTTCTTATTTACAAGAAATAATATGAAAAATTATTCAGATGTTATTGGTATTGATGTATCTAAATTAACAATAGATGCACATATTCACAGCAGAGTGGTACATCGAGTATTTTCAAATACCGCGAAAGGGTACAAAGCACTTTTGTCTTGGACAGATACGTGCTTAAAAGAACATGTCTATTTTTTCTGTTTTGAGAATACAGGACATTACTCTGCAAACCTTAGTTTTTATCTCTTGTTGGTGATTGTTATTCACATCGAATTTATCCTCATATTAGAATAGAAGTAAAAAATTTATTGATTCATTTATCATTTACTTTTCTTCTGAATCACTATTTCCCAATCATCAGTGCGGAATGCTGATGCCGGCAATCCTTGCGAATTGAAAAGGTTGGGTTCAGCGATATTGTCCCATGCAAAACGAACAGCCTTGGGTTCTTTGACTTTGTTGCTCGACACTTCGATGTAATTTCCTATTATGTTGGCTTTCGCTGGTACGAACTGTTTGTCTACCCCGGCAATTTCAAAATGGGTCAAGTCACCTCCTTTTGCAACCAGCCCTTTTTGAGCATAATCGAAAAACAACTTGATTTTTTTGCTCTCAGTTTTCATTTCCTTATATACCGGACCGGAAAACGATATATCTGTTTTTCCATAGGTCTTTGCCAAGGCCCATTGTGCCAATCGATACCCGACGTCTTGCTTATTTGTGGGATGAATATTAGTTATATCTCCAATATCACTGACGACTACCATACCCGTATTTGAAACCGACATGGTCTTGAGTTGAGATTCCCTTAAAAGGACCCCAATATCAGGTTTGTCATATTTAAAAGGAGCAATCTGCACATAATAAAACGGGAATTCGTTCCCCCATTTGTTTCTCCAATCTTTAATCAAAGCAGGAAAGAGTCTGCTATAATTCAAAGGAGCAACTGTATTACTTTCCCCTTGATACCAAATGGTACCTGCAATCGCATAAGGAATAATAGGGGCAATCATGGCATTAAAAGCGGAACCAGCTTCCGTAGGCCACCAATCTGTGACATATAATTTTGAAGAATTCTCTAAAAAGGCGGGATCAGCATCTATTACTACCTTATCCATCCATACTTCAGCAGCCGTTCCACCCCAACTGGAATGAATTAAGCCAATGGGCATATCTAATTTATTTTGTAATTCGCGTGCAAAGAAATAGGCCGTTCCACTAAAACCCTTCATGGTTTCAGGTGAACACAAGGTCCAGGTGCCTGTAAGGTCTTCCTGTTTGGTATCTGATGTAGCTTTTTCAACTTGGAATAATCGAATCTTAGGATAATTAGCATTGGAGGTTTCTTCTTTGGCATTGTTGAAAGAATAGCTATGTGTTGCTGAAGACTCCATATTCGACTGACCAGAACAAACCCAAACTTCTCCGATCAATACATTTTCTAATATAATGGTGTTTTCTCCTTCAATGGTTACCACGTAAGGTCCTCCAGCTATTGGAGTTTGTAACAGCGTCATCCATTTTGCACCGCTGCTCGTCTTAACGTCTACAGTCTTATTATTCCAACTCCCGGTAATTTTAATTTGTTCTCCAGGATTTGCCCATCCCCAAATGGCTACTTCTTTGTTTTGCTGTAGCACCATGTTGGAGCTGAATACAGAAGGAAGCCTAACCTCCGCTTGCGTTTGGTAGGATACTAATACCAATACGGCGAGCATGATGCAATTTCTTAGCTTATCTTTTTTCATGTTGAATAATATTGGTTCATATATCTTATTAGTAATTCGCAGCGGATGTTTCCTTTAGCTCAATCTGATGTAATTTATTGCCACGTTTATTAGGTGATTTAAGCGATGAATTTACTAAATAAAACACGAACGGCGAAATTCCGAAGGAATTTCCCAAGTGAGCTATAAATAGCAATAAAGTTTATACGGTGTTGCAAGTAGTTGTTTTTTTAAGTTTAGAATTCCATTTATTTTACTTTTCAGAGTTTGAGTAAATTCTGCAATTTAGATTTTCCGCATTTTACTTAATTCCGCAAACTTTTTAAATTCAGAGTTTGAGTAAGAATTCCGCAATTTGATTTTCCAAGTTTGAGTAAATTCATACGTTTTACAATTCCCAGAATTTGCAAAATTCATAAATTGAATTTTGTTGACGACCGAGAGAGTGTTCAGAATTTTTATGCCGTACTTTTCTTCTTTTTTAAGCTAAATAATAGTGAAATAACACAAATTATGACAATACTAATTGGATTTACTTTTGAGTTTTCAAATTTCATAAACTCAAAAAAAATATTTAAACCAAAAAATAATAATCCTAAACTTTGTATAATTACAAATATCTTATTTTTCATACTTTTTTATTTTGGGTTGAGTGATTCCGCCTATTACTTGCAACGTCTCGGCTATGGTTAGTGCTTAATCAAAAGGAACTGTCCTTTTGATTAAGCACTTAGCCAAATCTTTTTATTTTTGTTTTTTCATTTATAAAGCCAAATCAAAAGATTTGGCGGACTTGGTTAAAAGCACTAAACTTTGTATTAAGCACAAAACCCGCATTAATTATAGCCATTGTATACAGCTGGCTTATAATTTAGTTTCATATTCTTCTAATTTTTTCCATATGTCTATAAACTCCTTTATTCCTTCTTTTTTAAGGTCGGTATTGACAATCAAAAGTTTTCCGATTTTAGTTTCAGTGTTGAAAAACATATGGGTTGCGACTCCTGGGTCCCCGCCAGTATGACCTATTTGTCCTTGCGCTGAAATACCCATAAAAACACCCATATTATATTCGTCATTATAAGCACTTTCATTTCTTTCATTATAATTTTTATCAGTCAGTTGTGGTCTAAATAGTTCCTCATAACTTTGCTTATCTAAGATGCTACCATTACCATTATTACCTGCAATTAGTTCAGTTAAATATTTTCCTAAATCAGCTGATGAAGTAATTAAACCTCCATCAGGATAATTAGTCAATTGATAAAAAGCTAATTCAGTTTCTTTGTCTTTGTATAATTTAGAATGTTTTGTAAAATCTACTTCAGTAAATGACCAACCAGAATTGGACATTCCTAAAGGTGTAAGAATATGCGCGTTGGTAAATTCGTTAAATGATTGATTGGTTGCCTTTTCTATTACCAAGGCGGCTAATCCTGCGGCAACATTTGAATATTCAAATATTTCTCCTGGCTTTGTCTTTAAAAAATTATTTTTCTTATACCATTTTCCATCTTCACTTAAAATATTCTTTAAAAATTCATCTAGGACCATTTTTTCATTAGGTAAACGAAAATTGCTATTTACTTTAGCTTCCTTATTCTCTGCTTCTTTTAAAATATATCCATTCTTCTCATATCTAGAAGGGTCTTTAATACTAGACGTGTGAGTTGCCAATTGTCGTATTGTAATTTGTTCATTAGGGAAATGTGGATTACTTACTTCGAATGGCAAGTGTTTGTTTATAGGGTCGTCTAAGTTAAGTTTTCCAAGCTCTTGAGCTTTAAGTAATGCAATGCCAATAAAAGTTTTGGAAATAGAAGCAATGTTTTGAACTGTATTATTAGTGTATTTCTTGTTTGTTTTAATGTCAGAATACCCAAACCCTTTTTCGTATAGTATGCCATCTTGATTTACAATAGCCACGGAGAATCCATTAATATATTCTCTTGAACATATATTCTCAAGTTCTTCGGTCAATTTTCTTAAAATAGAATCATTTGTTTGACAATACATTGAGCTAACAAGAATATTTAAGATTAATGTTATAACTAATTTTTTCATTTATTTTAAGTGTTTTTGCTTGCTGGTAACGTTGTTGCGTATTTTAAGCACGAAAGTTAGCAAATAAAACACAAATAGAAAGTGAAGTGCACCCCAAAGGTTAGACAAATTTATAATTAATTTTGATAATAATTAGTTCGATATTCAATCAGACTCATTCCGTTTAAATTTTCTTTAATTCTCTCGTGATTATAATATTTTATATATTTTTTAATATCCTTTTTTAATTGAGATATCGATTCATATTTGTTTAGGTAAAACAATTCAGATTCTAGAATACCAAAGAAGCTTTCTATAACAGCATTACTTTTTATAGTAAAAACTACAGTTTTTATTCTTAATCTCAAATCTTTGCGAGACATACTCTGAATAATTCCCTTGTCTTGCAATAATCTTCGATACTGTTTCATTTGATACTGCCATCCCTGGTCTGAATGTAATATTAAGTTTTTATGATTAGAGATTTTTAGCATTGCAACGACTTCTTTAAAATTAGGTTATTCAGATAGGTCATAACTTATTATTTCTCCGTTAAATAAATCAATTATTGGTGATAGGTATAATTTATTTCCAAGGACTTTAAATTCAGTAATATCCGTAGCCCATTTTTTATTTGGTTTTACAGTTTTAAAATTACGTTGTAAAATATTTGGAGCTGTTAGACCTATTTGTCCTTTATAAGATTTATATCTTTTAACTCTTATTAAACTTTTCAATCCTAATTCACGCATTAATTTCAATACTGTTTTGTGATTAATAAGAATACCTCTTTTGTTTATTTCTAGAGTGATTCTTCGATAACCATATCGTCCTTTATGACAATGATATATCCGATTAATCAATTCTTTTATTTCTTTATATTTATCACTTAAAAGACTTTTTTTGGGATGATAATAATAACCACTTCTTGCCATATTAGTATGATCTAGTAATATTTTTAAATCATACTTATGCCTTCATTCTGTTATGGCTTTTGCTTTTTGTTTTGCTCTTGTTTAATTAAGGCCTGTAACTTTTTTAGCAACTCCAGTTCTGCACGTAAAGATTCATTTTCTACTAAAAGTCTCTCTTCCCGAGTTAAAGTTTATTAGACCTCTTTTTAGCTCTTTTAAATTACATAGACTTTGGTTTACCTCTATTTATGGTTTAAGCCTACAATACCCTCTTTTTTATAATTATGATGCCAATTCATAACTACAGATTTGGTTGGTATATTAAATGCTAAACACGCTTGATTGAAAGATAATAAATCTTTATTTATAGCTTTCATAACTTTTAACTTAAATGGTAAGCTATAAGTAGTGTTTTTTCTTGGTAGTAAACCCTTCTTACCATATTGTTCATAAAATCGAATCCAATCATAAAGGGTTTTATGATGACAACCATATAACTTGGAAACATCTTCATCTGTTGGTTTAAAACTTGTTTTACACAACGTAGCTTAAACTCATAACTATACTTAACTTTTCTTCCCATAAAAATACCCTCAAATAGTGTCCAACTTTTTGGAGGCAGTTCAAAATCTGCGAGGATTTTTGAAAGTAGGCTAGAACAAGCAATTAATTTTATACGTTGTTGCCAGCAGTTTTTATTACCTTAATGACAGTTTCCACTTTTTCGGTCAATTCTATTTGTCCGTCTAGTTTTAGAACTTTGCAGCCAAGTAATTCAATCCAGTCGTTATGAACTTTAAGTGACCTTCCATTAAAATTCGGATTCTCGTATTGGTTTGCCCATTCTAAAAATGCTTTTGAATTCTGTTGGATGTCTTTGTCAGTCAGAAGTTTTTTTCCATAACGTTCAGTTTCACGTTTTTTCAGTCTTTCTATTCTTTCTTTGTTTTCCAAAATGATAAAAATGGCTAAATCAAATGCTTGTTCCCATTCTTTTCCCCAACTCACTATTGAACCACTTACTACTAAATTCTCAAATTTCTTGAAATTCGCTTTCAGGCTTTTATTCCTCACAACTAACGGGATTTTTTCTTGAAAAGGTGGTTCAGTTTTCTTCCAATAATAATCGTCTACGTCCAAATGGGTGAAATTCGTTATTTTTTCAATTTCTTTTCCAAGCGTTGTTGTTCCAGAACCTGAGGCGCCAAAGATTAATATTTTCATTTGTCAGATTTATATAGTTATACTCCGCTTGATAGAATCCAAGTCGCGATGCTGAATGTAAATATTCTAAATCCAGTTAAGCTTGTGAAAATAAACCCCGTTAATCCTCCAATAATGGAAAAAAGAATGATAAAGACTCCTAAATATCCAATCCATTTTGGGAATTTATTTTCTAATAATATGATGATAGCGTATATCATTATTGCTAAACAAAAAGCAACAATAAAAATATAATCTAGAGGTTTATTTATGGCAAAACTGCAGTTTGTTATAGGTTTTAATACTTCAATATTTTCTTCTAACCTTTCTGAATACTGATTCAGAAAATAAGGTAAAGTTAGTCCATTGAAAATTGCAGCAAACATTGCTCCAATTAGTCCAAATGAAATAATAATAAATGCCAATACGGATAGTTTCCACTTATCTAAAAGATTTATTGTAAGTCCGTAAAAACCAAATAGGATTATTGGTAAACTGAAAATAGCGAATGAATGAGCAATTGTAATTGTTTTAGAAATTTTAATGATATGTTCAATGCTGCCGCCACTTGGGTGCATAACCATTGTTATAATAATTAATAATGCTCCTAAAATAAGTGAGATACTTGTGCTTTTGTAAAAATGATTTTCCATTGATTTGATATTTAATTAGAAAGACAAATATCAATGGTTTATCCAAATTCATCACTTGATTGAAATCAAGAAATTATTTAATTCTTTTTCTCACTCTACTCAATGTTTCAGGTGTGATTTTAGATGTAATAGACAAAATGGATGGTGAAATCCTCCTTATCCCTATTGTTTATTAACTTTGAAGCAAATCAAAGGTTTTGAATAAAAAAAATGTAAATTTTGTGATAGTTTACACATACATAAATACGGTACTAGATTAAGTAAACAACGTTACAAATCTTTAAATTGTAGCAAGGTTTTTAATGGAGGAAAACAAATTTCAATAGATTTTCTTTGGGATGAATATGCCAG
>Ga0302130_1001316_pt1 | contig 12783 bp, 15 predicted proteins | sample CB9_surface_MG_FD_203117 | JGI IMG/M metagenome (GOLD analysis project Ga0302130, IMG submission 203117) | Marine microbial communities from Western Arctic Ocean, Canada - CB9_surface | ecosystem: Environmental > Aquatic > Marine > Oceanic | place: Canada: Western Arctic Ocean | collected... | reverse complement strand
GTGGCCATATTGTTATCGCCGTGAAACTCCGTTTCTATATCAATAAGGTCAGTCTTGCCCACATCCCAGGAATACAGCGCCTGAGCGAGAAGTCGGCGGGCTTTTTGGCGCATTTTTGGTTTGGACATCTATTCGGCGCCTTGGATTTGCTTAAATACGGTCAGTAATTCGAGGATGGTCAGAGCGGCTTCTTCGCCCTTGTTCTCATGGCTATCACCAGAGCGATCTAGGGACTGCTGCAGATTGTCCGTGGTCAATAGACCAAAGGCCACCGGCAGATCTTCTGTCAATGACACATGACCTATACCTCGAGTGGTCTCAGAGCAGACATAGTCAAAGTGCGGCGTGTCACCGCGAATCACACAGCCTAGAGCAACTACGGCATCATAGCGACCAGTGCGGGCAGCACGCTGACTGGCTAAGGGCAGTTCAAAGGCGCCCGGTACGCGAAACACATCCACCGACTCGCCCTCGATATTGTGACGGGCAAAGGCGCGTACAGCACCATCAACCAAACCATCGGTGATCTCGGCATTCCAGCGCGCAGCTATAACCGCGATGCGCACTTTGCCGATATTAAAGCTTCCCTCTTCGGGTCTATATTCACTCATGCTCTGTTCCTGTGGTTATTCGTAGTCGACATGCTCGACGACTTCGAGATCAAAGCCGGAGATACCGGTAAATTTAAACGGCGCACTCATCAGACGCATCTTTTGAATGCCAAGATCGCGCAAAATCTGCGAGCCGGTGCCGACTTGCTGATAGACCACTTCACTGGCCCGCTGACCACGTGCCTGACCTGGATTGAGAATCTGCTCAATGCTGCGATCTATATCGTCAGAGGATTCGGGGTAATAGAGCAACACCACAACACCGCGACCTTCGGTAGCGACGCGCTCAAGGGCCTTGTGAAAAGACCAGCTTTTAAAGGTACTGGAATCTTCAATGGCAAGTAAATCACGAGCTGATCGGTTGGTGTGTACGCGCACCAATACAGGCTCTTCACCACTCACATCGCCCATCACCAAGGCAAAATGTTTTTCACCATGCACATCGTCATGGTAGGTTTTTAGAGTGAAATCTCCGTAGCTAGTGGTTACTTCGCGCTCACTTATACACCTTGTGGTCTTCTCCGTAACCAGACGGTGATGAATCAAATCCGCGATAGTGCCGATCTTCAGATCGTGTTTCTGGGCAAAGACTTCGAGATCGTCGCGACGCGCCATGGTGCCATCTTCGTTCATGATTTCAACGATTACGGCGGCGGGCTCAAAGCCAGCCATTTTGGCCATGTCACAGCCAGCTTCGGTGTGACCTGCGCGGCTCAGTACGCCGCCAGGCTGAGCCTTGAGCGGGAAAATATGGCCTGGCTGAACAATGTCTTCGGGGCGAGCGCTGCTGGCAACAGCGGCCTGCACTGTACGTGCGCGATCCGCGGCTGAAATACCTGTAGTCACACCTTCGGCTGCTTCAATCGACAGGGTAAAAGGCGTGCCGTGGCTGGCATTGTTTTGGCTCGAGTTGACCATCATCGCCAGCTCCAATTGTTTGCAGCGATCTTGATGCAGGGTCAAACAGATCAGTCCGCGGGCATGGGTGGCCATAAAATTAATATCTTGGGCACGCACCATGGGTGCAGCCATAACCAGATCGCCTTCATTCTCACGATCTTCGTCGTCCATTAAAATAACCATCTTGCCCTGACGGATATCTTCAATCAGCTCTTCTATTGTATTGAGTACCATTATTATTCTCTTCCAATCCTGACTATTTATTGCTTCTAGGGTTTTCTATCTAGGGCTTAATATTTCTAATTAGAGCTGTCTGCGGCCTTATCGCCAAGTAGCAGGCGCTCAAGGTAACGGGCAACTAGGTCAACCTCAAGGTTTACTTTAGTACCGACCTTATAATCCCCCATAATCGTGTGAACCATAGTGTGCGGCACTATATTTAATTCGAATTCAGCGCCATCCACATGATTGACCGTGAGGCTGGTGCCGTCGACAGTAATGGAGCCCTTGTGGGCAACGTATTTGGCCAATTCACGGGGCGCGCGAATGCGAAAGCGCCATGAGCGTGCGTCTTCGTGCAGCGATACCACTTCACCCATACCGTCGACATGTCCGGAGACAATGTGACCGCCAAAGCGATCTGTGGCCTGCATGGCTTTTTCTAAATTGATACGGCTGCCGAGTTTTAAATTACCGGTGGTGGTCAGGGTCAATGTCTCAACGGAGACATCGGCAACAAAGCCATTTTCGGTCAACTCTACTGCGGTCAGGCAAGTGCCGTTGCAGGCGATACTGTCGCCGAGCTGCACATCAGCCATGCTTAAATTTCCAGCATTGATATGGAGTCTGGCGTCGCCGCCGCGGGGTTCGAGGTTAGTGAGTTCCCCGAGGGCGCTGATAATTCCTGTAAACATAGTGTTAGCCTGTGTTAATCAATTCTATTGTTATGGCGCGAAGGTCTATTTTGAGATCCCTCGTCGCTGCGCTCTGTCGGCATGACAGACAACCTAATTTAGTAGTCTTTATCCGGCCTCAGGGTAATACGGATGTCCTCACCGATCTGGCGCATATCTTTCACCGCCAGTGCCAAGTGAGCATCAATAGTCTGAATCGGCAACTCAAACATCGGTCGTGCATCGCTGCCAAATAGCTTCGGCGCCCAGTAACAGACCAATTCATCGAGGAGTCCTTCGGCAACAAAGCCACCGGCTAATCCAGCACCGGCTTCCACCATGACGTTATTGCACTCGCGGCGGGCCAATTCGAGCAGTAATTCATAGAGATCCACATGGCCATCGCGAGCGGCCAAAAACACCACCTCGGCTCCAGCCGCTTCCAGCGCCACTGCTTTTTCACGCTGTTCAGGGCCATCAGTTGTCGCAATCAAAGTATCCCCTGGCTGCGCAAACATCCGCGCCTCGGGACTCATCTGTAATTTGCTGTCGACCACTACCCGCAGGGGCTGGCGCAAGCTATCTTCAACGCCGACATCTTCATTCGTAATCCGCACAGTCAGCGAGGGATCATCCATCAGCTGAGTGCCAATACCGGTAATAATCGCGCAGTTGGCGGCGCGCAGACGCTGGACATCTTTGCGCGATGCCGGTGTGGTGATCCACTGACTCTGACCACTGGCCATGGCAGTGCGACCATCAAGGCTGGAGGCGATCTTAACCACGACCCAGGGCAAACCCTGCTCATGGCGTTTAATAAACCCTTTATTCAGTTCTCGAGCCTGATCTTCATAGAGACCAGAGGCGACTTCTATGCCGGCATCTTGGAGCATTTTAATACCCTCACCGGCAACCTTTGGATTGGGATCTTCGCAAGCGATAACCGCGCGGCTAATACCCGCATCAATCAATGCCTGAACACAGGGTCCCGTCTTGCCAGTGTGGCTGCAGGGTTCGAGGGTCACGTAAGCCGTCGCACCCTTTGCGCTTTTTGCCGCCATCAGCGCTTCAACTTCTGCATGATTACCACCAGCTGGGCGGGTGTAACCTTCGCCGATAATCTCGCCGTCAATGACTAAAACACATCCAACACTCGGATTCGGGGTCGTAGTGAAACGACCTTTAGCAGCCAATTCCAGCGCCCGGGACATGTATTCGCGATCTGCCACAGAGTAGGCCATTAGTCTTCCTCGGCAGTGGGTTTCAATGCATTTAAGCGATTAAGCTCATCTTGGAATTCACTGAGATCTTGAAAACTGCGATAGACCGAGGCGAAGCGAACATAGGCAACTTCGTCCAGTTCACGCAGTTTGGTCATCACCGCTTCACCAATCATCCGCGAGGGCACTTCACGCTCACCAGTGACCTGCAGAAAATGCCGAATTTGCGTCAGCGCAACTTCGATCTCTTCAATCGATACCGGACGTTTTTCCAAGGCACGCTGTAAACCGGCGCGCAGCTTGTGTTCGTCAAAGGGTTCGCGGGTGCCATCGGTCTTAATAACCCGCGGCATCACCAGCTCAGCCATCTCGTAGGTAGTGAAACGTTCGCTGCAACTAAGGCATTCTCGACGACGACGTACCTGGCCGCCATCGGCAACTAAACGCGAATCGACGACTTTGGTGTCATCAGCTTTACAAAAGGGACAATACATAGCTGTAGATCGAAAAAAAGGGGCGCTATTCTAGCACAAGATAATGCCCTAAAAACTATTGCGGATTATCCATAGGGGCTATTCCTACATCCTCTCCGGAGTGGATATAACTGACCCCACGATCATCCATAACACAGCGATGTCGAGGTCCCGGAAGAGCGCCATCAGAAGCCTCATAACCAGCGTCTCCCGGATATAACAGCACTGTAGTCTCTCCGTCCCGAGAAATTCTCGGAGTAATCGAGTAAGCGGCAAAATGACGCAAGCTTTCCAGAGCCAGATCAGCACTGACAAACTGGTCGAGTAGCTTAATGCTCAGATAGGTCGGCGGCATCATTTTCAGTTCGCCAGCACGATGATAAGCCAGCGCTTGGTTCGGAGTGAGCCACTGAAAATCGTGAATCTCACCGTCATCGATGACCACCGCAGAATCTTCTTCGGACACAACAGCAGCAAAAAACCAGGTAGCAAAGCGGCGTTTTTGATTAACTGGTGTCGTCCAGTGAGAAAAGTGCACCAACTGCTGTGACTCGAGTAACAGGCCGCACTCTTCTGCAGACTCTCGCACCGCAGCAACCCGCGCCGCCAGCTCTTCATTTCCCAGCTCTTCACTTTCCAGCTTAGCGCTTCCAGTATCAGCCTGATCGACGGCACCGCCGGGAAACACCCAGGCACCGCCGGCAAAGACCAACTTAGCATTGCGGCGCAGCATAAGTATCTCCATGCCGGCCTCAGCTTGGCGCATAATCAGAACGGTTGCCGCGCTGCGTACATTAACTGCTGGTGTGTCGCTCACAATGGAGCCTCTGTTTTTTTATTCTTAGTGGCCCTAGTTAAAAACAAAAAAGCCCTGTAGTAAACAGGGCTTTTCGATTCGCTCATTACAATCCAAAGACTAGAGACTAACCATAGACTGGGAAGCGACCACATATTTCCAACACTTTGACTTTAACATCAGCAATAACCTGCTCAGAAGTGCCGTTCTCGAGACTGTCGAGAATATCGCACATCCACTCAGTCAACTGCAGAGTCTCTTCAAGACCAAAACCGCGAGTTGTAATGGCCGGTGTACCCACTCGCAGACCAGAGGTCACAAAGGGTGAGCGCGGATCATTGGGTACCGCATTTTTGTTTACGGTAATAAAGGCTTCGCCCAAGGCGCGATCGGCGTCGGTACCTGTGTACTCTTTACCGATCAGGCTGACCAGCATCAGGTGATTTTCAGTGCCGTTGGAAACAATATTGAATCCACGCTTCATAAAGCTCGCTGCCATGGCCTTAGCATTGGCCACAACCTGCTTTTGATATTCGACGAACTCGGGGCTGGCGGCTTCTTTAAAAGCAATCGCCTTAGCGGCAATCACGTGACACAGAGGGCCGCCCTGTCCACCAGGGAAAACCGCAGAGTTACATTTTTTAGCCACGGCTTCATCATTAGTAATAATGATGCCGCCACGTGGGCCACGCAGTGTTTTGTGCGTAGTTGAAGTCACCACGTGAGCATGGGGCACTGGGTTCGGGTAAACGCCCGCGGCGATCAGGCCAGAGACGTGAGCCATATCAACCATCAGATAGGCACCGACCTTGTCGGCGATTTCGCGGAAACGCGCCCAGTCCATAATGCCGGAATAAGCTGAGAAACCGGCGATAATCATTGCTGGCTTGTGCTCGATAGCCAGAGCTTCAACCTGTTCGTAATCGATCAGACCGGTTGCGGCATCGAGACCGTACTGAACGGCATTGTAGAGCTTGCCAGAAAAGCTTGGCTTGGAACCGTGAGTCAGGTGACCACCGTCGGCCAGACTCATACCCAAAATCGTGTCGCCACCTTTGATCAGCGCGAGAAACACAGCGCTGTTTGCCTGAGAGCCAGAGTGCGGCTGCACATTGGCAAAATTTGCACCATAGAGACTTTTCAGACGATCAATCGCCAACTGCTCAGTGATATCCACATATTCACAGCCACCGTAGTAACGCTTGCCGGGATAACCCTCCGCGTACTTATTGGTCATCTGACCACCCTGAGCTGCCATAACTGCCGGGCTGGTGTAGTTTTCTGAGGCAATCAGTTCAATGTGCTGCTCTTGACGCTGATCTTCTTGCTGCATGGCGTGCCATACCTCGGCATCAAAATTCTCAATAGTCTGGTTTTTATCGAACATGGTTAGGACATTCCCATAGCTGGTGACAGTTAAATGAAGCAAGTCTAAAAAAGAGGGAAAGTTTAACTGAAAGCCGATGCGGCTAACAGTCAAAAATCTCCCCGCATATTATTTTTCTAACAGCGCAATCGCCTCGACATGAGCGGTGTGCGGGAACATATCCATCACCCCCGCCGCGGTCATTTTATAGCCGGCTTCGGCCAGCACTTTAAGATCGCGAACCATAGTCGAGGGATGGCAGGAGATATAAATCACCTGCTTCGGTTTGGTCTTTACAATCCAAGGCATCACACCGGCAGCGCCGCTTCGTGGTGGGTCGAGCAGCACCAGATCAACTTTGCCTTTGATTTTGCGCATGCCGGTCCAATTAGTCAGATCCGAGATCACAAATTCAGTATTAGTAATATTGTTGCGCTGAGCGTTTTCTTGGGCTTTTTCCACCAACTCGGTGAGTCCCTCAATGCCGATCACCCGATCAAACTGGGCAGCCAATGGCAGGGAAAAATTGCCGGCACCGCAGAACAGATCGACTGCAACAGAAGTTCTTTCGGAAGCCGTTTTACGCACCAAATCCAATACCTGATCAATCATCTGACGATTAATCTCGCCGTTGACCTGAACAAATTGGCCCGGCTCCACCTGCAGCTGAATGCTATCAGTGAGGGCGATATTTAAGGGTTGATCGCCGCCATCAATACGCTTGAAGGCAGTCTGCTTTTCGGTCTTCCACCACAGCTGGGCATCGGTAAACGTCAACTCTGCCAACATCGCTTCACGCTCGCTGGCGGAAGGCACACGACTGGCTTCGATGGCTATAGCCACAGCGTTATCGGCACTCAGCAACTCGACCTCAGATAGACGAATGCCGGGAGGAAAATTAACCATCCAGCTGGGCAGCGCGGCAACGATCTCAGGCAGCGGCTCAACCAGCACATGACATTCTGTGATCGGCTCGATACGGCGGCTGCCAGCGTTGCGAAAGCCAACTATAATCTGACCGTCTTTGGCCCGCTGCACCGCGAGGCGCGCGCGACGGCGATAGCCCCACTGAGGTGCGCTCAGTGCGGGCAAAATAATTTCTGGCAACAGGCCGGCACGTTCGAGACCGTCTAAAAGCTGTTGCTGTTTAAACGCGATCTGCGCTCCGTGCTCGAGATGCTGCAACGTGCAGCCACCACAGCGAGGAAAATGTTTGCACTGGGGGTCAACGCGGCTCGGGGATGCCGAGACAACATTGAGCACATGGGCTTCGTCGTAATTGCGCTTCTGATTGTGACGCCGAAACTCAACGGTTTCGCCGGGCAATGCGCCGTCTATAAAGCAGGCTTTGCCGTCGGGACGACCGACACCACGGCCGTCGTGAATCAAATCAACAATTTCGCAGATCAAGGGAGCTTCGTTGGCCATAGTGGCATCTTGTGTGGTCAAATTTAAGGACGCCATAATAGCAGATTGAAGTAATCCCTTTTGATTGTTTTACACAGCCCAAAATTGAGCTGATAATCGTCGTATTCAGGACTAATCAACAAAGGGAAATTCTTATGAACATACACAACACAGAGCAAAAATGGGGTTGGCCAAGCAAGCTTTTACACTGGCTGACGGCGCTGCTGATTTTGATTCAAATTCCCCTCGGTTTTTATGCCAATGACTTAGCCAATTCACCGCTCAAGCTGGAGCTATTTGGCTGGCACAAATCCTTTGGCATCCTGATCCTGATGTTAGCGATCATGCGCCTGCTGTGGCGCATGGCCGGCTCTATCCCCAGCCTCCCGGACGCCAGTCTGGCACAACGACGACTGGCCAATCTGGGGCACAGCTTACTCTACGGTTTGATGCTGGTGTTGCCTCTCAGCGGCTGGATTATGTCCTCCGCAGCCAATCGACCTATCAATTGGTTCTGGATCATGGAACTGCCGGCGCTGACCGGCCCCGATAAAGTACTCAAAAAAATTGCCGAAGAGGTTCACGAGGTCTCGGTGATACTGCTGCTTGTAGTGCTAGCAGTACACATAGGTGCGGCCTTATGGCATCACTTTAAACTTCGCGATAGCGTGCTGAAACGCATGTGGTTTTAAGCTGATGAAATATTTCGCTAAAGCGACCCTACTAAGCTTCTTTCTAATCTGCCAATCCAGTTATGCCGATCAGTGGCAGTCAGTGCTTACTAACAACAAGCTTATGTATCAAGTAACCTTCCAAGGCCTGCCTATTGAAGGACGGTTTACCCAGTTCTCCGTGGATTACAGCCCTGCTGAAAAACTGCTGGTCACTGTCAATATTGGCAGTGCCGATATGAGCGACGACGAACTCAATAGCGAAATTGCTGGCGTCGACTGGTTTGATACTGGGCGCTTTGGTGAAGCGGTTTTTAGCAGTGAAAGCTTGACCGCCACCAGCGACTCAAATGAAGACTTTATCGCCGCGGGAAACTTAAATTTAAAGGGTGTTTCCGAGCCAGTGGATGTGCCCTTCGTCTGGAAGCAAGATACGCAGAATCCAGACCGCGCCACCATGAGTGGCCAGCTAGTCTTAAAGCGCAGCGACTTTTCTATTGGCATTGGCGACTGGTCCAGTGGCGACCAGATCGGCATTGATGTCAGTGTTAGCTTTACTGTTGAGATGCAGCGAGCGGGGAAGGAGCTGTTTGATGGAGAGCTGTTTATTGGAGAGCTGTTTATTGGAGAGCAGTCTAATTAAAAAGCTGATAACCCCCACATTATTGATCTCTACAGTACTGGCCGGCTGCTCGGTGCCGCGAGAAGAGTCCAGCCCACAGCAGCGACCCGCCGACTTCCCTACAGCGGTATACACCAACCCAGATCCACAGAGCAGCCTCTACAAACTCGACAGCGCCAGCTCTATCGTGCGCATCAAAGTCACACGGGGTGGCGCCATGGCCAAGTTCGGTCACGACCATATAGTTGCCAGCCGCGATGTGCAGGGCTATCTATTACTCGGCGAAGGTAACAGCTGCCGGGCTGATTTTTATACGTCGCTAAATCAACTAATTGTTGACGATCCGATTTTGCGCGACGAGGCCAAGCTACTAACCAACCCGTCAGAAAAAGATATTGTCGGCACCAAAACCAATATGCTGATCAGCCTGCAGGCAGCGGACTTTCCCTTTGTGCAGCTGCAGAGTCTAGATTGCACTGGGGCAATGGGTGGACAGCCTGTTCCGACTAGCATCAGCTTGCACGGGGTCACTCAAGAGCAGCAGTTAATGATGACAGTGACTCAGACTGCTACGAATAACATGCTAATCAGCGGCCGCTTTGAGATCCTGCAAAGCGACTTCGGCATAGAGCCGTTCTCTGTGTTTAATGGATTACTAAAAGTAGAAGACAGGCTGGAAATTACCTATCAGATAGTCGCGCGCAAATAAGAGCGCGTAATAAATATCCTCTAATAATGAGCTTATTTCGGTAACGGACAAAAACCCTGAGCCGGCACATCCAGCGCATTATTAAATTTGCTCGAGAGATTCTGAAAAGCAATCAGCCCAGTCAATTCGACTATTCCATCATCATCGTAAAACCCGCGCAACCGCGTCATTAATTCGGTACTGACCACCCCATCGGTATAGGTCACAGCCTCGGTGAACTCGAGAACAACCCGCTCCTCTTGGCTAAACAGATCCTGATTGCGCCAATCACTGAGCGCCAGCATCTTATCCATGGAACCCGTGCGCTGGGCCAGAGTGGCGGAATTGATGTCGACACAGAAATGGCAGTCATTCACCTGGGATACCCGCACCGTTACCAATGAGCGCAGCACCGGACTTAAGGGCGAAGCCTTGCGATCCAACACCCCATACATAATCGCCACACTGGCAAAGAGTTTTGGCGAACGGCCCCAGAGGCGTCCAGGATCTAGAACGGCACCGTATTTGCGCTTCTGATTCCAGAAAAACGGACGGACATACCAAGGATATTGATTGAGGGGTTTCACTTGAACGTGCATGGATTCACCTACTGTTGCCCACAGAACGGACAACAGTGTATCAATTCTTGCGAACCTACCAAGGAATGGCTTTGTTATCCCAATCCAAATAGGAGAGCTGCCCGTCGATCTCGGCCTCAGCCATGATTCCGCACAATCGCTCGGCCACAAACGCTGGGGTAAACAATTTATCCGAGGGCACTGAAGCCTGAAACGGCTTTGATAGCGCCGTATCCGTAGTCCCCGGATGGAAGGAAATGATCTTGACGTTTTTCACCCGCCGCCCATATTCGATAGACAGGGTGCGCAGCATCATATTCAACGCCGCCTTGGAACTGCGATAGGCATACCAGCCACCGAGATGATTGTCACCAATACTGCCGACTCGTGCACTGAGAGCCGCCACAACACAGCGCTGCTTACTCTTTAATAAACGGTGCAATAACTTTAACCACAGAACCGGCACCACGGTGTTGGCCTGAAACACGGTTTGCAGTGACTCGGCGCTAATATCTTCGAGACGCTTCTCTGGCCACAGTGAATCGCCGTGCAAAATGCCATGACAGATTACTACTCTGGTGATGCGTCCAGAAAAGGACTGTAATTGCTCAACCACAGCAGCCATCGCTGGCTCGCTGTACTCGGTTTCGATCCAAACTGGCGTGACAGGACCAGTGGAAAAATGTTCCGGCGCAGGGTTTCGACTCACGGCAATCACTGTATCAATGTCAGCATCCGCCATTAGCTCGCTGATAATCGCCTGGGCTAGTCCGCCGCTGGCACCTAGGACCAATGCTGCAGTGCCTTCAGTTACATCACTCATACCTCGCCCCGCTTAATCTCACAGACCTCGCAGCGCTCGCTGCCAGTCAATAACTTGGAGATCCGCGAACGGTGCTTGGCAAAAAACAGATAGACCTGATGCGACACCTGCTTGACCACCGGCCAGCGCAGTATCGCAACCCAGTGACGCTTGCCCACTAGGGCCCAAGCTTCATAGGTTACATCCAGTGCATAAATCATTTCACCATTAGCCAACTGGCCGTGGAGAATCTGATCGGCATGCAGCGGATCAATATGGGGGAAGGCTTGAACAAAACCCTCGGCATGAATATCTTGCAGGGCAATTTTTTGCCCAGTATCCCGTCGACTCAGATGGCGCATCTCAGAGACACATAGGGGACAGCCGCCATCATAGAAAATGGTCAACTCGGTGGTTAAAGATTCGGTCATTGTTATAACTCCGCAAGCATCAGTGCAGCGACCAGCCCGTGCAATAACACGACTATTATTGTGATTCGTAAGCGCATTGACCAATAGCTACTGCCAAAAACATCGACTGCTCCGGTGAGGCGCTCGACCCAGAGCAAACTTAAAAAGCCCGCCAGCAGCAAGCAGACGGCAAAGACAGTCATAATCGGTGCTACATAGATTAACAGCAAACAAGCCCAGGCACTCAGGGCGACAAGATTGCTAAATAGAATAGTCACTTTTACCAGCCTATTTGACTCAGCCAACCGGCTCCGCTCCCACAGCGCACCGCTTAAAAAGCTCAGGATAACCGCACTGTAAGCGATAAAAACATAGGGCGCATACAGTCCCAGCAGCGAGGCACTCTGCAGCCCTGGGCCATTGAAATAGGCATTGGCCATCAGACCCGCGAGCAAGATAAAGGGCAGCGAGCCTAGGTCACCCAACAGTGAAGTCAGGTTATATTTTGCTGCGGATTTTGCAGTTGAAAGCACGTAGTCGGACATAAAGGATCGCTTTTACTCTTGAGTTTAAAGTTCTGTTCTACCGCTAAACGTTACGCGCAACACCGTGATTCAGATGCTTTTAGCAAAGCCAATGATAAGTCTAAATCACCCCACCCAGCGTATCTAGAAGCCTCTTTCACTCTAATTAACGCGCCTGGCGTCGAGACACCTAAGTATGCAAAAAGTCGGTCTTTTTTGGTTTAACCATGATTTGCGCATGGATGATAATGCCGCCTTGCTGCGCGCCGCCACTGAAGTGGACAAGCTGATCTGCCTCTTTTGTGTGGATACCTCTAGTGCCGGGCCCGGCTGGCAGCAGCCGGCTAAACTGGCACCGCGTCGGCGTGAATTTTTATTGGAGTCACTACAAGACCTGGAAATTCAGCTCAGTCAATATGGCCAGAAGTTGGTAGTGAGCATGCAGCCGCCGCTGGAAGCCATTGCTCAGCTGATTACGGTGCACAATGTTTCGCACCTCTATAGCTCAAAGCATGTAGGCAGCTACGAAAATCGCATCTGGAACACCCTGCGCAAACGCTACGGGATGCTCGAATTCAGCCAGAGCCATACTCACACTTTATTTGATCCGTCTCAGCTGCCCTTTACTATCGACCAACTGCCCGAGAGTTTTTCTAAATTTCGGCGCTTGGTGGAAAAGATGGATCTGGATACATTTATTAACCCTCCCCTAGATGCACCAGCCACATTGCCGCCGCCCGCGCTGGTAGCTGATATGGCTTGGCAACCGGTTTGGCAACAGCATTTTTCGCATCATTCCGAGGGGGATGAGTCGCCAGCGCT
>Ga0302130_1001315_pt1 | contig 12786 bp, 16 predicted proteins | sample CB9_surface_MG_FD_203117 | JGI IMG/M metagenome (GOLD analysis project Ga0302130, IMG submission 203117) | Marine microbial communities from Western Arctic Ocean, Canada - CB9_surface | ecosystem: Environmental > Aquatic > Marine > Oceanic | place: Canada: Western Arctic Ocean | collected... | reverse complement strand
TAAGGCACTAAAAGGCACTGAAAGACACGAGCGATGGGGTTTTCCGGGAACGCGCGCGCGTTCGTGTGCTGCGCATCAGGGGTGAAGTTCCGCGGACAACGATCGCATATTAAATCTTCGGTACCACTCTTTGACAGTTGTTGCACTGTTGCTTTCGCGGCTCGTTATATTGATCATCACAACGACACGCACGCGCCTCGGCGGTGTCGCTGTCGGCCCGATGATGCCATCGACAGCCGCGATGCGTCGTGATTGTCACGCGTCACGACGCGTGGTGCCGTGTCTTTTACTCCTCGTTTGTGTGGCGTCGGCGCTCGGTCTGGGTTTCGCGACCGAGAATGTGCGATCGTCGGAACGCGACACCCCGAACGATCCGCCATCCAAATTCGGCAAAGACGACTCATCACCCGGTAAACACCGGGGCCCTAGCACCGGCTTAACCGACGACTCGCCGTTAGCAACACACAAACTGAAACCGCCCGAGTCCTTGTGCGCCAAGGCGGAGGAGGGGCACCGCCGGGCGACGAGTTTCGGGAACGAGCTGTTGAAAAGAGGCGAGCTGTTAAAAGCAGAGGCTTGTTTTCTCAGCGCGCTGCGGCACAAACACGACTTTCCAATGGCGCTTTACGGCCTGGGCGAGGTTCACGTTGGAAACGAGCTGTACGGACTCGCGATTGAGGCGTACACACTGGCCACGCAGACTTGGCCGCAGTACGTGGACGCGTTCGTGGGGTTAGGGGACGTGCTTGTGCTTTTGCAAAAAAATAAAAAAGCAGAAGAGGCGTACAAAAGCGCCGTCGGCGTCGGGAAAACGGACGCGCTCGCGTGGGAAGCCCTGGGAAGGTTTTACTTATCCCACCAAGTGAAGCAATTTAAGCAGGCGCGTGTTACGTACCAGCGCGCCTTATTAGCCGTGAGCAGTGGCGATGTTTCTCCCGGGTTACTGTTAGGTCTGGCGGAGTCGGCGCGGGGGGCGGAACAATTCGAGGAGTGTGTTTTGAAGGCGGACAAGGCTTCGAGTTTAGCGCCGAACTTCGCGCGAGCCAAGTTCGTCGCCGGGACGTGTCGCGTATCAGCCGGCGACGTGGTCGGCGCCGTTCCTAATTTCGAATATGCAGTGAGTGTCGAACCAGAGCAGGTGGAGCACCACGTCCAATTAGCGAAAGCGCTTGTTACGTTGGGGAAACGGGACGTGGCTGAGAAAGTTTTGACGGACGGTATTAAAACGTTCGCCGATTCTGGAAACGAAATCGCGAAAGCGGAGTTGGAAAAAGTCATGGAGGAAGTCGTCAAAAAGACACAGAAAGAGTTGTAACAAAGAGCTACGTATCAGCGGTACCGGTCATCCGTCGGCGGTTTCGCGTCGCTCTTTTGTTCCGTGCCCAAATCCCCGGCGCGTCCGTCGTTTTTGTTTCGGTCGCGCCGATTTCTGTGGTCTCTGTTGTCTCTGTCGTTCCTTCGCGGCGACCGGGACCGGTCACTTCGTCGAGGGGAGCGGTCTCTGCGTTCGGGAGATCGGTCGCTTCGTCGAGAGGACCTGTCTCTGTCCCGTCCTTCCCGCTCGCGGCCGTGGTCGCGCGAGCGGCCGCGCTTCCGGCCACTCCCGTACGGCCCGTTCCGGTCCCGACGGTCGTCTCTGTCGCCCCGCGCGTCGCCGCCGCGGTCCGGTCCGCCGCCGCCGCCGCCACGTCTGCGGGTATCGTCTCGGCCACCTCCCCTTGTGCGATCGTCGTCACGATGTCCTCGATCGTTGTCGCCCCCCCGCCGCCCCCCCTCGTTGCGGTCGCCGCCTTCCCTGCCCCGGTCACCGCCTTCGCCGGCACTCGTATCCGGAGCTCGGTACCGCCCGCTCATGGCATCCTCCATCAAATCCAGCGCCTTGTACCGCCCTAGCTTTTCGCTCCCGAAAATCAGCATCAGCGCCTCCTTGGTTGTCGGGTCGTCACGGTCTTCGGTCACGAAGCAAAACGTGTTTGTGTCCTGGCACGATTAACAAGAAAGTGTCAGTCAGTCGTAATGTTCGTGACTTGTATTCCACAAACAGTGCACTTGTGATGTGTGATGTATGTAGTATATTTCCTTTTAATGAGTGTAGTCAATGAGGTAATCAGTCGGCGGAATGTGGTGAATGGGAAAGGCCCTTACCTTTTCAATCGCCCGCAGGGTTTCCCCACGATTGCCCTGAAGCCGTCCCGCGGCGCCTTTCGGGATCCGGAGCTCGGTGACGTCGTCCCGGCCATCGGGTGAGACGTGAAAACCCCCCCTGCGCTGCTTTAAAAGCCAACTCAGGTAATCCCAGCACCGGCTTCGTTCACCTCGGTCACCAGCAATCACCGCCGCGGCGCCGACGTACTCCAGCAAAGCGCCGCTCGCGGAGGCGAGCTTTTTGCGCGTAGAGCCCTTTGGACGTAATCGGGAGGTAATCGGGAGGTAACAAGTGGAAGGTACTAAAAGTCAGCGATGCGACTAACCACTAGGAAAACCTTACGTTACAGGCATCTTGTGGGCAAAAAAAAAATCGCAGTAACACGTACCTGCGCCCCCAACGCGTACGAAAACTCCCGGTCCTTGAACGGAAACGTGTCGTACCCCCAGCCGTCGCCGGAGTTGTCGCCGGATTGTGAGAGGCGTTTTTTCAATTTCCCGTCCGTCCCGACGAAACAACCCGGGGTCTTGTGCTCCACCGCGGACATGACTTTCAGCTCACTGCCCCTTCGTCCTCTTCTGTTGCCCAAAATACACAACACCTCTGTACTTTTTTTGTCACTCATCTCGGAACTTCCATCACTTCCATTGTCTGCGTTTCCATCACCACCAACGTTTCCAACCAAGCTCCCGAAAAACATGAGCGTCCCGAATTCTGTCTCCATGCTCCGCAAAACCTTGCCGTGTTTCCCCATGACGTACGCCACGCAATCCGGCGGTACGTCGACAACGGAAAGGTCGGTTCGAGGTGTTGACACGTCAACCGTGATCGCCCCGAGCCGCTGCGCAAGGACCCACGCGACGTAACTGTGAATGTACAAGAAAAGGGTCAGCCCCGAGTCTCGAGTATGGGTGTACTTCGTAACGTGTATCAGTAAACAGTCGTAGTAATCGGGCCGAACAGTCTACTCGTGATGTATGTAGTAACTCCCTTTTAATGACTAATGTAGTCACAGAGGGGCAGTAAACAGTGTGTCTGGATTTGGGAAAGCCCCAATACGTACTCCTTCGCGCGAGCTCTGGCTTCGTCGGATCCGTGAATTTCTAACTCATGGCCGTCGCCATCCGCGGCGTCGTTCAAGTCAAGGCGCGCGCCAGCCGCGGTCGCGACCTTCCTTTTCGTACTACCGCCGGCGCCCAATAAGAAAGCAGCATCTTCGGTGCCGATCTTTAGAGTGGTAACGGGGCCTCCTTTGTTTTGAGTGGTAGGTTGGCGCTGGGTGTGATTTCTTTTCTGTTTTTTGGAGTGTGAGAAACAGAATGGTCAGATTCGGCACCGAATCTATGTTAGGTGGCGTTTTGCCGATGGGTGTTGTTGTCGGGCAACTCGTCGTGTGTGCGCCTCGACCTTTACGTGCGGTGGTGTTTGTGTCCACCAATACCACGGCAACATGATGCGTCATGTCGTGGATTCAAATTGAAAACCACCACACGTACCTTTTCCGGAAGCGCTTGTTGCGGCGACCTGCTTCGGCTTCGGGAAATCGACCTTGAGTCAGATTTCGCTTGGAGCGCTCGTCGGTCGTCGTCCTGCGACGGGTCATCGTCACTGTGGTTCATCACATCGTCGCCAATAGCTTGACCCGCGGGCCCGTCCATCACCGACCCGACATCGCGGTCCATGCAAAAACGTCGAGGCGAGCGTGACTCACAGTGCGGACCCCCGATGGATAAGACGCGGCAATGTGAGCTAGCTTGTGCTTGACAGCAGTAGCGCGCGGCGTATGGCAGTCGGATGGCTTCGACGTGTCATTCCCAGCGGCACCGGCCGGACCCACGCGAATGGTTGTCCTCGGAGGGCTCACCGCCCTCCTCGGTTCCGACGACGAGGCCGAGTGTGATGACTCCGAGAAAAACAACAACAACCCGACCCTGCCCCCCACCGAATCGTTCCTAACACCGAGGCCGTGGGCGGTGCTGTACAACAACCGTGTCAGGGCGCCCGTGGATGGCACCCAGTCGAAACTTTCCGCGATACAAAAGATGATTCCGAACGAGCTCCTGGTGGAGATTTTCAAACGATGCGCGCCCGCCGACGTCTCCCGGTGCGCGTGCGCGTGCCGCCTTTGGCGACTGCTGGCGAACGACGAGTCGATATGGGAAGCCGCTTGTTTACGGGCGTTCGAGTTCCGGGAGACTCCGGCTGGGACAAAAAAAATAGCAAGGGAAAAGTTTCGAGGCAGTTTTCGCCAGATGTTTTGGAACCGACCGCGCTTGCGCACCGAGGGGCTGTACGTCTCAAGGAACACTTATGTCAAGGCGGGCATCACGGACTGGGATAACGTAAAACCAGTGCACTTAGTGGTGTACTACCGGTACTTCCGGTTCTTCAACAACGGCGAGTTCGTGAGCAAAACTAGTCCGGAGCGGTTGGAAAAAGGTTCGTATTTAGTGTGATTACTCCGCAGACTTCGCAAAGACTCTTCGCGTGACACCAGCCGTACAAAGTGTACTGCTGCAAATCCCGGCCTCCCTGTTCGCTCATACAACACTGACACTTTCTTTTTTACAATCACAGTGTGCAAGCTCTTTAGGAGTAAATTTTTACTAGCCAAAGACGAGGGCGTGCGGCACGGGAGTTACGGTGATGCTTTTCCAGATGACGATGCCAGGTTACACCTAGAGTGCGTGCCAACACACCGACTGGACAACACGCACACCACGTTACACATGTGGTTGAGGTTACGCGGGACGATTCCGGGGTCGAGCGTACGTGTTGGGGCTTTCCCAAATCCAGACACACTGTTTACCGCCCGTCTTTGACTGTTTGAGTGCACTACTTGTGATGTTTGTAGTGGTGTACACTACTAGCAACATTTACCAGTACTGGCAACTGTTACGAACCCATACTCGTGACTCAAGACTGACCCTTTTCGTTCCCAATCACAGAACAGGTTGGATTTCGTGAAGCTCGCGGGCGTGGACGGGTTCGGGGGTATCGACGAATCAGACGCTCCGCATCCGAGTCTCGGGCAATGGCAAGAGGTTGACGACCCTGAGCTGGCGTACCGGAGGTCGTGCGGTATCGGTGTGAAGCAGTACAACGGGACAGCACCGGTGCGTGACTTCGCGAGGGGGCTGAACACCGCGGTGTTCGTGCCGTGGGAACAATCCGGGACGCACGTGTTGAACAACGGCACGGACGAGATGGATTTTTTCGTAGCCGGTTAGGGAGTAATTAGTCTGATACTTTAGCGTTCATGCTGAAACTTTGCTCAAACTTTGACGACACAAAGCTTATTAAGATGTCTCACTGCTTCTTCGCGTTTTTCGCCGCTTTCTTCGCCTCGCGCCGCGCCACCACGCCGCCCCCGAATCCGTCCGCGACGCGTCGTACGAGCGCCTTACCAGTCGTCTTGTCAACTTTCGGCGGTTCCTGTTGCCACTGGCAGTTCACGCGGGAGCCAAAAACATCACCGAACGCGACCACGGTTTCCGGGGAGAGCATGTTGCTTCGCATATCGACCTCCCCGATTTGGGAATTCGCTTTCATCAGCGTCTGTACGTGCGCCGCGCCTTCGTCGGAAATTTCGTTACGCTACGATAAATAAAGGATAGTGTCAATCTCGCGAATGGGAAAACAGGGAGGCGGGATAATTTGGGAAACGCGCAAGGCCGCACCTGTAAATCCAACCCAATCAGGCTAACGTTTTCGCTTAAAGCTTCCGCGAGCTCCCAAACCCCTTCGTTGTATATTTTGTTGTACCCCACGTTGACCATGGTCAGCGAGGTGTTCTCTAACAACATCTCCGCGACGTCGCCCGCGATTTGCGGGGTCAAGTCGTTCCCCCGAAGGTTTAACTGCCGCAACGTTTTGTTCCGTTCCAGGGCGTTGAGTAGTTTTCGGACCCCGAACCTCTCCCCCGTCGTCTCGCCCTCGCCGGTTACCGTAACACTCACGTTGTTCACCGCGAGGTCTAAGGAGTATAAGCCGCCTCGGCGTGAGGGTTTTCGGGTTGTTTGCGTAGTCGTGTGTGCAGCGCTCGTCTCGTTCTCGTCGTCATCGGAACTGTCGTCGTGTTGTTTTCGCGTCTCGTCGTCGTCAAAACTTGTTTGCGCCGTCAACAACCCCGCCAGCGCCGCCGTTCCGGTCGGCCCCAAAACGTTACACGCCAAATCGAGGTGTTCCAGGTTGTGCAACTTTCCGGCATTGTACACCTCCACCAAAGCGTTGATTCCAGCCTCGCCGATGTTGTTGAACCCGAGTTGCAGCACTCGGAGCGAGGTTGACCTGGCGCGATTAACGCCGAAAGTGTCAGTCTAATATGGGCAATCGCAGAGGCGGTGTGTAATGGGTGGGAAATACTCACCTCGAGCTCGAGACGAACGTAGGGTCGGACATGATCCCGGCGCAAAACGCGACGACGCCGGGGTCGCCGAAACCGCAGTGCGCTAAGTCTATTCTTCGTAACGTACAGCACCGGCTGAGCGCCGCACCTAAACTGAAACAAGCCTCCACCCCGAGTGGGTTGTCCCGTAAGCTTAACCGGGTGATTGGGACGTTTGAGGTTAACGCGTTCCCAATCGCGCTGGCGCCGATTTCGCCGATCAAGTTGGACCCCAAGTCCAACCACCGAAGACGACACGTAGGTTTGCGAAGGTCGGGGGTAGTTCTCGAATCCCGAGACTGTTTGCCTATAGCACACGCCCCTGATACACCTGAAGAGGGTTCCTCTTCTTCATCGTTTGTATCCTCCCCATCCACCGCGAACATCCCCTCAAAGTCGTCCCCGCCGGTTTCGCCGTGGCCGTCTTCGGGTTTTGATAGTTTACGGCGACTCCACTCTTTTTGTTTTTCCCACCTATCGACTCGCGCCGAAGCTCGTTTTATGGCAAGCGCCAGCCTCTGCGCGCCAGGACACTTAATATTCGCCTTCCTCATGCCCAGCCTGGTGAACGGCCACCCCCGGCCTTCTCGTTCGCACGCCAGCGCCACGCCTTCACAAGCGCCGCAAGCGAGTTTCAAGCCCCAACTGATATCGAGCGAAAACACTCTTTGCGTTTTGCCCGCGGCGGCGTTGGCGGCGAGCGCGGCGAGTTTCTTGACCTCGTTCGCGTCCGCGCCGTGAATCTTCAGTCGTTTCGCGACAACAGGTCCTCCTGGTACGAGCACACGCGCCAGGTCAGCCAACGCGCTTCCGCTGACGAAATTCCCATCCTTGTCCTTCACCTTCGCCGCGCTGATACGATAAAAAAGAAAGTGTCAGTCTTGTATGAGCAGTCAGGGAGGCGGAGCGTGGTGATTGGAAAAGGCCCTTACCTTACCCCGACGTCGCACTCGAACTTGGTAAGCGACGGGCGCGCGTTTATGAACAACTCGCAGTCTTTACACGAAAACTTCCCGGTATCCCCGAGGTGGCTCGCTTTTAGTGTTCGTAGCTTCGGGCTAACCATGACCAGCGCAAGCAGCTCCCCGCGTTTCACCCCGCGCGACCCGGTGACGTCTAAACTTTTAACGCTCCCGCACGCGACGTTTCGCAAACTCTCAAGCGCCGTCGACGTCGCGGCGCCGCGCAAGTTGACCTCGCGCCACGCCACGGAGGCTAAGTGCCCTTTTGGGGTTTGAGTTTGTTGTGACCGGTTGCTACCGTTGACGTTGCCGTTAGTTTTGCCGTTGACGTTGCCGTTAGTGTTGCCGTGACTTCCATGGTTACCCATATTAGGACTCCCGGCGTCAGCGCTAAGATCACCCGCGACCCTTCCCCCGAAGCCGGCTCCGTTTCTTTTCACCGACCCAAAGTCGGCTCCGTTGTTTTTCACCGACCCAACCGGCGTGACACTCACCGAGCCGCTCGGTGTTGACCGAGGCGACGAAGGGGTGTACCCCCGGTGGGACATCGCGACGCGCTCCGCGTTTCGGGTTGCGGCGACGCGCGCGCGGTCCACCGGTAAAAGACACGCCAGCACGTGCGACGCGGCTGAAGCGTCCAGGTCCGAAAGAAACACACCGCCCGCGCCGTCCCGCACACCACCTTCCGCATCTCCAACAGCGCCTTGGAACCGCATCGCGTTTGCCTCCACTCGCGCCGCAATGCGACTGCGTCTCTTGCGCGCGACGTGCGCCCACGGCCGTCCCATGCCCTGCGCTGCGCTGGGGGGGGCGCCCGTACCGGTGCAGTCCGCCTCTCGCAACTCCGCGTCGGACCAATCGCTTTCGGAATCCGTGACGGGCGACTCGTCCGAAGTGTGGTCATCGAAAACGCCGGCCCCCAGGGAAACCGCGCGCAGCGCGTCCGCCAGCGAAGACGCATCGCGCGCGTTGGTCATCGAACGGCAAAGCCACACCAACTGACGGCCACACGTCCTCGGCGCGTCCCAGGTGTGGCGGCGACTCGAAATCATAATCACCAGTTTTTTGCCGAGTGTCGTCCTCAGATTTCTGCTGATTTCACAAAAGTGTTGCCTCCTTTCGCCGTTTTCGACGCGACTACCGCGACAAAAATTAACAACTAGACCTACTTAACAAACTCGTTCTCACCGATCGATCACATCTCCGTACGACGTCCTTCGTGTGCCTCGATTGCGTCCCACGCGCGCGCTCGAAGGATCTCTTAACTCGTCGCGTCGCGACGTCGCGTCAAGCGGCGGCGAATCGCCGTACCCCTCTCGGGCCGCTTTTAGTTTCCCTTCCTCCAGCTTCCTCGCCTTACTCGCCCCAGCGGCGGCGTACCGAAGTTCACGCGCCTTGTGCGTCCGCGAGAGCCGTTTCTTTTTGCGTCCATCCATCAGTGCGTATTTAGTCTCGCTTCCGCTGCTTCCACCTTGACCGTCGCTGCCCCACGCGTCGCGCACCGCGAAGCGCGAGGTGAAGGTATCATTATGATCATTCGACCGCTCCGACGCCGCGCGCGCGCTTCGCGGCAGTGCGTATTCAGTCTCCTTCTTGAGAACCTCGTCGTCACCCAACAAGCGTTGCGCACTACTTGCTGCAGCACTAATTGCCCTGCCCCTCGGCGTCGCAAAACCGCCGAATCCATTATTCCCCGACTCCGACTGCTGTATCGACGAATCGCGTAGAAAGTCGGCGTCGCTCCGGTCGTCGCGTAATCCTCCGCCCCGAACTCGCGCGGTGTCTCCAACGTCGTGTTTCCAACTCACCACGATCTTGTTCACGTCACCCACCACCCCGGTTGGTTCCCTTCCCAGCGGGTCATCCGGGTTGACCATGCGAATCACCGCCCGCGTGTCCTGCGCGAGTTTCGAATCCGGAAGCCGCGCGACGCGGCGCATGCAATCGCGTCCCATTGATTGCACACCAACGTACGCACCCGCGACTCCCGCCAGGCATGCCAGAAGCATCCGTGGTGCTTTTTTAGCAACAAAACCAAGTGCACTGTGCGTTCCCGCCCCAGTCACGTACCCCGCCGTGACCGCCCGGACCTGCACGTCCGTTTCGCACTGTTTCAGGAGCGCCAGTTCGGGCTGGGTAAAGGTCGCGTCCCTTTGCTTTAAGCGGAACACCAACCCTTGGAACACTCGCGACGGGTCCGCCCGGAGGCTGGTCCCTTGGCCGAACCAGAAACTGAATATCCCGCGATTTTGAGGGTGGCGCGGTTGCGCTTCGGCAACGAAATCCGGAGAGGTCAACCCCAGGGCGCTCATCCTCCGGGGGCGAAGGCGAGTGACGTGGACGGTGGCATTTGACGTTGGATGACATCGTCGCGCTCTCGCAAAACTCGTCGACCAAAAAAAAAAATGAGTTGACGTTTCCGTTCGTTTTATAAGGGGTGCCAGATCTGCTTCGAGGTCTCTCACAACACTACGCGCGCGTGTTCGTTCGTGACCGCCTCCGCCGGGCCGTGGTCGGAACGTGGTTGGTGTGACCTACAACCCGCCAACGGTCCGAAACAGACACCCAAAATGGGCGCCAACCAATCCGGGTTCATGCCCGGCGAGACCCCGGGGGATCAAAAGAAGAAGAAGCCGGAGAAAAAAAAGTGGACGCCCCCCGCCCCGCCCACCCGGGTGGGGAAGAAGCTCAAGAAGAAAGGCCTGGACGGGGCGAACCGGTTACCCAACGTGACCCCCGCGAGCAAGTGTTTGCTTCGTAAGCTAAAGTTGGAGCGGGTTAAGGATTGGCTGTTAATGGAAGAGGAGTTCGTTGGGAACCAGGAACGGATCAAACCGCACACGGAACGCGCGGAGGAGGAACGCACGAAGGTTGACGATCTTCGGGGCGCCCCGATGTCCGTCGGGACCTTGGAGGAAATCATCGATGACAAGTAAGTGATGATTCCGAAGGGGACGTCTGTGATCGTGATGTCGATCCACCACGCGGTCGTACCCGTCGCACCCCTCCGGTTTCCCCGTACGACACGCGCGTTGCGCCAGATCGATGACGACACATCTCAGATCTATGCGTCCGATCCGAGCCTTTTGTTGCGGTTACTTTTTTTGACGTTTTTTGTTTCCACCGTCTACCAACCGTACCGTCGCGCTGACCATCTTACTACTCTTACTTACCTCTCTACCCTCATCCCTAAACCCCCGAACGCTAAACAGCCACGCCATCGTCTCCTCCTCCGTGGGCCCCGAGTACTACGTCAACATCATGAGCTTCGTGGATAAGTCGCAGTTGGAACCGGGGTGCTCCGTGCTTTTGCACAACAAGGTACGGCCTTGCGCGTTTCCCAAATCCCGGCCTCCATGTTTGCCCATACTCATCCTGCGAAGGGCGCATTACCTCTGCCGATTGTCCACCCGTAATTACGTAATTCACCCGGTCCGAAAGACTGACACTTTGCGTTCACAATCACAAGGGTTTGAACATCGTGGGGGTTTTGGCGGACGACGTGGACCCCATGGTGAGCGTCATGAAAGTCGACAAAGCCCCGTTAGAGAGCTACGCGGACGTTGGAGGCTTGGAGGACCAGATCCAGGAAATCAAAGAAGCCGTCGAGCTGCCCCTGACGCACCCCGAGCTGTACGAAGATATAGGGATTTCGCCGCCGAAAGGTACGTGTTGGGGATTTCCCAAATCCGACACACCGCCCGTTTCATCTCCCAGCTGGTGACTGTTCGGACCGATTACGGTGACTGTTCGGACCGAAGCTGGTGACTGTTTAGACCGAGTACTCTGACTGTTGTCCGTATATCGTCCAATACACGTCCAATACACGCCCAATACACGCCCAATACCCGCCCAACACGGGACTGACACTTTATTTTTTACAATCGCAAGGGGTTATTCTGTACGGCGAACCCGGCACGGGGAAAACGCTTCTCGCGAAAGCGGTTGCGAACTCCACCTCCGCAAGTTTCCTACGCGTGGTGGGGTCGGAGCTGATTCAGAAATACCTAGGCGACGGCCCGAAACTGGTGCGCGAGCTGTTCCGCGTGGCGGAAGACATGGCCCCGAGCATCGTGTTCATCGACGAAATCGACGCCGTGGGGAGCAAGCGCTACGACAGCAACAGCGGCGGGGAGAAAGAAATCCAAAGAACAATGATCGAACTGCTCACCCAGATGGACGGGTTCGAAGCCAGGGGTGACGTGAAGGTGATCATGGCGACGAACAAAATCGAGAGCCTGGACCCGGCGTTGCTGCGACCCGGGCGCATCGACCGCAAAATCGAGTTTCCCCTGCCGGACGTGAAAACGAAAAGGCACATCTTCGGCATTCACACGGGGCGGATGAACCTTTCGGAGGACGTCAAGATGGAGGAGTTCGTCATGTCCAAGGATGACTTGTCAGGCGCGGATATCAAAGCCCTGTGCACGGAAGCCGGTCTGCTCGCTCTGCGCGAACGCCGAATGCAAGTCACGCACGTCGATTTCACGAAAGCAAAGGAGAAGATCCTTTACAAAAAGAAAGAAGGCGTGCCGGAGGGGATGTTCATGTAGAGCGAGCGGGGTGAGGTGATTGTGCATCTGTGTAGGCGCAACTTGAGTGCTTTGGTGATGACTGGGTTGATTAGTTCAATTGTGCAACTGACGCGTCATCATTCGACTTAACCGTACCAACGCCTAATACCTACTCACCTACTCTTACTCTTACAAATACCTATTCCCCCGCGAGTCGCTCCATTTCTTTCCAGTCCAACACGCCGCTCGTGGCGCCGTCGCCGATCGCGCGCACCGCCGCTTTAGCCAAGGTGTCCACTGTCACCGGCTTGTCCACGAAGGGCAAGCCTATTAAATTGCCAATCGTAAACGCGGCGACCGCGGGCAAGGCGGCTGGTTTGTCGAAAGTATACACAAGAGAAGGTCGTAGCCATGACGCTCTTAACTTATTTTCCGAGTTGAGTTGCGTCAGCCGTTTCTCCACCGCTCGTTTCGCGACTAAATACTCCTCCAGCCACGGAACCGGCGCTTTGAAATCCCATTTCGCTTCCGCGGCGGAGACGAACACGAACGGTGGCGGCGAGACTGTTTTTGTCTCAGCGTCATCAATCGAATTCGTACCATCACTACCTTTAATACCTTGACTCCTGCCTACACAAGCAATCGTCGCGTCCGCGGCATTAAACGCGGTGACTCGTGTTATCAAATCGTAGGTTGCGTTTTTGTCAGGCACCGACCCCGACCCCGATGCGAACTGGTTCCAATCGGAGGCCAGTAACATTCCCACCGCGTGAATCA
>Ga0302130_1001306_pt1 | contig 12814 bp, 11 predicted proteins | sample CB9_surface_MG_FD_203117 | JGI IMG/M metagenome (GOLD analysis project Ga0302130, IMG submission 203117) | Marine microbial communities from Western Arctic Ocean, Canada - CB9_surface | ecosystem: Environmental > Aquatic > Marine > Oceanic | place: Canada: Western Arctic Ocean | collected... | reverse complement strand
ACCTGAAAATCTCGACGATTTTGTCAACTCTGGCTGGGATCCCTATGAAAAAACCAGTAAAGCATCCGCGGGTTATTGGTTGCCGATCGCCATTCTGGTGATTGCGGCGGGATTGTTTTACGGGTTCTTAAACCTAAGCTCGCAGGTTGAGCTGAGGCCTGGGGCTGCTGTGTTGCCAATTAAAGAGCAGATTAAAGAGCGGATTGAGCGGATTGAAAAACCGACTGAAGAGCCTGTTGCGGTCGCGGTGGTCGAGAGCACACCAGCTGTTGAAAATCCTGGGGTTCTGAGCAGTAATGAAATAGTTGCCGCTACGGTGGTAAACCGTGCGCTGCCCGATCTGAGGATTAGCGGGCATATATTTATTCGAGGTGGCTCGCGACTCAATAGAATTTTCGTTGGTGAAAATACTTACTATGTAGGCGACAACCTGGACCCAAACTGGGTGATTGAATCGATCAATAGCGACAGTCTAGAGCTTCGTTCAGGAACTCAGACCACAGAGCTGCCACTGCGTTAATTAAGCTATTATATTTAAATTTTTAAACCATCGCCTAATCAGAAAACACTTCTAGACCAGACTCTTTACCACGATCAAAACGCTTGGCGCGACGATAGGGGAACACGTCGAGAACAAAGCCGTCGCGAATCTTTTCTTGTAGTCCCTGCCAAAAATTCACCTCGTAGAGATCGCTGTGCATCTCTTCAAACATTTTGCGGGCTTTCGTATTACCGGAAAAGAACAGTCGGAATTCCTCTGGAAAAATATCGTCTGGACCTACCGTGTACCAGGTGCCAGCCTGCATCTCTTCTTCTTCGGTGCGCGGCTGTGGAATCCTGCGGAAGTTGCAATCGGTGAGTGCGGCAATCTCATCGTAATCATAGAACACCACACGGGCGTGACGGGTAACACCAAAATTCTTTAATGGCATATCCCCGGGGAAAATATTCGCTGCCGCCAATTGCTTAATACAGTTGCCGTACTCTTCCATGGCACTGCGAATTTCTTCATCGCTGGCCGACTCTAGGTAGATATTTAACGGCGTCATATAGCGTTCGGTATAGAGGTGTTTGATCACCAGTTTATCGCCGCGGATCTCAATGGTTGAAGCTGCAACCTTGTGTAGTTCTTCGAGTAGGGCAGGCGAAAAACGCTCCAACGGGAAAACCAAATTATCGAAATCCTGAGTATCCGCCATCCGGCCGATGCGGTCGTGCCGCGAAACCAGACGATACTTATCGCGCACAGTCTGGTGTGTTACTTCTTTCGGCGGGGCAAACTTATCTTTAATAATTTTAAATACAATATTGTACGAGGGCAGCATAAACACGGTCATCACCATGCCTTTAATACCTGGCGCAATCACAAACTGGTCATCAGAATTCTTTAGATGATGAACTAGCTGACGATAAAACTCGGTTTTCGCATGCTTCGGGAAACCCAGGGAATTATAGATTTCATAATCCAGTTTCTTTGGCATCAATGTCTTAAGAAAGTGCGCGTACTGATAGGGCAGTGGTGCATCGACCATAAAGTGGTTGCGGGTAAAGCTAAAAATCACACTCAGATCATCGGTGTTAAAGATCGCCGTATCAACGTAGAGCTGGCCCTTCTCATTATTTAAGATCACGATTGCCATGGGGAAGGTTTGATCGCCGTCGATAACACGGCCGACCATATAGGCTGCTTTGCTACGATAGAAAGTCGATTCCAAGAGATCAAATTTCAGGTCATCTGGGGAGCCAGTCAGATTGGGTGTCACTTCGCTGCAGAACACACTGAGGATACAATCCAGATCTAGTTCTATATCTTCACCGGGCAGAGAGAACTCAGATTCTTTGAGAATGCGGCGAAAAATATCGCGGCGGTCGTTGCCCTCATAGCGCACAAAAATACTGTATTCCGCGGCCGGCGCTTCAATCATATGGGACGATAGTACATAGATAATATCGTCGTTGATCTTGTCGTGATCGTGGAGGTCGGCAAACACCGAGTTAAAAAAGGTCTCGGCGATTTCAAAATTAGGGAAATTAAACACAAGCTGGGTATAGGCTTTTTTCGACTCAGCCCAGAGTTCCAGATCGGCAATATCTTTATTGGTCACCATGCCCAGATACAGCACCGTTTGAGCCACCTTAGCTTTATACATTTCAAGGCGATCGACATTGGCTTGCTGCACACCGTGCCAGTCCGCTTTTTCAAAGCGCGCCTTGGCACTGAGGGTGGAGTTGAGATAGTCGGCGAAATAGCTGCGAAAGCCATTGAGGATGGTCTTCGCCATACGTCTGGCGGTGGAATTATGAATCAGTGGAGTTTGCGCCATGGGGACAGGTCTCGGCAGGTTAGCTGATTATTTGCATAAACTTTAATTTAGACTTCAATTTAGACTTCAATTTAAGAGCTGCTTTAAATTATCCAGCTCCGTTAAGGCCTGTTCTTTACTCGCCCGCTTCATGGAGGTCTCGGGCAGCGCTGCAGGAGGTTCCACGGTAAACACTTCACCGCCGATCACCCGCTCGCAATACTGCTGATAGGTTTCAGAAAATTGCGGAAAGGCTTTGCTCTCAATGGTATTCGCCAGAAAGTGCCAGCCGCAGTCGCGACCGGCGGCATAAACCGCTGGGTGCGACCACTTCTGTGCCGCTTTCGGGCTCGGCATATTGCACACTTCGAGATAGGCTTTGCGCGGTGAAGGCAGGCCCGCGGGCATACCCACTGCACGGCAGGCATTGAGCATTTTGTGCAGCGTTGGCAGATAGTCGTTGTCGGCGATTATTTTTGCCGCCGCCAATAAAATAATTCTCGGGGCAAAATCACCTAGGGTCGACAGCCACAATTTTTTCGCCATGCCAACGGATTCGTTTTTATCGCCAAAGGCCGCGTAATACTGGTTGTGATAATTGACGCGAAACAAGGCAAAGGTCTGATTGATCGCGTCAATCAGCTCCGGGGTGGCTGGGGGCCGTTTAGCCTGCCCAGCTGCGGTCGGTGAGGTCTTCGACGAAGCTGCGATCTCGGATGCGACCGTTTGGATTAGATCCTTGCTGTTTGCCATGTGCTGTATCCGTTGACGAAGGTTGAATATGTCGCGCCCACTGGCGCTTGACGAACTGAAGAAACTTGGTGCTCCAAGAGCTCTGTGGCATGCCGTTCTCTTGCCAGTACAGAATAAACTCTGGGACCAGCTGTTCGGCGAACTGACGATTGATATTGGCCATTTGCAGCACATCGTAGACCGACGCTTTGGGCTGCCACTGGGCTTCAATTTTACGCGGCATGCTGTCCTGTTCCATCATGCCGGTAAAGAACTGCCACTGGCGACGAATATGCTGGATAAACTTCGAGTCCCAAGTGCTTGAGACATCACCGCGGTCGCGCCAGTAGAGAATAAACTCTGGAATTGAATCTTCAACAAAGTTGCCGTTGATGCCACCCTGACCAATCAAAATTTGTAGGGCATCTCGCGAGGGTCGCCACTCATTGGTCAGCGTCACTTCCTGACGGCGTCGATGAGAGGTGGCTTCAGCCTGCTGCCACTGGCGCCAAACCTCTTTAATAAATTTCGATTCCCAGCTATGGCGGGGCACATTGCGCTCGCGCCAGTAGGTCACAAACTGCGGAATCTGCTGCTGGGCAAAGGCCTGAGTCACGCCCAGCTGACTGAGTTGACGCACAGCATCCTGGCTCGGCTGCCAGCTATTGCCCATGGTCTTGGCCGAGGTCGGCATGCCAGTGGCTGGCGCGGCAGCTGCGTCACTGTGGTTATAAGTAGGCTGCTGGCGTTGATGATTACTTTGTTGCGAGCCAGTTTGCGGAGTAGATGGCGCGCTAGATTGAGATCCGAGAGTCGTGCTTGCTGCGACGCCATCATTAAAGGCAAAGCGAAAGTCACGCTGGGATGAAAAAGGTGCGCCGCCAATCAGCAGCAGGCCTTTCTCATGCAGTCCCGCCGAGAGGCGCAGAATGTCTTCTTCGCGCCAAAAGGGTGCCAGGCTCAGGAGTTTCTGTGAGGCCACTGTAAACCATTCAAAACCTTGGTTTTGCTCAGGCGTGCCATGACTGCGGCACTCCTGTAAAAGTTGCAGCAACACGGTCTCTTCCAGCCCGATGGTGGCAGCTAGAGTAGGTGAAATAGTGATTGGTTTTTCGGGTATCAAAGACATGCTAATACTTTATCAGAAAGCCCACGGCTGGACGAGGTTAAGATTTTTTCCGAGCAGTTAATTCACTTTATTTAAACCGCCCAACCACCACTTACCGGAAACACCTGGCCGACAAAACAATCCGCCGCATCCGAACACAGATAAGCTGCAAACAACGCATCTTCCCGTAGTGACACCAACCGCCCCAGTGGCACGTCCTGTTTAAGCCGTTGCTGAAACTTGGGGTTGGCCTTAGTCTCCTCTGGGAAATAAGTGGGGTTATCGACAAAATTCTGGGCGATGGCATTAATTTGAATACCCTGGGGCGCCATCTCCACACCCATGGCTTTGACATAGGAGAGCTGGGCACCTCGTGCGGCACTATAGGTCGATGCACGCTTCATACCCCGCAGTGCTGAGGCGCTGCCCATAACTAAAATCTTGCCCCCCTGACGCTCAATCATCTGCGGCAGAACGGCGGTGCAGAGTCTTGGCATGGGATCGACTACGGCACTAAAGGTTGCCGACCATTCATCGTCACCCACCAGTTCGCCTTTGGTAAAAGGCGCGGGGATCGCTAGATTAATCACCAGCACATCTATAGTTCCGGCCTCTCGAACAATCTTGGCTGGCAGGGCGGTGTCGGTTAGCAGGTTGTTGTCGGCGATCACCTCGGCGCCCATTTCGGCGAAGACCTCACAGAGAGTCGGGCCCATAAAGGTATCGGCCTGAGTGACTAAAATACGTTTGCCGGCAAGTTGGGAACTGTTCATTGGCTGTCTCCGATAATAATTTTAGTTGGCTTGCTTGGCGACGCTGTGCAGCGCTTCGCCAGTCAAACGATTAACCGTCCAGCCTTCCATGGGCTCTGCGCCCAAGGATTGGTAAAAGTCGATGGCCGGTTGATTCCAGTCGAGTACAGACCATTCCAAACGGCCACAGTGTCGCGATACCGCGATCTTGGCCAGATGAGTTAGAAGTGCTTTACCAAAGCCTTTGCCGCGCATGCTGTTCTCGACAACTAGGTCTTCGAGATAGATGCCGGGCTGGGCGAGAAAGGTTGAGTAATTGGTGAAGAACAGTGCCAAGCCCACGGGCTTGCCCTGATACTCGGCAATAATTACCTCGGCGCTGGGGCTGTCGCCAAACAGTGTAGCCGCCAGCTTGGCTTCATCGGCGACCACTTCGTGAGCGAGTTTTTCATACTCCGCCAGCAGGTGGATAAAGTGCAGGATGGTTGAGCAGTCGCTCACTGTTGCTGGGCGAATTTTGAATTCAGGGCTGTTGGAAGAAGGCTGCATGATGCTCCACTATTTTTATTATTTTTGATCCTGCATCTTAGCTTTTATAGGCTAGATTGAGAATACGGTTATAACTGTACATAACACCAGTAATAAGCTTAAATAAGCCCTATCTTGAAGGAGAAATTGCGTGGCTACTAAAGCTAAATCCGCCTTTGTCTGCAACGACTGCGGCGCCGACTACAACAAATGGCAGGGGCAGTGCACTGAGTGCAATGCCTGGAACACCCTCTCGGAAATACGTCTAGGATCGCCCTCTCGCGGTGGCAAAATCTTGCGTCCCGGGTTTGCTGGAGCTGTGGACAGTGCGGTTAAAACACTTGCGGATATAGCTTTGGATGAGGTGCCACGCATCAGTACCGGAACCGGCGAGCTGGATTTGGTACTTGGCGGTGGTCTGGTGCCTGGCTCCTGTGTCTTACTCGGCGGTGAGCCGGGGGCGGGCAAGAGTACGGTGCTGTTGCAAACCCTATGCAAGCTGGCTGAAAATCATTCGTCGCTCTATGTCACGGGTGAGGAGTCGCCGCAGCAGATTGCCATGCGCGCCAATCGCCTGGGTCTGCCTACGGATAAGCTTGAGGTGATGGCCGAGACGTCGGTGGAAACCGTCTGTGCCATTGCTGAGCAAAAACGCCCGAAGATTCTGGTGGTAGATTCGATTCAAGTTATGCATATGGAAGAGGTGGCTTCGGCACCGGGCAGTGTGTCCCAGGTGCGTGAAAGTGCTGCTATGTTAGTGCGGTTTGCCAAGCAGACCGGCACGGTGTTGATTCTAGTGGGCCATGTGACTAAAGATGGCTCCTTGGCGGGCCCCAAGGTACTAGAACATATGATTGACTGTTCGCTGATGCTTGAGGGGTCCAGTGACAATCATTTCCGCACGCTGCGCAGCCATAAAAACCGCTTTGGTGCGGTCAATGAGCTGGGGGTGTTTGCCATGACCGATAAAGGCTTGCGTGAAGTACCCAACCCCTCGGCAATTTTTTTACAGCGCGCCGAGGAGATTTCTTCGGGCAGCGTGGTGATGATCATTTGGGAGGGCACTCGGCCCTTGCTGGTTGAGTTGCAGGCGCTAGTGGATGACAGTCATCTGAGCAATCCGCGGCGTGTCACCGTGGGTCTGGATCATAATCGTCTGTCGATGTTATTGGCGGTGCTGCATCGTCATGGCGGCATTTCAGTGGGGGATCAGGACGTCTTTGTGAATGTGGTCGGCGGGGTCAAGGTACTTGAAACCAGTGCTGACCTGGCGCTGATTCTGGCTGTTATTTCGAGTTTCCGCGACAAGACCTTGCCGCAGGATTTGGTGGTCTTTGGTGAGGTTGGGCTGGCCGGTGAAATTCGTCCAGTGGCCAATGGTCAGGAGCGCCTGCGCGAGGCGGCGAAACATGGCTTTACTCGCGCTATTGTGCCGGCTGGCAATATGCCGAAGCAGCCGATTAAAGGTATGCAGGTGACGGGTGTGCGCAAGGTGACTGAGGCGTTGGAAGCGGTTTCCTGTGGTTAGGTCGCTTTTTATTACAATACGCTAGGGAGCTTTTGTCTCGCTGAAGGCTCTTATTACGCTGAAGGCTCCTATCCCGCTGAAGGTCTTTCCTACTGACAGCTCACATCCCGCTGACGGCTCTTACGCAGTGGTCAATATTGAAATTGTTTCCGGTTCTTGCAGCAAGGGTTGAATCGGTCCGAGTGCGTCATTGCGCGCGGAGGAGGTCTTCCAGGCCTGCCAGTCGGCTAGGGATTCCATCTGAATCAATGTGTAGCGAATACTCGGCTCATTGAGGTCTTTAAAAGCTTTGCTGGAGATAAATCCTCGCGCGGGCACGGCGGCTTGAATAATTTTCCGTGAAAACTCTTCATAGGTGCTCTCCATTCCGGGAGCGAGGATTCGTTTGATCAGTACTGCGAGCATATTCGTTGCGCCTTATGTTGTCTTGCGTGCAGATTAACAGTTGTGAGCGCCGGGATAAATACTGAATCTCAGGCAAATGAATTTGACTTCAAATCCTGAAGCGACTAGATTGCACGATCTTGCTTCTGCAATAGGTTCTCAGATTTGGCCAGCTTTGATATTGGCCCGAAACGAGTTAAAAGGGAAGTTGGTGCGCTCTGCCAAAATTTGGCCTACGGAGTTATCCCAACACTGCCCCCGCAACGGTAAATAAGAATGTTTAGTAGTGATGCCACTGTGTGTGTTTAAGCATGGGAAGGTTGCTAAACAGAACGGCTATAGAGTGCTTTTAAGTATAATCTAGCTGTTCACTTATGAGTCCGGAGACCGGCCTATCGCAACGCAGACAAACCGCGGGGTGCGGTCTTGTGCTGATTGACAGTCTCTGTCGGTTTTCGCGCACGCCCCCGTAAATTAAAATTAATCACTCGGGTGTGAGTGTAAGAGAGCCTAATAATGAAACTAATTTATACCTCTGCAGCTATTGCTGCTCTGTCCCTGCCTGCCGTTAATGTTATTGCCAATGATGATGTTGATAACATTATCGTCACTGGTACCAGAATGCCTAGTAATCTGTCTGACAGCCTCTCGGCCGTGACTCTGTTACAGCGTGCTGATATTGAGCGCTATCAGGCCTCAGACGTATTTGAACTACTGTCCCGTGTGCCCAGTGCCTCTTTTGTCCGCAACGGTGGTCGCGGTAGTTCAACTTCCCTATCTCTTCGCGGCAATCAGAGTGATCACAGCCTGTTCCTCATTGATGGCGTGCGTATTGGTAGTGCTACCACTGGCGGTGCAAGCCTAGCCTCGATAAATCTGGCGACGGTTGAGCGTATTGAAATTATCCGTGGGCCAAAATCAAACCTTTATGGTGCCGATGCAATTGGCGGTGTAGTGAATATTATTAGCCGTAAAACATCAGATCCCAAGGTGTTAAATATTGAGACCTCATTCGGAAGTAACAATACCTCTGAGACTACTGCAGTAGCTGGCCTCAACGGCGAGCGCTTCAACTTTACGGCAGCGGCTAACGTCCTGCATACAGATGGCATTGATAATACCGAATCAACTGATGGCGTTCACGGCGACGACGATGCCTTTAGAAATAATTCTCTGGCCTTAAACCTGCGCTACCAGCTCAGTGATAGTGCGACTCTGAAACTTAGCTATAACCAGAATGAGACTGAATCCGAATATGACAATAGCTGCTCTGTGGGCAGCTGGCCAAACAGCTCACCGGTGGATTGTAATATCTATACTGTGGGCCAGGTCGATTCGCTCTTTGCCGCGGTGGACTTTGAGATTAATGAACAGTGGCACAGTAGCTTTCAGATGGGTCGCACCAATGATGAAGCGGAAGAGGCGGCGGACAATATTGATCTGAGTACGACCGGTAGTGGCGGTGAGTTTAATACTCAGAAAACCGAAGCAACCTGGGTTAATAATATCTTTCTAGGTGATGACCACACGTTAACTCTTGGTCTCGACTACCTGCGCGACGAAGTAACCAGTTCAACCACCTACGATGAAGCCACGAGAGACAATGAGGCAGCATTTGCCCAGTATCAGATTCAGCTTGGTGCGGTGGATACCAACTTTGGTTTGCGTTACGACGATAACGAACAGTTTGGTGACTTCACTACAGCCTCATTTCTGGCGGGTATGAACCTGACCGATAACCTGCGATTAATCGGCTCAGTGAGTGAGGGCTTTAAAGCGCCTACTTTTAACGATCTCTACTACCCAGGTTATGGTGATCCCAGTTTTACGCCTGAAGAGTCGACCAATTATGAGATCGGTTTAAATGCTAGCTTAGGTAATGCTCTGGTCACAGTTGCAGTATTTAACAATCAGCTGCAAAACCTGATTCAGTACAACTCCTCAAGCTTTCAAACTGACCAAACCGCAGAAGTAGAAATTACCGGTATTGAGTTCAATCTGGATACAGAAGTCGCCGGTTGGGCGCTGTCGCTATCGGGCTCGGTGATCGATCCTGAAAATAAAGCCAATGGTAAGCTGTTACGCCGTCGTGCAGAGCAATCCATGAGTTTTGATGCGGACTATGGCTTTAACGATCTAACCCTGGGCTTTACCTTACGCAGCGAAGGTCATCGCTTTGATGATGCGGCTAACACGATTAAGTTAGGCGGTTATACCACTAGCGCAATCCGTGCCAGCTACCGCATTAGTGATGAGTGGGCGGTGAAAGCGAAGGTTGATAATCTAACCGACAAAGAATATGTGACAGCGTCTTCTTTCGGGCTGGGCAATTACCGGTCTGTGGGTAGAGAGGTGATGTTTACTGTCGCCTATACGCCTTCTTTCTAATAACCCTGTTGGGCTCTTCTTGAAGTGAAGAGCCCATTTTTGAGCCCAACTTTGAGCCCAACTTGAGAGGCACGCCAGCAATGAGTGAAGATAAAAAAGCATCGGAAACAAAAGACGAAAGTCATAAGCGTAAGATGCAAAATCAGAAAGAAAAGGTCGACGCCAAGATTGCTGCGTCGGACGAAGAGCGCGGGGTAATGATTGTACTGACCGGCGATGGCAAGGGTAAAAGCAGCTCGGCCTTTGGCATGGTGATGCGCGCTATGGGTTACGGCTACAAGGTTGGCGTTGTACAGTTTATTAAGGGCGAGCAGCTTTCCGGTGAAGAGCTCTATGTCAGAGAGAAATGCCCCGAGATCGAGTTCTATCAAATGGGTACCGGTTTCACTTGGAATACTCAGGATCGCAGTGGCGATATTGCCGCCGCGGAGCGAACCTGGGCGGTGGTTGAGCCGATGCTGAAAGATGAGAGCGTTCACCTAGTGATTCTCGATGAGCTCACTTATATGCTCAGCTACAAATATCTCGATGAAGAGATGGTGCTTAAGGCCTTGGCCAACCGACCTATAAACCAGAGTGTTGTAGTCACTGGTCGCGGTGGCGGTTCAGCGATTCGCGAGTTGGCGGATACGGTATCTGAAATCAAAGATGTTAAGCATGCCTATCACGACGGTGTTAAAGCCCGCAGAGGCGTTGATTTCTAAGATGAACACCCAGGCCTGTACGTTAATGGTTCAGGGCACGACATCAGATGCAGGAAAAAGCATTCTGGTGGCGGGTCTGTGCCGCGTGCTGGCCAATCGCGGTGTTAAGGTTGCTCCGTTTAAGCCGCAAAATATGGCTTTAAACAGTGCAGTCACTGAGGACGGCGGTGAAATCGGCCGCGCTCAGGCACTCCAGGCTCAGGCCTGTTTTCTAAAGCCTCACACCGATATGAACCCAATCCTGCTCAAGCCCTCCAGTGACACTGGGGCTCAGGTAATTATCCATGGCCATGCTATTAGCCATATGGATGCGGTGAAATATCATGATTATAAAAAGGTCGCGATGGATGCAGTGATGCAGTCCCATGGCCGCCTTGAAGAACAGTATCAGGTAGTCGTAGTGGAAGGCGCTGGCAGCCCCGCAGAGATCAATCTGCGAGCCAATGATATTGCCAATATGGGCTTTGCCGAAAAGGCTGATTGCCCGGTGATTATTATTGCCGACATAGATAAGGGCGGTGTGTTTGCCCACCTAGTAGGCACCTTAGATTTACTCTCAGAAACAGAGCAGCATCGGGTTATTGGCTTTGTAATCAATAAATTTCGCGGTGATATAGCGCTTTTAGAGCCTGGACTGGATTGGCTTGAAGAGCGCACCGGCAAACCAGTGATCGGCGTGATCCCCTATCTGCCGGGCCTGCATCTGGATGCCGAAGATGCCATTGCCGCGGAACAGATACTGGATACAAAGCTGCCCCAGCTTAGAGTGGTGGTTCCTGTATTTCCCCGCATTAGCAATCACACCGATTTTGATGCCCTGCGCTTGCACCCTCAGGTCGACCTGCACTATGTGGGTCCCGACGGTGACAAGCCCCCAGCAGACTTAATTATCTTACCCGGCAGTAAAAACGTCCGTCGCGATTTGCAGTGGTTGCGGGACAATGGCTGGGATGAAGCGATTAATCGTCACCTTCGTTACGGCGGCAAAATAATCGGCATCTGTGGCGGTTATCAGATGCTCGGCGCGCAAGTATCGGATCTCCATGGCGTGGAGGACGCCCCTGGTGTCTCTACTGGTCTTGGGCTCTTGGAAATGACCACTAATCTTGAGCAGCACAAGCAGCTGCGCCAGGTGCGGGGGACTTTGAGTTTGACTGGTGGCAATATCGAAGGTTACGAAATTCACTGTGGCGCTTCCTTGGGAAAGGCACTGGAGCGCCCAGTAGTAACGCTGGATGATGGCCGCACTGATGGCGCTATCTCTAAAGATAATCAGGTGCTGGGCACCTATCTCCATGGACTCTTTGATCATCCGGATTCCTCAGCCGCACTTTTGGCCTGGGCTGGTTTAGAAACTACCCAGGTTGTGGATCAGCGAGAAATTCGCGAGACTCAGCTCAACCGTTTGGCGGCAGAGTTGGAAGAGCACCTAGACTGTGCGCTGTTATTTCCTGAGTATTTTGACCTTAAAAAAGCGGTGGGTGAATAATCCTATGAGTAGAAATTGGCAACTGTTATTGGCTGTAGGTTTAGCCATCTTAATGATCATTACCCGGAGCAATTATTTTGACTGGGCCACTGTGCTGCCCAGCGCTTCACTGGCGATTTTCTTTCTGGTGGGTTTTTATCTGCGCAGCTATCTCTCCTTTGCGGTTTTTGCTGGTCTCGCCTATGCCTGTGATTACTGGGTTTTAATTGTTGGCGGTGAGGGCTGTTTTACCTCCGCTTACGGGTTTATTTTCGCCGGTTATTTTCTCATTTGGCGCTGTGCCAAATGGGCAGCCGACAGCTATGATCTGGTCCGCTTACCCGATGGGATTAAAGTTTTCGCTGTGGCACTGCTATCGATTAGCTGCGCATTTTTGATTTCCAACGGCAGCTTCTATGCTTTTTCCGGCAATTTCAGTGAGCTGAGCCTGATTGATTACAGCGCCAGGGTGATGCGTTACTACCTTACCTATTTGACTGATCCGTTGATCTACTTGGGCCTTGCGGCTCTAGTTCACCGATTAGTCCAACGATTACCATCGGCTAATATGGAGACCAGCGAATGACAGCTTCCGACAGACTTAATTACACTGCTCAGGTGAAATTACCTGAGCGCATTGTCTGCATGACCGAAGAGACCACCGAGTGGCTCTATCTGCTGGGTGAAGACTGGCGTATTGTTGGCATCTCCGGCTATACCGTGCGGCCACCCCATGCGCGCAAAGAAAAACCCAAGGTGTCGGCGTTTACTTCCGCCAAGATTCATAAAATTCTCGAATTAGAACCGGACCTAGTGATAGGCTTCTCCGATATGCAGGCCGAGATTGCCGCGGACCTGGTGCGTGAAGGCGTCACTGTGCATATCTGTAATCAGCGCTCGGTCGCAGAGATTTTTTCTA
>Ga0302130_1001289_pt1 | contig 12903 bp, 12 predicted proteins | sample CB9_surface_MG_FD_203117 | JGI IMG/M metagenome (GOLD analysis project Ga0302130, IMG submission 203117) | Marine microbial communities from Western Arctic Ocean, Canada - CB9_surface | ecosystem: Environmental > Aquatic > Marine > Oceanic | place: Canada: Western Arctic Ocean | collected... | reverse complement strand
ATTTACACGGTAAATGAAAAAGAAAACGCTATTTAAATTATTTTTACCCTGTTTAATACTTTCTGCTTTTAGTATTTTTTTATCAAACAAACTAATTGAAAAAAATGCCAAAGGAAACCTTTATTTTAAAACAAAAAACATTCCAAAAAATAAGGTTGGTTTAATTTTAGGTACTTCAAAAAAAACCAGAAATGGTAACATAAATGGTTATTATAAATATAGACTAGATGCTGCAATTGAATTATTTAAATCTGGTAAAATTGAATATTTAGTTGTTAGTGGTGACAACAGCTCAACGAATTATGATGAACCAACAGACTTTAAGGAAGACTTGATAAAAGCAGGGATTCCAGAAAATAAAATATTTTTAGATTATGCCGGTTTCAGAACTTTAGATTCAGTCGTTAGAATAAAAGAAATTTTTGGTTAAAATTCTATGACTATTATTTCTCAAAAATTTCATAGTGAAAGAGCGATTAATTTAGCCGCACATTTTAACACCAATGCAATAGGGTTTAATGCCAAAGCTATTTCTGGCAAGTATGGCCTAAAAGTTAAATTAAGAGAGTATTTAGCCAGAATAAAAGTTTTTGTTGACCTCGTATTTAATGTTCAACCAAAATTTTTGGGAACAAAGATTAAGATAAAATAAGTATGATTTTCTAAAAATTAATTCTAAAGCGTGTTTAAAAAATTATTTTTTAATATTCAATGTCATAATTAAATCAATTCTTCATCTTATACATTACCCAAGTATGTGGAGCTGTAACTGCAAATAAAATCACAAAAACTACGGTTGCAAACAAGTCTATTTGCGGCACTATTTGATACAATACAAGTAAACCAGTAATACTAATTATCCAATAGATAAGAGCTTTTTTTATGTAAAAGTATATGTTTCTTTTATTTAAATCGCCTGAAATAAACTCTACTTGATGAATTATAGAGGGTATAGAGTGCCAAAAAATAAAATAAATAGCAAAACCTAGTATGAGAGAAGAAGTCCTAAAAACAAGAAAAAGTAAAACCAAATAAAAGAATTCTTTAAAAAAAAGCATCCAATCATTCTTTTTAATCATAATTACATATAAGCTTCCTGAAAAAAGTAAAATAGCAGATATAATTAAGGTAATTTCTACTTGGATTTTTGAAAAACTTGTTCCGGTAAGTTCAACCATAATCGTATCAACATCAAAAAGTGATTGATAAAAAAGTAGCGAAAAAATAAACAGTCCATAAGCTAAAAAATAGATTGAATTAAATATTGAATTCACCTTTATTTTAGAACCTAAATGTTCTTCTCCAAAATGATAAGAACTCAATAAAACAAAAAATACAATCGCAAGAAAAGGACTAATAAAATAAATTAAAAGGCAAAAAAATATAATACTTACATAAATTATCAAATTTTTTATAAATGTTTTATTCTTTTTATCCTTTGTTGATAAGATTAATAAATCATTAGCTCCATGAATAATACCAATGGATATTACAAGGATATACGCTAGAAAATCTTCTACTACCTCTCCAAATTGAATACTGATCCAAAATAAGAAAAATGTAATAAACATCATGAAATTTTGATAATTATAACTTTTTAATCCATCCATATTACAAAGTTAAGAATTAATTTTGTATTTTTGTTTACCGCTTTACATTAAGCGTTAAACATTTTTTACTAACTTAAAATTTTTACTAATGAATTTAATGACAAATTTTTTATCAGTTGCAAAAATGGCTCCTGATGATTACGTAGGATTTACATTTTTTGTTGGCTGTATGGCTATGATGGCCGCTTCAGTCTTTTTCTTTTTATCAATGAATAGCGTTGATAAGAAGTGGAGAGTTTCTCTCTTAGTTTCTGGTTTGATTACTTTCATTGCAGCAGTTCATTATTTCTATATGAGAGATTACTGGGCAGCTTTCGGAGAGTCGCCAACTTTTTTCAGATACATTGACTGGGTATTAACAGTACCATTAATGGCTGTTGAATTTTATTTAATTTTAAAAATTGCAGGAGCTAAAAAATCTTTATTGTGGAGATTAATTTTATTATCTGTTATCATGCTAGTAACCGGTTATGCAGGTGAAGTGTTAGATAGAGATAATGCTTGGTTCTGGGGTCTTATTTCGGGAGCAGCTTACTTCGTAATTGTTTATGACATTTGGTTTGGAACTGCAAAAAAATTAGCAGTAGCAGCTGGTGGAGAGGTGCTAAAAGCACACAAAACATTATGTTGGTTCGTATTAGTTGGTTGGGCAATTTACCCTATAGGGTATATGGCTGGTACTCCAGGTTGGTATGATGGAATTTTTGGAGGATTGGATTTAGATGTTATCTATAACATTGGTGATGCAATAAATAAAATTGGATTCGGATTGGTAATTTATAATTTAGCAGTTCAGAGTTCAGAAAAATAATAATAACATTTAGTTAGTTATTGTTGAAAGTCCAAAAGCCCTAGAAAGTTTTTGGACTTTTTTTAGCAGTCTGCTAAACCAACATTAACGGCCAAACCTCCCTCTGAAGTTTCCTTATAGTTTTTATGCATATCTTTTGCCGTTTCCCACATCGTATCTATTACTTTATCAAGGGGTACTTTTACTTCTTTAGGATCCGTTTCTAAAGCCATTTCTGCGGCATTAATTGCTTTAATTGCACCCATTGCATTTCTTTCTATACAAGGTATTTGTACCAAACCTCCAATAGGATCGCATGTTAAGCCCAAATGATGCTCCATGGCTATTTCCGCAGCAACCAAAGATTGTGCCGCCGTTCCACCTAATAATTCGGTTAATGCTGCTGCTGCCATTGCCGAGGAAACTCCTATTTCTGCCTGACAACCTCCCATTGCTGCCGAAATAGTTGCATTCTTCTTAAAAATACTGCCAATTTCACCAGCAGTTAATAAAAATTTTTTAATTTGACTGAAATCAGCCTCATGATTTTCTATTACTAAATAATACATTAAAACCGCAGGAATTACACCTGCACTTCCGTTTGTTGGCGCCGTTACAACTCGTCCTAAAGCCGCATTTACCTCGTTTACAGAAAGTGCAAAACAGCTTACCCATTTTAAAATTTCTCTAAATTTTACTTCAGTACTTCTTATGGCAGTAATCCATTCTTCAGCATTTGAATAGCTGGTATCTTTAATTAATTTTTGATGTGTATCAAAAGCTCGTCTTTTTACATTTAACCCTCCAGGAAGTTTGCCCTCTGTATGACAGCCTATATACATGGATTCTAACATCGTAGACCAAATTCTATGAAATTCTTTATCTATATGTGCTGCAGAATTAAGTGCTAACTCATTTAAATAAACAATTTCAGAAATTAATAAATTTTCTTTCTTGCAATATTCTTCTAATTGAAGAGCTCTATTTATTGGAAAAGGAAAATTCTTTGTATTAATTTCTATTTCCTCTTCTAGGTGATCATTTTCTTGCACAATAAAACCTCCACCGATAGAATAATAAGTTTGCGTAGAAATTTCTTTGCCTTTAAAAAACCCTCTAAACCGTATTCCATTTGCATGAAAAGTTAGAAAATCTTGATTAAAAACAACATTCTCAATTGAAAAAGAAATTTCTTTTTCATCGTTAAATTGTAATTTATTATTGGCTTTTATTTGATTGACTATTTTCTCAATATCATTGATAGGGATGTACTCAGGATCCGTGCCACTTAAACCCAATAAAATGGCATAATCAGTGGCATGCCCTTTTCCTGTCAAAGATAAAGAACCAAATAAATCAATTCTAATTCCATCAATTTGATAAAATAGTTTGTTTATTTTTAAAGTTTTAATCCATTGTTGAGCGGCTCTCCAAGGACCTAAAGTATGCGAACTTGATGGACCTACACCAATCTTCAGCATATCAAAAACACTAATAAATTGCGACATTCGTAAAAATTAAACTTAATTTGGCTGTAAATGTAAAAAATCTAACTCAATGAGCTAGATTTTTATTCAATTATTAAAGTGCCACCAATTTCTTAAGAATTATAAACATCCTGTTTGCTAAATTTCTCCATTATCATATAATACACTACTCTATATTTTTTTCTCTCAGATTTTCCTATCGCTTACATCACTTCTGCCATTGCGCCATTTAGCGCCAAAGTATCATCCAAACCTAATTTTTTAATTAAGAAATTATTTCTTACCGAGGCTATTTCCTTATCACTAGAAAGAGAAACCATTTCTGCATCTATCTTATAAATAGATAGTCCTAAACCTTTTGTTACAGCTCTTAATACGTCTGCATCGAAATTGAGACCTTTATCGTCCATAAACTTAGAATAAATTGCTACTTTCTCGTCAAATTTATGCATTATTACGTTTTTTGATTTGTTAAATAAAACGCTAATTTAATTGGAATATAAAACTATAAGAAATTAAAAATGCCTTTCAAGTATTACTCCTATTCAATATAATAGACACAAATAATGTCATTATGTCACACCAATATTCTTTATTTTTTTTTAAAACTGACATTATCAAGTCAAAAAGTAGTTGGCACACACTTTGACTAGTATAAAATGTAAAATTGAATTAAAATATATTAAAATAAATATTATGAGTAAAATAATTGGAATTGATTTAGGAACAACAAACTCATGTGTTTCTGTAATGGAAGGGAATGAGCCAGTTGTAATTCCTAATGCTGAAGGAAAAAGAACAACACCATCTATTGTTGCCTTTGTTGAAGGAGGAGAGCGTAAAATTGGTGACCCTGCTAAAAGACAAGCAGTTACAAACCCAACGAAAACAGTTTCTTCTATTAAACGTTTTATGGGGAATAAATTTTCTGAATCTTCTAACGAAATTAAGAGAGTTCCTTATAAAGTAGTAAAAGGAGATAATGATACACCAAGAGTAGATATTGACGGTCGTTTATATACGCCTCAAGAAATTTCTGCAATGGTATTGCAGAAGATGAAAAAAACAGCTGAAGATTATTTAGGAACAGATGTTACTGAAGCTGTAATTACAGTACCTGCATATTTTAATGATGCACAAAGACAAGCTACTAAAGAAGCTGGTGAAATTGCTGGTTTAAAAGTAAGAAGAATTATAAACGAACCTACCGCTGCTGCTTTAGCTTATGGATTAGACAAATCTCATGACGATAAGAAAATTGTTGTTTTTGATTTTGGTGGTGGAACACATGATGTTTCTATCTTAGAATTAGGAGATGGTGTTTTTGAAGTACTAGCAACTGATGGAGATACACATTTAGGTGGTGATGATGTGGATGCAAAAATAATTGATTGGTTAGCTGCTGAATTTAAGGCAGAAGAAAACATGGATTTAACGACAGATCCAATGGCTTTACAACGTTTAAAAGAAGCTGCTGAAAAAGCGAAAATTGAATTATCTTCTTCTGCACAAACAGAAATAAACTTACCGTATATTACCGCTACTGCTAGTGGACCAAAACACTTGGTAAGAAGCTTAACAAAAGCAAAATTTGAGCAATTAATTGATGATTTAGTAAAGCGTACTATTGAGCCATGTGAAACTGCTTTAAGAAATGCTGATTTATCAAAATCTGATATTGACGAGATTGTTTTAGTTGGTGGTTCTACAAGAATACCTGCTGTACAAGAAGCTGTTGAAAGATTCTTTGGAAAATCACCAAGTAAAGGTGTAAACCCTGATGAAGTAGTTGCTTTAGGAGCTGCGATTCAAGGTGGAGTTTTATCTGGAGATGTTAAAGATGTTTTGTTATTAGACGTTACACCTTTATCTTTAGGTATTGAAACAATGGGAAATGTTTTCACAAAATTAATTGATGCAAACACAACCATTCCAACAAAAAAATCACAGGTATTTTCTACAGCTGTAGACAATCAACCATCAGTAGAAATTCACGTTTTACAAGGTGAAAGAGCTATGGCCGCAGATAATAATACTATTGGACGTTTCCATTTAGATGGTTTACCTCCAGCACAAAGAGGTGTTCCTCAAGTAGAAGTAACTTTTGATATTGACGCGAATGGTCTTATTAAAGTTTCTGCATTAGATAAAGGAACGAACAAGTCTCATGAAATTAGAATCGAAGCTTCTTCTGGTTTATCTGAAGAGGATATCGAGAAAATGAAGCAAGAAGCAGAAGCAAATGCGGATGCTGATAAAGCGGCTAAGGAGACTGCAGAGAAAATTAATGAAGCAGATTCTATGATTTTTCAAACAGAAAAACAACTAAAAGAATTTGGTGATAAATTATCTGATGATAAAAAAGGTCCAATTGAAACTGCTTTAGTTGAATTAAAAGCTGCTCACGCATCTAAAGATTTAGCACTTATAGACGCTGCAATGGCAACTATTAATGAAGCTTGGAAAGTAGCCTCAGAAGAAATGTATGCTGCTGAACAAGGAGCTGCAGGAGCTGATGCTGGTGCACAACAAGGAGAGCCTGCGGCGGAAGATGCTAAAGGAGACAATGTTGAAGATGTAGAGTTTGAAGAAGTAAAGTAACTTGTAATACTGAACTTGTTTCAGAATATCACAAGAAAAACATATTTTCTTAAAATAAGTAAAACGCAATCATTCATTTGATTGCGTTTTTGTCTTTTAGGAAACTGTATATTTACACGTATTAAAATTCCATGAAAATGAAAAAATACTTTCTTCTTTTAGCCATTTCCTTGTGTATAGAAAGCTGTACAGAAAATAAAGGAACCTCTTTTAAAATAGGAATTATTTCAGATTGTCAATATTGTGACTGCGATGTTAAATGGGATCGATATTATAAAAAAGCACCGCAAAGATTACAAGAGGCCGTTGCAACTTTAAATAAAGACACTTTAAGCTATACGATTCATTTAGGCGATTTTATTGATAAAAAATTTGAAAGTTTAGACAGCATCTTACCAACTTGGCAACAATTAATATCACCTACATATCATGTTTTAGGAAACCATGATTTTGAAGTAAAAGATTCATTAAAAGAAGAAGTGATTAAAAAATTAAACTTAAAAAACAGGTACTATAGTTTTATAAGAAAAGATTGGCGTTTTATTGTTTTAGATGGCAATGATTTAAGTTTTCATGGTGCATTAACCGAAACTAAAAAGGAACAAACAGATTCTCTTTTTAATTTATTAAAAGACAAAGAATTACCGTATTTAAAAAAATGGAATGGCGCTTTAAGTTCAAATCAATTAAGCTGGGTTAAAAGAGAATTAGATTTCGCCGTAAAAAAGAATCAAAAGGTTGGTTTTTATTGCCACTTTCCAATTTTCCCGATAGACCAACATAATATTTGGAACAGAGAACAGTTCTTATCTCTCATAAAACCTTATAACAACGTAAAAATCTTTTTTAATGGTCATAATCACGCAGGTGCATACCAAATCGAAAATAATGTGCATTATTTAACCTTTAAAGGAATGGTAGACACAGAAAACACCTCTGCTTTTGCAAAAGTACAGTTTGATAAAGACACGATTACTATAGAAGGATATTACAGAGAACCTTCTAGAAAATTAGTCATTAAATAAAATATTCTTTTGAAAACCTACAACCAATACAACTTCTTTAAACATACCTGCTGTGAGTTTCAACAAGTTGATGACTTTACGTTTCTAGAGAACGAAAACTATAAAAGTAAATCTGAAAGTAGTTATTTTTATACTGAAAATGGTGTTTACCGAAAATCAAATCACTGGGGAAGAGTTGCCAATTGTCGTTGGAAAATTGCTGCTAATGAAAACTACAAAAATCAACAAATAGTTATTGGTTTTGCAAAATGGTCGGACTTCTACCCTATCAATTCAAATGAAAAAATCTTTTTTATTAAGGTTAATTTTAAAGAAAAAACAGCCAACTTTGAAACAAAAGCTACTGAAGCGGCAAAGAAAGAAACGTTTGCAAATCATTTATTTACTTTTCCTGAAGTACAGAAAAGAATAAAACAAATAACTCATTTATTTAAGGATACGCATTGGACAAAACATTTCGATTTAGAAATTGAAGAATTACATTATCAAATTATTTCTAAATTTATAACTTCTAATAAAACACTTCAAGAAATAAAGAGAAGTTTAAGATAGCGGTTCTTTTTTCTGACAAAAAAGTATACCATTAGTCAGAACAACTCATCGGTCTAATTCAACAACTCAGATAGTCTGTTTTTAGTAAACCAAGACATCTCCACATCTTTGTATCATCAAAAAAAAAAAGCACATTGATGAAACAACTATTCTTATTCTTTTGTATTATATTTCAATTCTCTTTAATTGCACAAACAAACATTTCGGGCAAAGTTACCGACAAAAAGAACAATCCAATTTTTAGAGCAAACATCTACTTAGACGGCACTTATGACGGTGGATCAACCAATGAAAAAGGTGAATTTTCTTTTGAAACAACCGAAAAAGCAATACAAACTTTAGTAATTTCTTTTATCTCTTTTGAAACATATGTAAAAACGGCAGACGTTTCAACATTCAACAATTTACAAATAAAATTACGTGACGATGTAAATGCATTAGACGCGGTTGTAATCAATGCAGGAATGTTTGAAGCTGGTGAGAAGACAAAGGTAACCGTTCTAAAACCTTTAGATATTGTAACAACCGCAAGTGCTATGGGCGATTTTGTAGGTGCATTGCAAACATTGCCTGGAACAGCAACTGTAGGCGAAGATGGCCGCTTATTTGTTCGTGGTGGCGAAGCTGAAGAAACTCAAATTTTTATAGATGGCGCAAGAGTTTTCACCCCTTTTGCACCAACAACGAATAACATTCCTGCAAGAGGAAGATATTCTCCGTTTTTATTTAAAGGAATTAGCTTTTCTACAGGAGGTTATTCGGCAGAATACGGCCAAGCTTTATCGAGTGTTTTATTGTTAAGCACAATTGATGAACCGGATCAAGAAAAAACTGACATTTCTTTTATGACCGTTGGCTTAGGAGTTGGAAATACTCAAAAATGGAAAAATAGTTCTTTCAGTATAAACACCTCCTACATAAATTTAGCGCCGTATTTAGCCATTTTTGAAGATCGCAATACATGGAATAAACCTTACCAATCTTTAAGTGGAGAAATGGTTTTTAGACAGCAATTTAAAGATGACTCCATGTTGAAGCTGTATGGTGCATATAGTTATTCAGATTTTGATGTTTTGCAAGACAATATAAATTTTAATGATGGTTTTAGAATAGGACTAAACAATAGAAACCTCTATTTTAATGCTTCTTATAAAAATAAATTTAGCAATAACTGGAGATATATAACCAGTGCAAGTTTTACAAATGACCATACAAATACCAAAATTATTAAAGATAATTTGAATAGCAATGAAAATTCATTGCATCTAAAAGCGAAACTAAAAAAACGTTTTTCAAGCAGAGCGCGCTTAAGTTTTGGGGCTGAATATTTTAACACCAATTATGATGAGAGCTATGCTCCAGTAGACAACAGTAAATTTAAATATGGATTTAACAATAGTATTCTTGCCACTTTTATAGAAACTGATATTTTCTTTTCGAAGAATTTAGCAGCAAAAGTAGGTATTAGAGCAGAAAACTCAAGTGTATTAAATGAATTTACCCTTTCTCCAAGAGCATCCGTTTCATATAAATCTGGTAAAAATAATCAGTTTTCATTCGCTTATGGACAGTTTTATCAAAATCCAAAAAATGACTATTTAAAATTTAGTCAAGATTTTGATTCTGAAAATACATCGCATTTAATTGCCAACTTTCAATCTGTAAAACAAGGTCAGATTTTTAGAATTGAAGCCTATCATAAAGTGTATAATAGTTTGGTAAAGTATACTGATCTTCAGCCAAACTTTACGAGTAACTTTAACAACAACGGCGATGGCTTTGCAAAAGGTTTTGATATTTTCTGGAGACAGAATGGAAAAATAAAAAACACAGATTATTGGATTTCCTATTCATACTTAGATACAGAGAGAGCTTATAGAAATTATCCAACAGCCGCAAGACCGAGCTTTGCGTCGAAGCATAACGTATCAATTGTAACAAAACATTGGATTAAAGATTGGAAAAGTCAAATTGGTTTTAGTTATCAGTTTGCATCTGGAAGAAATTACACAAACCCAAATGAACCTGGATTTTTAAACAATGAAACTAAAAATTTCAATAATTTAAGTTTTAACTGGGCCTATTTAATAGACCCCCAAAAGATTTTATATTTCTCTGTAAACAATATTTTAGGAACTAAAAACGTCTTTGGTTACGATTATAAAAACACCCCAAATACAAATGGTAATTTTGATAGACAAGCGATTATACCAAATGCTGATAGTTTCTTTTTTGTAGGTTTCTTCTGGACTATTAGTGTTGATAAAAAGTCGAATCAATTAGATAATTTATAACTTTTTTTAAAGCTATTTTCTGCTTTCTATTATATTTTTTTCTTTAATTCGACAGAAAAAAAATTAAAGCAAGCCCTAATAAAATAGTTTTTAAATAATAACAGCAAACATTAAAAGAAAAAGGATGCCATTTCAATCAGGGCGAAACATATAGAATATCTTAAAAAAACAATCTTAATTAAAACATAAATATAATTCTAACTGCTAAAAACCAAAGACGAACAACTAACTTTACAACTTAACAATAAAAAAATACAATTCGGTATATTTTTTGTTTTAAATATATGGAAACATCAATAATAAATAAAACTATACTCATGAAAAAGATACTTTTAACAATCCTGATCCTCTTCACCGCAATTTTATCCGCTAGCGCCCAAGAAGAAACGTTTAATTTAACCATAAACATTGCGGGTTTAAGCTCTGATAAAGGGAGTTTATTAGTTGGTGTTTACCGCACAAAAGAGAACTTCTTAAAAAAGTCATTTAAAAGTGATATTATAAAAATTATAAATAAAAAATCTAGTGTAACTTTTAAGAACATCCCAAAGGGAGTATATGCCGTTTCCTTTATACATGATGAAAATGATAATAAAAAAATGGACACCAATTTTATAGGAATTCCGAAAGAAGATTTTGGTTGCTCTAACAATGCAAAAGGTTTTATGGGACCTCCAAAATACGAAGATGCCAAATTTCAGTTAACGGAAAACAAAATAATCAACCTCAAAATTTAAAACGATAGCGAACAATTCAAAACAATATAACATGAAAAAATCAATCTTAATTATCGCACTTTTATGGACTGTCATTATTGCCGCACAGTCAAAATATCAAACAGGAATGCAAAAAGCGTTTGGCCTTTGGGAACAAGGAAAAATGACAGAAGCTTCTCAACTTTTTGAAAGAATATCGAAAGCGGAACCTACAAAATGGAAACCTGCTTATTACGCAGCAACTGTAGAAATTTTAGGAAGTTTTGGTTTAAAAGATGAAGCTATTTTACAAGCAAAATTAACCAAAGCACAAGAATTTTTAGATGTTGCAAAATCGACCTCAGAAAACAATCCTGAAATTATAATTACACAAGCATTATTAAATACGAGTTATATTGCTTTTGATGGTCAAAAATACGGAATGACATTATCGGGAAAAAACAGTCAATTGTATGCAAAAGCATTGGCAATTGCACCTAGTAATCCGCGAGTGATTTTAGGATATGCAGAATGGAATATGGGCACTGCAGAGTTCTTTGGTAAGTCTATCGATCCCTATTGTGATGAAGTTAAAAGAGCTATTGAATTAGGGAAAGAAGAAAAAATTGATGAAGAATTTTATCCGAAATTTATGACATCAAGAGCTGAAGAAATTTTAAAAGGGTGTGCGAAATAATAAGTATTTCAACTGCAGTTTTCAGTCAAAAACCAACTGAAAACTGCAATTAAAAACTGAATATTTATTTAAGTATTTTGGCAATCAAATCTTGTTTGGCTTTCTCATCATCCCCAAATAACCAACGCAATGTATTGTCTTCCCAAATTTGATCATACTGTTTTTGGTTGATAATATCTCGATCTCTCGCTAGATCTAAAATTTTACCCGGATAAGACGATTGCTCATCACTTTCCATTTCTCCCAACGGATACGGATCATCTAAACCCATTAATACTTGATTAGAACCTTGTCTTTCAATCATTAATTTCAAAGAGTCTGTATCATGCACCAAGGTATCAAAAAAGATATTTGGATGACCAACTGCTTTTCTTGGGTGCGTTTTTCCTTCAAATAAATCGGGTCTTCCATCAAAACCTTGAATACGTCTACCCAAATTCATTTGCGCCAGCTGACCTCCATGCGCAAAACAAGTTCTTATGTTGGTAAAACGCTCTTGCATTCCGTTTAAGGTATAAAAATGATAGGCGTCTCCGCACTGTGCCAACATCCAAATTAAATGAAAACGCCAATTGGTATTTTCTAATTTTATCATTTTATCTCCATCATAAGGATGAATTTCAATCGCCAATTTGTACTTATCTGCCAATTCAAAAATACGATCATTTTCTTCATCGAAAACACAACGCCATTGACCAATAGAATCCATAAAATGTGTTGGTAAGCACAACACTTTTAAACCTAATTCTTCAACACAACGTTTCATCTCATCCAAGGCGCCGTAAATAAAACCAGGATGCACCACAAAACCACAGGTAAATTTATCTGGATGGTTGTGTTGCACTTTGGCATTAAAATCGTTCTGAAAACGCAATGCTTTTTTCATTTCTTCCAAACGCAAACCGTTTCCATATAATTGAGAAAGATTTAAAACGACGGCATGATCTAGTTTATTTTTTTCCATCCAAATTAATTTCTCATCTAAGAAAAAACTAGAATCTGTTACAGGTCGTTTCCATCCTTTTTGCAACATATGTTTACGCTCATCATCTACCCAAAAAATTTCTTTATCCTTCATAAATGAAGGAATTTCCTCTGGATAAGGCAATAAATGTGAATGTCCGTTTATGCGTAGTTTTCGTTTCATTTATT
>Ga0302130_1001287_pt1 | contig 12921 bp, 8 predicted proteins | sample CB9_surface_MG_FD_203117 | JGI IMG/M metagenome (GOLD analysis project Ga0302130, IMG submission 203117) | Marine microbial communities from Western Arctic Ocean, Canada - CB9_surface | ecosystem: Environmental > Aquatic > Marine > Oceanic | place: Canada: Western Arctic Ocean | collected 2017-09-19 | reverse complement strand
GGTCGCTGGGATTAGTAGCTTGTGCGGTTCTAATGCTATCCGGTTGCGGTGGTGATAGTTACATGTCCAAGGATTCGGACGGAGACGGTGTAGCAAACGCGACAGATGCATTTGCAACAAACGCCGCTGAAACTAAAGACTCAGATAGCGACGGCGTGGGGGATAATGCTGATAACTGTCCTGCCACAGCAAATACTACCCAAGCCGACAAAGACGGCGACGGTACTGGTGACGCTTGCGACACGGCAATCCCAACAGTTTACGGACCGTTTATCAGTGCATTTGATAGCTCTGCGGCGGATTCAGTAAGTTATACAGGTCAAACTGCACGTCAGTTGCTTATATTAGGTTTGGTTAGGACCGCGGAAGGGATTACGGAAGATGCTGGGCAAACCGTCGCTGCGGTAACTGCTTCCATGGATCTTTACGTCACCGGTAATGACAAGGCTGTTGATTCAGTAGCACACGGCTATACCATCAGCGGCGAAACTGTTATTCCTGGGCCCACGTTTGGAGACGTCAGCACTGGCAAAAACCTCAATGGTAAGATTGCTGGAGGCAACGGCGCAGGTGGTGGTGAAACCACCAAATTAATCAATGACGAGTTCTTTGGCTGGGCGGAAGGGATGGATTCCACTCCGCTACCTATTGAGTTGGTGAATCATCTGATAAATAGACTAGCAGTCGAGTCCACGGATGGAACTTCCTTTTCGGTACCTACTCCAGACGGCCCAGCTACTATTGAGCTTGCAGAGGGAACGGAGGTCGATGCAAATGGTCGAAACCTACGCCAGCTACTGCAGAAATTTCTTTTAGGTGCGGTAAACTTTTCTCAATTGAGCAATGACTATCTAAAAGCTGATTTCGCCAACCAGCTTACTCAAGAAGGCACTAAGGCTTATGCTGGCGGAGAGCATAATTGGGATGAGGCTTTTGGATACTACGGCGCGGCTCGTAATAACAATGATTTCACGGATGATGAGGCTGTAGGCAAGACTCCTGGCACAGGATTTATGGCGTCAAGAACTGGCTGGGCAAATGGGTATAACGATGCAAACTCTGATGGAAGTATTGACGTGCGATCGGAAGTCAACTTGGCTCTATCTCAAAACTGTGCAAAGCGAGATCGTAAAGATGCTAATGGTGATGGAATAGGGGACACCAACCTTTCAAAAGAGGCGTTTGATGCATTCTTGCTCGGCCGGCATGTATTGAGCGAGGCTACAGTCGCTGGCACTCTCAGCACCGCTCAGGCAGCAGTCGTTACTGCTCAGGCGAAAGCGGCAGCTTTAGCTGTTGAAAAATGTATCGCTGCAACCGTTATACATTATGTCAATGATGTGACGGACGATATTGCGAAGATCTCAAATGGCCAGTACGCAAATGCCAAGAACTTTACCGACTATGCTAAGCACTGGAGCGAGATGAAGGGATTTGCTTTGGGTCTTCAGTTCAGCCCGGACTCACCTTTCCACGCGAGCACTACTGCTTTAGCAGATCTGAAGAAGATTCTTTCGGATATGGGCGATGCGCCAGTGTTGGCAGATGGTAGCCAAAACGGGGTGGCAGCAACAGGCACTGCTGATGAAGCTCTTGCAGCTTATGTCGTGACGCTAGATGCTGCGAAAGAAAAACTCGCAACTGCGTACGGCTTCCCAGAGGCTACAGTAGCTGTTTGGTAAAGTGCTTATTATCGAGGCTTTAGCTTCGATAGTTTGTTCAGCTTATGGGGGCAAAGAACGCTACGTTCTTTGCCTTCTTTGTTTTAGGACTTCAAAAAAACGGGTTTTCGGAATGTTAAATATAGATCTAAGTAAAGTGATTTTTATTGCTGGCGCTATTGCTCTCACTGGTTGTGGTGGAGGCGGGGGCGGTTCAAGCTCAACTCCGGTAGCTTCGACCCCAGCCGCTTCAACTCCTGCGGCCTCAACGCCCTCAAGTTCATCAGACGACTTTGATTTGGCTGGAATGCTTGTAGATATTGCTGACAAAGTAATGATCCCGAATTATACAGCGCTTTCCACGGCTACCTCTGCTCTATCGGCTTCCTCGGGTGTAGATTCTTATTGTTCAGCGATCGGTTCAGCGGGCGAGGCTGCAGCCCAAAGCGCGATGAAAATAGTTTGGCAAGACGCAGTGACTGCGATGCAAAAAACGGAATCGCATGCTGTCGGGCCAATCGCGAATAACGACGACACGTTAAGAAACCGAATCCACTCTTATGCGAATGTAGATCTTGGCGAATGCTCTATTGATAGAGCGGTAGTGGCTCAAACTGACGCTAATTTTGATCTTAGCGCTCGCTCTTCTAACCAGCGCGGCCTGGGCGCTATCGAGTATCTTCTTTTCAATACGACTTTAACTACAAGTTGCGCTCCTCAAATAACCGAAACCTCATCTTGGGACGAACTTTCCTCTACAGATAAAAAGACGCAGCGTTGCACTTATGCATCGAAGCTAGCATCCGATGTTGCATCTGCAGCGTCCTCGGTGCTCACGAGTTGGCAGGCGTCAGGCAACGATTACAGGGCAACGTTTGTAAGTGAAGGTAATGCAGGCGCATCTCTACAGGCCCTAACGGACGTGATTATTGTTCACATGGACAAGGAAGCTAAGGATCGAAAAGTAGGAATTCCAACAGGGGTAAAGGAAGAGTGCTCCTCATTTTCTTGCGCGAGTTTAGTAGAGTTTCCGTATACCGAAACGTCTTCTGCTGCCATTAAGAATAACCTTCAAGGGTTTCGATCGATTTTTACCGCGGGGGATGGGAAAGGCTTAGATGATTTAATTACCGAGCGTGGTTATGCAGATGTGACGGCTAGTCTCCTCGAGAAAACAGATGCTGCGCTCGCTAATATAGATGCCGCTACTGTTTCTATATTTGATCAGGCGACGGCAATAAACGACTCCGCAACTGAAACACAGTGCACTAATTCATATGTTAGCCCAGACACGCAGTCCACAAACTACAGTGCGTGCGCGCTAACGGGTTTAATGAAAAGGATTACAGACGTCTTGAAAATAGAATTTGTAACTGTCCTAGAAGTTAACTTGCCAGGTTCGGTTCAATCAGATAATGACTAGAATAATGAAACAAACATTTTTAATGGTGGGTAGTGCGACCGCGTTGATGTTCAGCTCTTTTTACGGCGTGCATGCCGGGCAAATAATTGAAGAAGTGCTAGTTATTGGGACAAAAGAGGACGCGCGGAAAGTAGCGGGTTCTGGCAGTGTGATCGATAAAGAGGATTTGGATCGGCAAGATCAGACTGACTTGAATCAGATACTTGCGTCAGTTCCTGGCCTCTATTTCCGCGAAGAAGACGGGTACGGTCTGAGGCCAAATATCGGTATTAGAGGAGCAACGACTGACAGAAGCCAAAAGATAACCATGATGGAAGATGGCGTTCTAATCGGCCCGGCACCGTACTCCGCACCCGCCGCCTATTACGTCCCAAATGTTGCGAGGATGAGCGCGGTAGAAGTGCTTAAAGGCCCTTCGGCAATAAAGTATGGTCCCCATACAGTCGGTGGAGCCATCAATTTTGTAACCGCAGATGTACCTGATGAATCTCAGGGGGAGGTCGACCTTAGCTATGGTTCCGATGCCTACGCAAAAATGGAGGGTTTTGTGGCAAAACCTATTGAGAGCGTCGGCGTTCTAGTCGACTTTTTACGATATCAAAGCGATGGATTCAAGCAGTTAGATGGAGGCGACGATAGCGGTTTCGAGAGAAACGATATTAACGTTAAATTGAAATGGCAGCCTAAAACGGAACTTCATCAAGTTGTAACATTTAAGGTGGGGTACGCTGACGAAAATTCTGACGAGACCTACTTAGGATTGACAGACGCGGACTTTAGTTCCAACCCTGACCGCCGATATAGAGCGTCTTCGTTAGATTATTTTTTAAGCAAACACCGGTTAATACAAGTTAACTATGGTGTAAGCATCAACGAAGGACTGCAGGTTAATGTAAAAGCCTATCGCAACGAGTTCGAGCGCGCCTGGAACAAGTTTGATGGTCTCTTGTCAGGCACCGCTACTCAGAAAATTTTAGCCAACCCGAAGTTTTACGGTAATCAGTACTTAGTTTTGACGGGTGCCGTGGACTCCACTGGTGTTGCTGCCGACACTATTGATGTTACAAATAATGATCGGGAATTTATGTCGTCTGGATTGCAGTTAAGTATGAATTTAGATCATAAGCTGTTTGGGATAAATCAAACGCTTTCCAGTGGAATTCGCTACCACTACGACGAAGTAGATCGAGAACACAAGCAGAGAGGTTACTTAATGCGCAGTGGCCAGCTTGTTTTTGACGGTGTGACCCGCGACCCTAAGGTGGTTAATCATGCAGAGACAGACGCTTATTCTATTTATCTCTCAAACGACTTTCAGTTCGAGCGCATGCTGGTAACCTTGGGTGTTCGTCACGAAGATATTTCTGGATCGGTTGATAATTTACTGATCGGTGTAGAGTCTGCGAATGACCAACAAGAAACCTCTCCTGGAGTGAGTGTGTTTTTCCCTTGGAATGATTCATACAGTTTCGTTGCTGGCGTGCATCGAGGGTTTTCCCCCTCGGGTCCCGGTTCGAGTGGCGTTAGTGCAGAAGAGAGCGTTAATTACGAAGCGGGTCTCCGATTCCAACGCGGCGAATTGTTTGCCGAAGCCATTGGCTTCTTTAGTGACTACAGCAATTTATTAGGACGTTGCCGTATCAGTGATTTTGGTTGCCAACCTGGCGATGAATTCAGTGGTGGTGCTGTAGAAATATATGGCCTCGAAACGATGCTAGATTATTCTATGCCGCTAGGAGAGGAGTTTTCGTTCTCACTGAAGGGGTCCTACACATATACACACTCTGAGTTTCAGGACAGTTTCCTTTCGACATTTTCTCAATTTGGTATCGTTAGAGCCGGGGATGAGTTGCCCTACCTACCACAGCACATGGCAAACGTAGATGCTAGGTTGACTAACAGTTCATGGGAGTTGTCTGCCAGTATAAAATACCAATCTAAAATGCGAGAAGAGCCAGGATCAAGTAATATCCAATCGGATCTTCACGCTGAAGATTACACAGTCGTAGATCTAGGCTTGACATGGTTCATTTCAGAGCCTTTTTCTCTGCAATTGCTGGCTCGTAATGCTGCTGATGACAGAGCGATTGTTTCGCACCGACCTTTCGGCGCTAGACCGAACCTACCTCGGACTCTGATCTTGCGTGCTAGATATACATTCTTATAGGGCAATGCTCCGTCCCGCACTGGCAGCAGGAGACAAGGTCGAACGTAGAGTGCCGAGTTTAATATGGAGGGTATAACTGGGCCTCTGCAATTTTTTTTAGACCCCGGCAAACGAATTTACTGGGGTTATGCCTTTACGGCGATTTTAATCGCTTCTCTCGCTACCACTTATCAACGACGATCGTTTGATCCACGATCACAGTTGCTAGCTCTCACAAATCCCCACTATTGGTTTAACCGATCCACACTGGTTGACTATGCCCTGATGTTTATTAATAGTCTGATCCGCACTTCGCTTATCATACCAGCGCTAGGTGCTCGATTAAGCGGGGCACTCATTGTTGGTGCATTCTTGCAGGTTAACGTGGGTGATGTTCAGATTGTCTCTTTTTCCTGGTTATTCGTCGCAATTTTATTTAGCGGAACACTATTTTTAGCGGATGACGCTAGCCGCTTTCTTCTCCATCGAGAGATGCACCGGTGGCCGCTGTTGTGGAGAATGCACAGGGTCCACCATAGCGCCATAGTACTCACTCCATTTACGGTTTTTCGCGTTCATCCTATAGAGAGTATTGTGTATTCTGCGAGAGGATTTATCGTCTTCTCGTTAGTAGCAGGTATTTTCATTTGGTTGTTCAAAGGGCAACTTAACGCTTTAGAATTGTTGGGGGTAGACGCGTTAGGCTTTGTTTTTAATATGGCTGCCGCTAATTTGAGGCATTCTCATGTGCGCCTATCCTTTGGGCCTTTGGAAGGGTTGTTTATTAGTCCAACGCAGCATCAGATTCACCACAGCGTTTACCATCAAGATATAAACTTTGGTTCTTGCTTTTCACTATGGGACAATTTTTCCGGGACGCTCGTCCGGTCAAGAGAATTACCTAGTGACACAAAACTAAAATTCGGCCTAAATGATCATTTGGAACTAGGCAGAAATATAAAGCCTATAGGGCAGACTAGAGAAAAAAATGGTCATTATCTAAACGTGAAACACAAATTTGTGAGATCCACGAAAAGTGAACTAATCGAGGTTGCTAAAAAACTCATTAAGTTCGGCCACATGTAATTTAGAGTTTGTGAGCATTGCTAAGTTGAATTGCAGGATAGTCGCACAAGAGCTTTTACGCCCTCGCTCATTTTTTTACGAATCCGGTCTTTTTTTGCTGGAAAGGTTGAAGCCGTTCATACCTAACATTTACGATCTTACGAAAACCCTTCACTGATCAAAACGATGACTACTGATTTAACTTTTCGCCCTTGTGTTCATTAGCTGGATCAGTAGACCCTACAGCCATCCCGGTCGGAAAGAAGTCTCGCTTAACGAAGCAGAGCCTAGGCTTATGCAAATCAAAAGTTGCTTTGACATCTAAGCCTGTTCTTTGGTCGGCATCGGTTCTCCGATAAAAAAAAGGGTTGGAGCAAACTATTCGAGCCACCAGTCCTTAATTTCCTGTTGGGTGGGCTGTTAATCTTGCCCCATTGACCAAGTTTTACTTGCTTGCCTAGAACGCTCAAATTCTGAAGCATGTTCATCTACTCTGCGTAGTGGGAGGCTTCGTTTTACTTCTTGCGTGTCCTCTGCTTGCTGACGGTTTGCATTCGCAGTGAGTTGATCAATCATGCCATTGTCCTATATTTGTCTAAGCTATTTCGTGCTGTCTAGGTTTCATTAGACATCTAAATCATTGGTGCGTCCAAAGAATATTTTGCATTGAATATATTCCATTTAAGAATTAATTTGTGTAGGGCAACTCTAAAATCGTCGCTTTAATTCTCTCTAGCGAGGTATGCCTAGCTCGGTGAAAGGTAATGCGATACTCATCTGACCTGTTCTTATGCGTAGGTTGTGTTTGAAGAACAACGAATGTAGTTTATTTTGTGTTCGTTGGGGGCTGAAAGGTTTCGGCGATTTAGTTTTTTAATTTGGTGAGCGAGTTCAAATTTCGTTCGTCATTTTTAAGATCAATGCATTCTAATTTCGTTAAAATAGGCTGGACACAGTTTCTATGGCGTATTTTCTGACAACTGCTGATCGTGTTGAGATTCACGAGCTTCCTGGTCGATATGGAGACGCGATCGATGATCGAAATTGGGCGAAACTCGATACCGTATTCACACAGGATGCTGTATTCGATCTAACAAGCGTCGGTTCTCGGGTCTGCAAAGGGCTCGACGACATCAAGGCCTTTATGGAATCTGAGGCCGCACACCCCCGGACCCACATGATGACCAATATTTATGCCGAATCGGATGAACATGTCGTTGAGCTTCGTTTTCGCATCGTCGCACTAATTGGCAAGGGATTAACGTCAACTGGCAGCTACTACGACAAACTTGTTAAAACCGATAATGGGTGGCGCACCTATTACCGATATGTTTCTAGCCGACGACGTGACAAGCGTGATGCAGAAGTTGATCTCAATGGCATAGCGCTCTAAAACCTGCGATGGCGGCCGCGAGTGCCTGCTCACAGTTTTTAGCGGAAAGTTGGTACGACAGAGTTTCATGCGCAAATCAACTGGTTTTGTATTTTTTGCCGTGTTTAGGCTTTGTTTGGTTGGCTTTTTCAACTAGGTAGAGCAATCCACGTTGTTAGCGGTCAAACCATTTGCGTCCTCGCAAATGGAGAAACGCAAGTTGTCGTTGCGGAATAAAGACAACTGGCTAGGGAATTATGCGGCGTGCTCGAAGATCGCTAAGCCAATAGCAAAAACTCTTCTCGCTATCGTAGGTCTGAGTGAATCCTGCCTGATGGATTTTGACGGTACTAACGAAAATCGGAGGCGTTGGCTCGCTCGCACCATGAGCAAAACACAAATCTGCGTAGTGGTGAGATTCGCCGACGATCTGCTCAAGCGTATTGGGGGCTAGGTTATGCCTCGCAACGACGTTTTGCCAAAGCGGTTCTCGCTCCGTTACGTAGTCCGCTACCGATAACGATTCATCTTCGCCCAGTTGCACTTCTAACGTTTGTGCAATTGCGGGCCACATGTCTCGCCAGCTAAAAACCTCGCCATTGGTTAAGTTATAGGTTTCACCCTGAGCGCATCGATGGGTTGCCGCCCATAGGCACGAGTCTCCTACCAAACGCACATCTACAGCCTCTAGGGCTCGATCTACGCCTCCTGGAAAGGCTAACGACAATCCTTCTTCTTGGCGCAGAGCAGCATAGACACCAATCACTGGCGGAAGATTCATCACGACGCCATGGTTGGGGCCTACAATCATCTGCGGCCGCAATATGGTAAATGTATAATCATGGTACTTGGCGTGGTCGCGTAAAAAGTCCTCTTGTAGCCAGTAAAAATTTGGGTGTTCAACCCGGGGCTGACTCTCGCGCGCTGGAATTCGCATTGGCCCCACCATGGCACCATAAGCCTTAGTACCTTGAAGTAGCGTGACGTGCTGCAAGCGGTTGGATACCGTTACTGCATCAAGGAGGTTCTCCAGCATCTTTCCGTTGGTGCTGATTTGCACGGGGTCAGACCAACCATCAACGAGTCCCGGAAGTTCGAAAACCGCGGTATAAACCACATGGGTAATGCCTCGAAGCTTCGCACAGGCCTCGGTACAGGCGTCTTTGTCCTGTAAATCCATAGCCACAAAATCAATAGTTGCCTGATCCAGCAGCTTCGGACGGCGCCGCGATGCCGCGATTACCTGCCAACCCTCGCGCGCAAAGCTAACGGCTGCAGCGGTACCCACCAAACCACTGGCGCCAACTATCAGTACTTTGTTCTGCATGACTCTCTCCGTTTATTGCACGCACGGCTTCTTGGCCTTGGTCAGCTTAACGTAAATGATCAAGGTAGTAATCAAGGCGCTTAACAAGGCAACTATGACACCGAGTAAAAATCTTGTGCTGAATTAATCGCCACAGCTAGCGAAACTGGGTCAGGCTTGGTGGCGGCGCATCATTCTAATAAGCGAGTGAAAGACTTCGACCAGACACCAATCGAGATTGTGATGGGCTCCACGGCAATAGCAGCCTCTGTCGACGATGTCTTGAGGTACTCGCGAAATGGCGATGACGCCCGGCTAATGGGCCAATGGCGTTTAATTAGGGATTTCTCAATTAATCTGCTATTTGATTGGGGTCGGTTTACTGTCGACGAGGCAGACATATTGCTGGCGAGAGTTCACTAAAGGTAGATGCCTTCGGTTTATCGTATTTTGGGATTGCTGTCAGACCCCCAAACATCGAGTGAACAGTATTAAAAGATGAATCATATTTACTCTGAAACTATCTTCCTAACTAATTTAAGCAACCAATTGAAGCTACTTGTGGACAAAGGCCTGGTGACCAAAGAAGGGCATCGCAGAGGTCGATATTCGTTGGTTACCGAACAGAGTTATTCATGAATTCATCTATTCATTCTTATTTTGTGTGGTGCGATTGTTTTTTACTGGCTGGCAGAGGGCCTTGCTATTGAAGATCCGAATGATAAGTAATTTCGGCAAAGACTAGGATTAGCACCTCGTTGGGCTCAGTCTCGGCGAGATGTAGTGGGTGCTGAATGAGGCGAGGGTGGGAGCCGAGTAAAAGCTAGTTGTAATTTTTGCTCTACCCCATTGATCAGAACGTTGCCGGTTGTAGGAGATACTTGTATATTCTTGCCTTTCATACGCCAGATAAAGCTAACTGAAACTGTTTCAGTCGGCGTCATCGCTAATAGCTGCCCCTTTTTGAAGAGAGCCATTTATGATAGTAGTAACCCCTTCTAAACAAGGTGAAGCAATCAATCAAATCACAGGGTACGGGACGCAACGTTATCGAACCTATGTGCTTTCAGCCCTAACGCTGATCTACATTATGAACTTTGTCGACCGTGGCTTACTAGCCGTGGTCGGTCCTGAACTGGTGCCGGAACTAGGTATTTCCGATACCCAATTCGGTCTCCTGACTGGCTTCGGTTTTGCCCTTCTCTACACAATTGTGGGTCTTCCTCTGGCTCGATATGCCGATAAAGCTCACCGCGTGTGGATTATGTCCGTATGCGTTGCTCTATGGTCTCTCATGACAGCGCTATGTGGGCTGGCAACCGAAGTCACTGTCGGCTCGGTCACCATTGGCGCGTTCTGGATTTTGTTGATGTGTCGCGTCGGCGTAGGCATTGGCGAGGCAGGCTGTACACCGCCGGCCAACTCGTTAATCGCAGACTATTATGCGCCGCGTGACAGGTCTCAGGCGCTGGGCGTCTACGCCATGGGCGTAACACTCGGCACCATGTTCGCCAATCTAATCGGCGGTTGGGTGACTGATGCGTTCGACTGGCGAACGGCGTTTTTTGTCGTCGGCCTACCGGGCTTGTTGCTTGCCGCTGTGTTTAAATTGACTGTGAAAGAGCCGCCACGCGGTTACACAGATCCAACTGGCACGCAGTCCAAAGAAGAAGTGACGTTTCGCGAGGCGGTCAGCGAACTGACCACGAAGCCCGCTTTCTGGCTAATGACGGGTGGCGCCACTGTCGCTGCTTTCTGCGGCTACGGAATCTCCTCGTTCCAGTCCATCTTTCTTGTTCGGGCTCACGAAATCACCGCTGGTGAAGCAGCCATTTGGATCAACGCACCCGTGTCGTTGTCATCTGCCATCGGCACGTTTTTTACAGGTTGGCTTGCAACAAAACTTTACAAAAAACACCCGGGCGCCATTGCCTGGCTGCCTGCTGCGGGGTTGGCTTTGTCGGTCCCATTTTATGTGTTTGCCTTTACTACACAGAATCTACTCTATGCCGCCATCGGCTTGATCATCGCTGGATTCGTGAAGTACGGATATCTTGCAGCCCAATACACCATTGGCCAAGGCGTGGTGAGCATGCGTGTTCGTGCCACCGCGACAGCAGTGCTGCTGTTCGTTGTCAACCTCATCGGTTACGGATTTGGTCCTCTTTTTATCGGAGCAATCTCGGATATTTTCTTTGTCAATGGCGTGGCTGAACTTGGCGTTGCAGTAGAGGAACTGACTCGAAACCAGTGCCATCCGCGCGTTATCGGAGAGTTAAGCGGAAACCTGCAGAGTGTCTGCGGTGAGGTCTACGCCCAGAGCTTACAGTCGGCGATGGTTATCATGGCGCTTTTATATATTGCAAGTTCACTGTTTTTCTTATTGACCTGGCCCCGGCTGGAGAAGGATATGGTAGACAGAAACTAGCGCTAAAACTGGGAAGCTAAGACGTTCAAACCTGCTGTCATAACGTGCGCTGGGTATACCCAGCGTAGGATGGTACTGCGCTGCTAATGCGCCTTCTTCTAAGTGGAAAGTAAGTGGACGAAAGGCACGCATCTCAGCTAATTTGGTCCCAACCGCATGCCACCTCTGCTTACGAACGCTGAGTGCGCCTTGGTAAGGGCGTCAATAGCGGCAATGAATTTGAATCCACCAGAAACCCAACAGAGACAAAAAAATGACAAACGAAAACACGCCAAACAGCCTACATTTTATCTCTCTTGACGAAGCTGCGCAGATGACCGAGGGAACACGCATAACCTTCATACCCGGCGTCCAAGCGTTATATGCAGAAGCGCTTAAGAATATCTGTTTCGTAAAAGACATTCCGATCATCAGGGCACTCCACCCAATGATGGGTGTCGACAAAAAAACCGGCAAAGACCGACAGACGCGTTTGTATGAACTCACAAAGCAGACTGGCTTGCCAACTATGTTTCACAATGATGAGCGACCAAGAAATGTTTGGATAGAACAACTGGCGCTCGCTGAAAACATTGGCAGTTTGAGCAGTCCAGCGCTGATTCCTGAAAATTACGCACATCGAGTCGATATGTTTGGTTTATGTGCTGTGGTCTTGGCAGAAGACGGCTTGCTTTGGAATATGCGGATCTTGTCTGATGGCCCTTTGGGCCGAAAATACGGATACAGCGATGAAGCGAGCGCCGCAGCGCCAGCCAAAATTGCTGAGGTAATCACTTTGATCGACACTCGCCTCAAGCAGCAAGCCGAGCGCGGTTCAAAATATCTTGTAGGCGATTCACTTTCGGCAGCCGACATTTATTGGGCGACGATGGGTATGAGCGTTATGGCGACGCCGCCAGAGATTATGCCGGTGACCAAGCAAAATCAGGGCATGTTGAAATTCTTTGCGGCCAATTCGGAACTGCCAGGCATCGCGAAAGTGCTCTCGCAGCGGGTAAAAGATCATCAACGATACATACTCACCACATACTGTGAGACGCCAGCAGTTCTGGGCGGCGATCTTTCATCGGTGACTCGATAGATGCGACACGATCGGAACGCCCAGCGCCTTGATCATGGGGCCACGCGTTATATCCCAATCAGTCCTCTGATATTTATTCCGATTAGGCGGTAGTCTAAAGCGGACTCTTATGAAAGTGGTTTGTGTGGTCTAGGTTCATCATTGTCTGGTTTTTGCGGGGACGCCGACAGGTGCTTCTATAGCACATCACATATTAGCCACGTCATCTACATGGCTATGCAACCCTAAATTGTAATTGTGCGAATGCTTAATTCACCTGGGGCTAGCAGTTTTGCCATTCTGGTAGAGCTTCACTGCAATACGAAGGTTTTTAGTGGTGAAATGAGCCGGAAAAAGTGCAGCCTTCTCAGCGCTGATCATTGACGCGACGCTTCTATTGTAACCGCTCAGGCAATGTTGCACGAAGCCTGAGGTCCCTTGGAGGGAGAATCATTGAGGG
>Ga0302130_1001284_pt1 | contig 12926 bp, 9 predicted proteins | sample CB9_surface_MG_FD_203117 | JGI IMG/M metagenome (GOLD analysis project Ga0302130, IMG submission 203117) | Marine microbial communities from Western Arctic Ocean, Canada - CB9_surface | ecosystem: Environmental > Aquatic > Marine > Oceanic | place: Canada: Western Arctic Ocean | collected 2017-09-19 | reverse complement strand
ACTTCTGGGTCGACCTGATCCAGTATTCATTGTCGGTGGCGAGATCACGATTGGCAATGGACTGAATTTTGAAGTCGAACCATTGGCAGAGTTAATCACAGCTGAGGAGTGTGGGCGACTCGCCCACGTTAGCCAAGTGATGCGGGCGACTCGCCCACGTTAGCCAAGTGGTGCGGGCGACTCGCCCACATTAGCCAAGTGATGTGGGCGACTCGCCCACGTTAGCCAAGTGATGCGGGCGACTCGCCCACAACCCATCCTAAAATGCAGTGTGCGCCTTGAGTAATCGTCGATACATTTTTTCGTGGTGCACAGTCGCTTGCGAATGTATCAATATTCCTATGATTAAAAAAGCGCGCGCTGCATATGTCCTTCAACGTTTGCAGGAGCTGTATCCGAATCCGCCGATCCCGTTGGATCATAAGGATCCGTATACCTTGCTGATCGCGGTGTTGCTCTCGGCGCAGTGCACCGACGTGCGGGTCAACCAAATCACGCCGACACTGTTTGCGCGCGCGGATACGCCGGAGGCGATGCTGCACGTGCCGGTTGAGGAGATTCGCGAGATCATTCGGCCCTGTGGACTGTCGCCGATGAAGTCGAAGGGCATCGCCGGGCTGTCGCGGATGCTGGTCGAAGATCATGGCGGCGTAGTGCCTGCTGATATGGCGATACTGGAGACCTTTCCGGGGGTGGGGCATAAGACCGCGTCGGTGGTCATGTCGCAGGCGTTCGGCGTGCCAGCGTTTGCGGTCGATACGCATATTCATCGCCTTGCGCAGCGCTGGGGCTTAACAGATGGTAAGAGTGTGGTGCAGACCGAGCGTGATCTGAAGCGGCTGTTCCCTGAAACGAGTTGGAACGACTTGCACTTGCAGATTATTTATTATGGCCGTGAGTATTGCTCGGCGCGCGGCTGCGATGGTACCATCTGTCCTGTCTGTCGGACGCTCTACCCGAACCGACGACGTGCGGCGAAGGTCAACAAGGCGTAGCACATCGGCACTTTGAACCTCGAACGCGCAACTTTGACGCAGGCTTTAGCAGATGGCGAAGCAATCTGGAGTGGCCCGCCGGGGAGGGTCTGCCTCCGCGCGGGCCGCAGCACCATATGGTCAGGGGCAATGCGGACGACACGGAGGTCGTCCCTCCCAATGAACTGCTCCCTGCCAAGTCTGACGCCTGCGACTAAAGACTCCTTGCGGCCTCTTGGCGCGACTGCGCGGCAATTAAAAAACAGTTTCCGGATCAGTGGCTCATGATCAAAAAAGTGAAACCGTTTCTTGCGTACCAATGTCAAAGGCGGATGCCTCACTAGTCGTTTCCAGATCAGTGTTGTAGGTCTGGATGGACTCAAAGCCGGAGGTGTCAGTCCTGCCCAGAGAGGTGTAGTCCATCTCGAACTCTGAGACTTCGGCCGTGCGTGTCACTGCAGCAGTTTTTGCTTTGGCGAATAGTTGGCTGTCTACTGCGAGGCGATTGTCGATGACTGGTGCGTCACTTTGTTCGACTAACTGATAAATAAAATAGGTGCCTTGTTCAAAAGCGGATAGTTGGCAAGCAGCAGCCACGATGAGTGTGGCGCTTAGATAGGCGAGTGTAGTTTGTTTTAGGCGCGGCATACTCCCTAAATAAGTGGTGAGATACGCCGGCCTTGTCGAGAGTCATCCATCGTACTTGAGTGTGCCATTTTGTCGCCAATGATGACTAATTGTCCCGCTTTGTTCGTCTTATATTCGGCAGGTTTTGCTCTGTGTGCGTCGTAAGTCCTTTACTGATAATGTTTTGCCGAGAATTGATTACTTGGTTCGTCAGTTGGAACGAGTTATGCAAGAGTGATAGGGATGAATATTGATTTTAACACATTTACCGAGAAATCCGCCTTTGCCGTGCAGGAGGCGCAGAATCTTGCGCGTCGTCACGGTCAGCAGGAGATCGACGTCTGGCATCTCCTTCTTGCTCTGGTTCAACAAGAAGGTGGCATTGTGCCCAGCCTATTGGAGCGATTGCAAATCACGCCGGCTGCGGTGCAACTCGCTACGCAACGTGAAGTCGACAAGCTGCCCAAAGCCACCGGCAGCGTCAACGTCAGTCAGGTCTATGTCTCGTCGGCGCTTCAGCAGGTGATTTCGCAGGCGGATAAAGAGAAAATCAAGCTGCAGGATGAGTTCGTCAGCACCGAACACTTGTTGCTCGGTCTGTTGAGCGCTGACTCGAGTAGCAAGCTCGGCCAGTTCTTTGAGCAGTTTACACTCGATCATAATAAGGTGCTAGAGGTTATTAAATCGTTACGTAGCGGTCAAAGAGTTACCAGCCGCCATCCAGAGACGACTTTCGAGGCCTTGCAGAAATACGGCATCGATCTGGTCGAACAGGCGCGCAAGGGTAAAATGGACCCAGTGATTGGACGTGATGAAGAGATCCGCCGAGTGGTTCGCATCCTGTCGCGCAAGACCAAGAATAATCCGGTGCTAATTGGTGAGCCTGGAGTCGGTAAGACTGCGATCGTCGAAGGCCTCGCCCAGCGCATTGTGCGTGGCGACGTCTCCGAGGGTCTCAAAGATAAGACCATCTTTGCCCTCGATATGGGTTCGCTGATTGCGGGTGCCAAATATCGTGGTGAATTTGAGGAGCGCCTCAAGGCCGTCCTCGCCGAAGTGAAGTCCAGCGAGGGGCGCATTCTACTGTTTATTGATGAGCTGCATACGATCGTCGGTGCGGGCAAGTCTGAAGGTGCAATGGACGCGGGCAATATGCTCAAGCCGATGTTGGCGCGTGGCGAGCTGCACTGTATCGGTGCCACCACCCTCGATGAGTATCGACAATACATCGAGAAAGATGCCGCCCTCGAGCGCCGCTTCCAACCAGTGCAGGTGGATCAGCCCACTGTTGAAGATACCATTTCGATTCTTCGCGGCATTCGTGAGCGCTTCGAACTGTTCCATGGCGTGCGCATTCAAGATAACGCGCTGGTGCAAGCCGCGGTGCTCTCGCATCGTTATATCACCGACCGCTTTCTGCCCGATAAAGCGATCGACCTGGTGGACGAAGCCTGCGCAATGATCCGTACCGAGATGGACAGCATGCCGCAGGAACTCGACGCGCTCACGCGGCGTGCGCTAAGACTAGAAATCGAAGAGGCCGCGTTGCAGAACGAGAAGGATGACGCCTCCAAAGCGCGTCTGAAGGTACTGTCTAAGGAGCTCGCGAATGTGCGTGAAGAGGCGGGCGTCTTCCGTGCGCAGTGGGACAACGAGAAGGGCGCCATTGACGAGATCCGCGCCGTGCGCGAAGAGCTCGATGTCACCCGTATCGCCATGGAAAAAGCCGAGCGCGAATACGACCTCAATACCGTCGCCCAGCTGCGGCATGGTAAGATGCCAGAGCTGGAAGAGCAGCTACAAGCACTCGAAGCGGTTGAGGCCAAGGAGGGCGCACTATTGAAGGAGGAAGTCTCACAAGACGAGATCGCCGACATCGTCTCGAAGTGGACTGGCGTGCCCGTGACGCGGCTGGTCGAGGGCGAGCGCGAGAAACTGCTCCGCTTGGACGAAGTCTTACACGAAAGTGTGGTGGGCCAAGATGAAGCGGTCACACTCGTCTCTGAAGCGATCCTGCGAGCGCGTGCGGGGATTAAAGATCCGCGCCGGCCGATTGGCAGCTTTCTGTTCCTCGGGCCGACAGGTGTCGGCAAGACGGAGTTAGCCCGCACGCTCGCCTCGACACTGTTTGATTCGGTCGACAACATCGTGCGCCTCGACATGTCCGAATATATGGAGAAACACTCGGTGGCTCGATTGATTGGTGCGCCTCCGGGCTATGTCGGTTATGATGAAGGCGGTCAGCTCACTGAAGCGGTGCGCCGCAAGCCTTATAGCGTCGTGCTGTTCGACGAAATCGAAAAGGCGCACCCGGATGTTTTCAACGTCTTGCTGCAAGTGATGGACGACGGTCGTATTACTGATTCACAGGGGCATACCGTGGACTTTAAGAACACGGTGATCATTATGACCTCCAATGTCGGCAGCCGTTATTTAACTGAAGGTGTATCCGGAGATCAAATACCGGAAACAGTCCGCGATTCTGTGATGACAGAGTTGCGTCAAGGCTTCCGCCCTGAGTTTCTCAATCGTATCGACGACGTTATTTTGTTTAAGCCACTCACGCTTGAAGAGATCACTGAGATCGTCGACCTCTTGCTCGCCCAGCTCAATGCACGGCTTGCCGATCGGCAGATCGTAATCGAGTTCGACCAAGCGGCTAGTGCGTGGATTGGTGAGAAGGGTTACGACCCTGTCTATGGTGCACGCCCCCTCAAGCGCTTCTTGCAGAAGCAGGTCGAGACGCGCCTGGCGCGCGGCATTCTCAGCGGCGCTGTTACCGAGCAAAGTACGGTGCGCTTCACGCTCGATGGCGATGCGTTACTGATGCAGTAGTCACGTGTGTTATGCCTCGTCCGCAGCTCGCATGGGCGGCGGCTGGAGCTGTGTGGCCTCGATCGTAAGATCGGGGAGCGTTGCAGTGGTGGCACTCTAGCCCACGACGCCCATGGTCTTCAGCAGCGTCGAAATATAGGGGATCAGCTGCTTCTTGCGGCTAACGATCCCCGCTAAATCGTAAATGTTGTTTTGGCCCTTCTGTGGATAGTTGATCTGGCCCTTGAGCTCGTCACTGCCAGCCACCACCAGCAGAGAATCTTGGGTATTAATATCAGTCACTAGCAGGAAGCTGAAGAGCAGCCCTTCTTCTTTACGGTAGGCTTCGAGCGCAAGGTCGAGGACATTTTCGTGTTTCCAGAAATTAGCAAATCCTAGTTCTTCGATCTGAGAGACCGAGTAACTGATGTCGCCATCAGAGTAACGCTTGCAGTCTGAGCAAACCACTGCTTCGGGGGCGTGATTGATAATTACCGAGCCGGATGAGAAAATCAGCTTCGCCAGTTCTTCGGCGCAGATTCCGGCAATCGGTGAGAGCCAATCGAGCAGTTCGCTTTCGAGGGGGGTCGTCGTTGGACTATTGAGAAGCAGGGTGTCGGAAATAATCCCAGACATCATCATGCCTGCCATGGCTGGCGTCGGTGTCAACGATTGGGCGCGAAATAGGTCAGCGATAATTGAGCAGGTCGAACCGACTGGTCGATTGATGAACAGAATGGGTTGATCAGTCGGAATGTTGCCGAGGCGGTGGTGATCTAGAATTTCGGTGATTTGCACATGCTTAGCGCCGTTCACGGCTTGGCCGAGCTCGTTGTGGTCCACCAGCGCGATGCGTGTGCGACTCGGGCGCAGAATGTCGCTTTTAGAGAACACGCCAACTAGCGCCTTGTCCTCGTTGGTCACCATGTACAGCGAGTCGTTGGAATTGGCGATCCGGCGCTTGACGGATTCGATTCGATCTTCGGCCTTGAAGCACTTCACGTCGGTGTCGATCAGTGAATCGATGTGGGTGGCGGTGCGGATGATCCAAGATGTGGAGGCAGAGTCGTAAGGGCTAACGATCAGCGAAACGTTATGCGCTTTGGCCCGCTCGATGATGTCGGCGTCGACTTCGAGGCTGCCGGTGATCACCAGCAGGCGGACGCCGAGCTGTAGGCAGCGTTCCTGGATGTCTCGACGGTCGCCGACCACGATGACGCTGGTGTTGGCGCTGGTGCCCCTCTCCTTATGATTGTTGTCGAAGGTGCGAATGTCCATGGCGCCGACGCGTACGAATAGTTCTTCGACTTCGTCAGAGCGATCTTGGTGCAGCACGGTGGCGCTGAGCGAGCGAATGATGGCGCCGATGCAGGTGTGCACACGGCGCATCTTGATCGGCTCACTTGGCTTGGGGATGAAGAATTCGCCCAACTGGAAAATGGAGATCAGGCCTTCGAGATGGCCGTTTTCATCCACCACGGGCAGGGCGCGCACGTCATATTTATCGATCAACTCGAGTGCCTCGGCGCAGGTGCTGTCTTTGCTGAGCGAGCGCACTTCCGATTGCATGATATTTTCCACGCGCGGTGTGACATCGCCGATGAAGCGGGGCAGGGCCACGTTAAAGTGCTCTAAGATGGCGTCGATCCGTGCATTCGAGTTGCCACAACGAGCCGCGATATACTCGGTTTCACCGATGGCGTGCTTGTAGGCTTCGTAGGCGAGCGCAGAGCAAATCGCATCAGCGTCGGGATTCTTGTGACCAAGGATATAAATCGGATCGGGCATTATGAGTTCTAACTAATGGATGAGCTGAGCTTTAAACAATCCCAAAATTTCAAAGATAAACAAAGAAAAGTCCAATTTAATCTGGAGTTTTATACCATTTCGGAAATGTGTTGCGCATCTGAATGCTGGAGGGAAATGCTCCGTCATTTCCATGCGTAGCCATTGGGATTCGCATGACATCTAGGTGGAAACGACGCAGCATACCTCTCGATAGATCAAGCTTGATTGAACTAAATGCGCACGGTTTTTCATCAATGGTCTTACTTGTGAGAAATCAGGAGAGTCGGTCGATCGTTGGTGGCGGTTTTGCATGAGTGCCGATGTTCGCGAACTTTGACGCGCGGCAACAATGCCTAAGTTGATAAGTAGGCAAAGAAAAACCCGGACTCGTGAGAGTCCGGGTTTTTGAAAAAAAATACGAAACGAGCTTAGTTAACTCCAGCGAATTCCGGGGCTTCTTTGATTTGATCTTGAGAGTAAAGATCAGTCATCGCGGTTGTTTGCTGGCCATTTGTTGGATTGACTAGTTGACCATCTTCCTCGCCCAACTCCGTGTAGAATTGAACGTGGCCGTCAAGGAAGGCGATGTGTCCGCCGAGTCCCCATGGAGTATCTTTGCCCCATGTGCCACTGCCAGTATCTAGCCCACGAGTCCATGTGAGTGGAGTGGTCGATGTCGGTGCGTTACCGCTAATGCCGATCGCGAAGTCGTAACCTACAGGCACCCCATTTGTCCAGTCCTGAGAATCTTCATATATATTTTGATCGTTACGATAACCAACCACTGCCGGCAATACTTGATCATAGTCTGCGACTGCGGGATCAGAGCCGATGATCCAGATCGATGCATCAGTCATATCGACTTGCTTTGCCAAGAAAGAGCCAACGCCGTAAATGTCGTCACCAAATCCGGCATTAGTCAGCTTTGCTGCATTCAGTGTGCGCACGCGGCCACCGGAAGTGGAGTAGGTGGCATAGGACACCGCAATAGAGCGAATGTTGGATGAAGATTTGGTCTTGTTCGCCACCTCGCGGACTTTGCCGACCGCGGGAATAAGGATCGCGGCAAGGATGCCGATAATCGCGATAACAGTGAGGAGTTCAATCAGGGTGAAGCCTGAACGTGGGGATTTTGTTTTGATCATGATTATAATAAAATCGTGTGGGGGCATGTGTGATAGCGTGAATCGGCTATTAAATTAAACACCAAATTTACGTACTTTGTTGAGTAAGTCCAACTTTTTTTGGCGACTATTTTTTGCTAATATGAGTGGCTTTCTGCCGTCGGGGGAGAGCGCAGACCCTTTACTGAAAGGCCTGTGGTCTGGTGGATCTGTTGAAGATCGCGGGATAAACCTGCTCGCTACAAATATTCGTAGTGACTGGCTTTACGCCATGATTGTATCCGCTGGCGCTGAAATGAATGCCACCAGCTGTTGATTAGAAGGAAATATTCGTAGTGACTGGCTTTACGCCAGGATTGAATCCGCTGACCCTGAAATGAATGCCGCCAGCTGCTGATTAGAAGGAGGCAGTAAAAAAAAGTAGTGACTGGCTTTACGCCAGGATTGAATCCGGTGACGCTGAAATGAATGCCGCCAGCTGCTGATTAGAAGGAGGCAGTAAAAAAAAGTAGTGACTGGCTTTACGCCAGGATTGTATCCGCTGGCGCTGAAATGAATGCCGCCAGCTGCTGATTGGAAGGAGGCAGTAAAAAAAAGCAGCCCACGCGGACGTGGGCTGCTTGAAAAATTGCGCTGCGTCTGTCGCGGCGAACCTTGAGCTAGGCGGGATATGGCAGCGGGTATTTCGCACTGAGGTCTTCAGCGATCGCGCGTGCTTGGGCGATAACGCCCTCGTCAGCCGGTGCGCTGAGCACCAGATCAACTGCTTCAGCGATCCGCAGCATGTCGGCCTCGACCATGCCGCGGCTGGTCACCGCTGGGGTGCCGAGACGGATGCCGCTAGTTTGGAAGGGGCTGCGTGTTTCACCGGGGACGGTGTTTTTGTTGGCAGTGATGTTGGCTGCGTCCAGAGCGATCTGCGCGACTTTACCCGTGAGTTCAGGGTCTTTTTTGCGCAGGTCGATCATCATCAAGTGATTGTCGGTGCCACCGCTGATGATGTGGTGGCCGCGCTCGATCAATGCATTGGCGAGTGCTTTGGCATTGGCGGCGACCTGTGCCTGATAGGTTTTGAAGTCGTCGGTCGCTGCTTCCTTGAAGCACACCGCTTTGGCTGCGATGACATGCATCAATGGGCCGCCTTGTGTGCCGGGGAAGACTGCCGTGTCGATCTTTTTGGCGTGTTCTGCTTTACACAGAATCAGACCGCCACGTGGGCCGCGCAGGGTCTTGTGTGTAGTGGTCGTGACAAAGTCCGCATGTGCCACTGGCGAGGGGTGAACCCCTGCTGCGACCAGACCAGCGATGTGCGCGATGTCGGCCAATAGATAGGCGCCCACTTCACGGGCGATTTCGCCCATACGCTCAAAGTCGATGATCCGAGAGTAGGCAGATGCGCCCACAGTGATCATCTTCGGCTTCTCGGCACGTGCGGTTTCGGCGATCGCATCATAATCGATTAGGCCATTTTCGACCCCGACGCCGTAATTAACGACGTCGTGGTAGATGCCGCTGAAGTTCATTGGGTGGCCGTGTGTGAGGTGGCCGCCGTCGGAGAGATTCATGGTCAGAATCTTATCGCCCGGGCGCAGGACCGACAGGTAGACCGCGGCATTTGCCTGGCTGCCTGAGTGTGGCTGCACGTTGGCGTGGTCAGCTCCGAACAGTACTTTGGCGCGTTCAATCGCGAGCTCTTCAACGACGTCGACCTGTTCGCAGCCGCCGTAGTAGCGTTTGCCGGGGTAGCCCTCGGCGTATTTGTTGGTCAGCACACTACCTTGAGCTTCCATTACGGATGGGTAGGTGAAGTTCTCCGATGCGATGAGCTCGATATGGCTCTCTTGGCGCTTTCGCTCAGCGGCGATAGCGGCGTAGATTTCAGGATCGATGCTCGCGAGTGGAGACGCGTTCAAGGCGGAGTGGTTGGTCGCTGTGGTCATAATATGTGTGAATTTAAAAATGGCGGGCAACGCTCTGTCGTTGCCGTTTGTCGATGTGTGGGAAGGCTATGTGTGGCAACGACGGAGCGATGCCCGCCAGATTAGAACGGCCATTGCCAGTTCCGCTTGGCTGGCTTGATCGTTGCGCTCTGATCGGTAGCGGTTGCTGCGCTTTCGGCGACTTCAAGCGCCTCGGTGATGTCGGTTTCGGTGGTTGCTTCAACGAGTTCAATTTCGATGATGTCGATTTCCGCTGCAGTGCTAGCGTCGGCCTCTGGTAAAGCTGCGCTATTTGGTTTCTCGCTCCAGAACGGCCACCACCATGGGTCGAACGTGCCAGAGGTTTGGTAGCTTTCCTGTAGCAGTGCTTCGGTCGATTGTGGCTGCTCATCTTCGCTGAATGGCCAAGCCCAGCGCATAAATGTCTGGCCCCATCCAGCGTCGACAGGGTTGGTCGTTACCCCTGCGGCTTCGGCGAGGCTACGCATTTGCTGGGCGACGTCTTGGCGGCCCTGCATGTGTGCGGCAAATTTGGCCGCGTCATTCGGTGTTGCCGCAAAGATACGTGTCGGCACACCGTCGAGTGGGCGCCCAGGCTTGTAGTGATAGAGCAGGAAGCCTTGGCCAACAGGGCTGAGTACGGTGCGCATCCCATCGTCCCAGCGCATAAAGATGTCTTGGCCAGTCATGCGCCACGTGCCCTCGAGGCGGTTGTCCACTGAAGTTTCGAGTCCGCCAAAACGACCGATCTCAATTCGTTCGAAGCTTGTTGCGCTGCGCTGAATGATCCAGGTCCCGCGATAAAATAAGTTGGCATTTTTACGGCTTGAGAAGGCGATGCCGCCAGTGCTGGCCGCTTTCTCTGCTTGGTAGTTTGCCTGCCACGCGGTCGGTAGATTGTCGTCGTTGGTGCGGCTTGCGCTGTACAGTTCGGACGCGTCCTGATCGATGCGGGTGCCAGGAGAGATCAGCTTAAAGGAGAAGTCGCGGTCGTTTTGCTTGAGGATGCCGTAGTGTCCGGTATCCCAGATTAGGTGCAGTTCGCTGCCTTGCTTGGCCCACGAACCGCGTAGGCCTATGCTGCTGGCATTGCCGGGGCTCCAGTTGCTTGCTGCGGAACGGTTGGGCTCGACCACGATGTAGTAGGGCCCGGCGTCGGTTTTGATTTCCCATGTGCCAAAGAAGCCTTTGGCTTTGTCGCGATCAGAGACTTGCTCGTCTGGCTTGGCCGGCGCCTTGGCCCACTGGCCGAGGACTTCCTTGGGGACCTGTTGTGCTTGCGTCGTATACTGTTCGACTCCAGCGGCGTCCTGAAAAGCGATTGCGTTGCCGAGGCTGTCGCGCGTGATGCGGTGCGTGCTGCCGTCTTCCCAGGTTAGGGTGGTGGCGCTGTCATTGTTATCCCAGCTGCCCCGATAGACTGTGCGGTCGGCATTGTCGCCCCAGAAGTACGAGGCGAGGCCATTGCGCTTGACGATGAGGATGAGCGCGCCGTCCTCGGGTGTGTCGATTTGCCAGGTGCCACGATGGAGCTCATCGCGCTCTTGTGCGGACAGCGAAAGTCCGAGCACGAGTGTCAGTAGGCATAACAGCAGCGCTTTTAATGCAGTATTAAAAGTGGCAAAATATCTCTGAGTGAAGGAGCAATTCATCTATAATGGCATATTTTTTGGGAGTCGCACACACAACTCTAAAATGGTCCCGAGAGCGGAAAGAGAGTGGAGCGGGAGTGGCGGATATGGTTAGCTGCGTTGGCCGATGCGCGCAAAGTCGAGAATGCTGCAGCTAATGCTGCCGCGCTCCAACGCTTCGCGGTCCGATTGCGGGTCGGGCTCGAAAGTGATGCCGTCCGAGTAGCGGAAGCTATATTTGCCGGGGCTGCTCTGCGCGTAGAGGCTGCCGAGGTGGACCTTGGCGGGCACGGTTTGTTCGGTTGGGCTGTCAGTATTTGTGCTGGTTGGGAAGTTAATGTTCACCACCGTGCCCTTGGCTGGTGGCTGCTTGAGTGTTTCCAGCGCGATGCGCCGTGCATGCTCGGCGGCGGCGCTCAGCGAGTCGGTCAAGGCGCCCTCGGTCTGACCCTTGCTTTGTTGGATGTTGGCAAACAAATGATTCGGTACGCATTTGCTAAACGCAATCGCGGGCAGATTCCACAGCGCGCCTTCGATCGCGCCAGCCACGGTTCCCGAACTGAGGATCAGCGTCTCGGTGGTGTTGAAGCCGATGTTGATGCCCGACAGGACGATGTCGGGTAGCTGCGGCAGCAGGTTGCCGAGTGCGATGTTGACGCAGTCGCTCGGCGTGCCACTGATCGCCCATGCCTCGACGCCAGTGGGGAACAGTGATGGGCTATGGATGACTTCGATTTCGCCGTGGCGAGTCACCGCTCGACCGATCCAGCTTTGCTCAAAGGCAGGCGCGGCAACGCTCACCGTGAAATCAGGTAGCAGCGCATCGACGAGGCGATGCAGGAAGATGGAGTCGATTCCATCGTCGTTGGTGACGAGAGCGTGTGGCTTCATGGGCGGGAGGTTGCTGGCGCGGTGTTGGTTGTTTACAACGATTGTTTAGACGCCGCCGGGGCGAGCGAGTACAGCGGCGGGGGCTACAGTGATGCGCGTCCGTACAGATTCTGGGATCTCGACCGACTGCAGTTCGCCATTTTCGACCAGCTTAGTCAGGATGGTCGTCAGGTGCGCTTTGGCGGTTTGGGTGCGGCTGCCGTCTGCATTTTTACGAAAAATGCGGAATTGATAGTCGATCGAGCGATCTTTGACCGCCTTGACTGCGAGGTGGATGTCAATGGTGTCGCCGAAGCGCAGCGGCGCGGTGAATTTGCACTCAGCGCGGGCGCGCGGCCAGCCGACTAATTCGCCGGGCTCGGTGTTGATCAGGTCGACACCCGCGGCCTCGAAAAAGTCGCGCTCTGCAGTTTCCATGTATTTAAAGAAATTCGAAAAATGCACAAGGCCAGCCATGTCAGTTTCGGAGAATTCAACGCGTCGCGTGGAGGTGTGTTCATATGCCATGCCGAGATAGATGCGCACTCGTCTGCTTTTGGCAAGCCGCGTTGGCATGATCCTGGCATAAAGCCAGTCACTACCGATAGTTGTAGCGTCTGGGTGTGATGCACCATTTGCTCGTATAGGAGTGTGGGCGACCCGCCCACGTAAAGCCGTTGCCGATACAAGCGTGGGCGACCCGCCCACGTAAAGCCATTGCCGATAAAAACGAGGGCGAGTCGCCCGCGCTCCCGTGGTCGCTTATCCGAGCTTGGCGGTAACGATGGCGCGTACCTTGAGCATGTCTTGCCCGAACACGCGGATGCCTTGGGCGAGTTTCTCGGTGGCCATCGCATCTTCGTTGAGTAACCAGCGGAAAGATGCCTCGGAGGCATCGACCTGTTCGATGTCGGCCGTTTGGGCCGCTGCTGGGTCGAGTTTGCGTGGCACGTCGACGTTCATCCCTTGCAACTCTTCGAGTAGATTCGGGCTGATGGTCAATAGGTCGCAGCCCGCAAGTTCAAGGATCTCGCCGATGTTGCGGAAGCTGGCACCCATGATTTCGGTGTCGTGGCCAAATTTCTTATAGTAAGTGTAGATTTCGCCCACGCTGACCACGCCGGGGTCGGTTGCTGCGCTATAGTCGATATCCGTGTT
>Ga0302130_1001275_pt1 | contig 13001 bp, 12 predicted proteins | sample CB9_surface_MG_FD_203117 | JGI IMG/M metagenome (GOLD analysis project Ga0302130, IMG submission 203117) | Marine microbial communities from Western Arctic Ocean, Canada - CB9_surface | ecosystem: Environmental > Aquatic > Marine > Oceanic | place: Canada: Western Arctic Ocean | collected... | reverse complement strand
ATTTGGTTCATTTAGAGATGTTGGACCTGAATCGTTGTACAGGTCTCACGGTAATCCCAGATCGAATTGGAGACTTGGTTCATTTAGAGATGTTGGACCTGAATCGTTGTACAGGTCTCACGGTACTCCCAGATCGAATTGGAGACTTGGTTCATTTAGAGATGTTGGACCTGAATCGTTGTACAGGTCTCACGGTACTCCCAGATCGAATTGGAGACTTGGTTCAGTTAGAGAAGTTGGACCTGTCTAATTGTACAAGTCTCACGGTACTCCCATATCAATTTGGAGACTTGGTTCATTTATCGATTTGGAGACTTGATTCATTTATAGAATTGTGATGATTGTGATGATTGAATGATATGATATTTGATGTGATCATAAATAAAATTGAATAAAACATAATCGGTATACAACATATTCCACATTATATTGGATGATGAATTATTTGAATTCATCGATGACATCATCATCGTCATTGTCATTAATTGGGATTTAACCATATCCATCATACTTCCACCATATTGTTGTTGTGGTTGTGGTTGTGGTTGTTGTTGTTGTTGTTGTGAAAATGAAGGATAGGTTAGGTTATTCTATATCAAATTGTCGGTCCGGATTTAGTATGAGACCGTATTATATTTAATTGTACTAAGAATCCGATTCTATCTGGAAGTACTTTAACGGATATATTTTATTATTTTATTATTAAATTCTATATATATATATTATAAATTATAAATGCAAAACACATTAAAAAACTTTTACGAATGGTCAAAATGGGAAGGTATTATGCATAATATGTTATTATTATTAGTTATATACATATTATATTTATTCTTTTTTAATAAAAAAGAAAGAACTCTACAAAATATTTTATTATTTACAATTATTATTAGTATTGATACATTAATTCATCAAAATATTAATATACGCAATCATAAAGCGACTAATTATTTATAAATTTATAACATAAACCAATTATATATGACGAAAAATATAACAAAATATGCATTTATAAAATCTAAAACTAAGTCTAAGAATAAAACTAAGTCTAATAAGTCTAATAAGTCTAATAAGTCTAAGAAGAAAACTAAGTCTAATAAATCTAAGAGTTTCAAGAAACCTGATAAATATAAATATACTAAGAAGACGAAAAGACGAATGTACAAATATCCCCGAATGAGGGGAGGTGGAGATATGATGGAAATTGACGACGGTGATGAACAATATATGAACATGAAAGATTACATTAAGAAACATATAAATTTAACCACAACTATATTTCCTTCAAATATTTCAGCTATATGGGATGATAAACCTAATCAAGAAACCATATACAATAATATCAAAGAAAATATAATCAAAAATATTAAGGAATTATTGATATATTGCATAGATAATAACAAAATTTATCTTCCGTCTAAATGTGTTAATACTGGAAGTAAAGAAAACAGTAGAATATATAAAGCAGGACGTAAAGAAATATTTTTAGATGATTATCTAGGTATACCATATAATAAGTATAACGAGTTTAATGAGAATGAGCAACCTGATGCTATCAAAAATAAAAAATCAGATTTCGAAAACGAAGGAATATTTTTTAACCTTAAACCATTTACAGTTTATTTAGATAAAACAAGAGGTAACGATAATTATATTTCATGTAATAAACTACGAGATCGCAATGAGAAAGGAGAAAGAAATTTATTAATAAATTTTAGAAATAATACATGCGTGGGAATAGGGGATTCCGATTTCATTTCAACAGATCTTCAAAAACGTATATTTAAATGTATACTACCATTGATCATGTATAAGCAATATGATTGGATTAAAGACGAACAAATAGAAGAATTATTTGCAAGATATGAAAAATTTAATATCGAAATGCCTTCTGAAAGGTTAAATATTAAACTTCGAAATGAAATACCAGGATATTCTTTTCATTATTTTACTGCCAAATATGATTTGTTTGATTTATTAGAAACTTGGAACCCTGTATTCGGTACAAGGTTCAGTCGATATGATTCTGATAGAATGTATGTATATTATTTTATGTCAATAATTAATATTATGGAAGATTGGATTAATTTGTATTACCATAATGTAAACGAATCAAGAATCAATTTAATAGGTTTTTTTTCTAGTGCAAATCCAATACCGACCTTTCCTATCGATGATGATGATAATAAACAATATAAAAATAGGAAATATCCTCGTCTTAATGAATGCCAAAATATTGATAACACATTTCCAGGTGAAGTTGTTTTAAGAATGAAATATTTAAACGGTGAACACAAATATAATACATTTGGATTTGATGATACATATACAGATTGTAAGCTGGTACAATATTCAGTACAAAACGGAAATTTTATTCCAATAAATAATACAAATAATATAAATAATACAAATAATATAAAATCACTCAAGACGATAAAGTCAAATAAATACGAACATAGTGAATTAATAAACATTCTTACATATAATGTTTGCTGGGAATGTATGACTAATGATAAGACATCATCATTAACTGCTTATAATAGCAGATGCAACGATGACGGTAGTGAACGAGATATGATGGAAATTGACTATGGTGAACAATATGCTAATGTATGTCGTAATAATGTCATAGATATATGCGATGGATTTAAGTACGATTTCATAAGTTTAAACGAATCCTCAAAAGATTTAAATACAAATATATTAAACGTAATTAATAGCAATACTCAAAATACTCAAAATACTCAATATGAATTAATAACTTATGAATCAGGTACTTCAGCCATTTCTACATTGTTTTTTGATACACTAAAGTATGACAAATATATGATAAATAACAAACATCTTAGTATTTATAAATTAATTATAAATAAGGATAAGAAACATAAACCAGAAGACGGGCGATATATTACAGCATCAATGTTTAAAAGTAAAATATCTAAAAAAATATTTATTATTTGTTCAGTTCATGGTCCCCATACAGAATGGAGTGTTGATAATGTATATAATATTTTGTATGACTTATATAATGATTATAAAGAAAATAGTGGTCATGATTTGGATTTTAAATCAATGGCAATATTAATTTGTGGTGATTTTAATTCTCATAATATACATCCATTTAGTATTCCGAGAAATAACCCCACAATAACATTTACACCAATCAACAAAGATATACCAACTTGTTGTATAAACGAAATATCAGACACTCATAATTTAGCATATGATAATATATTCTATAGTTCTAATTTATCTCCGAAAATAAGTGAAGTTTTTACCAAAGAGCTTGTCAAAGAGCAAAACATAACTAAAACTGGTGTTTGGTTAAATAATATTGAGACATTTTTTTTTAGAAACAATAAATCAATTGATTTAACAACAATGTCATCAGACCATTTACCTCTAGCAGCACAGTTTGAAGTACTACATAATGAATTAATATACAATTAAATGGTGTATTAAAGTTAAGTTTAAACATTTAAACGTTTCTTTGTATGAAAAAGACAAATGTTTATGATAATTGACGATAAAGTGTATAACCCGACAAACCTGAAATAGCCATTAGAACGTATTGTAATGTATTCGAAATACTTAACCAATCGTTAACCATCACTTTATGTGGTTCATCTTTCAATCCATCTCTAAATAACGTGACGTTACGTATAAGAATTTGTAAAATAGAAAACGCTATGAGTAAAGTCAGCATACTGAGAATTACGAACGATATATTGTACATAGACTCTCCCTTTCCGCGATAGAATCTAGATACACTGAGTAAAGCTAATGATATCGACGTATAAAGCCCAACATTACGCAGTGACGTTTGATAAAACATGAGAGTATCTTTGAATGTGATTTTCATATATTATTATATTATATATAAAATATTGATTTATTTAAAAATGTTAAATGTTAATATTGATAAAGGGATTCAGCTAATAAACAAAATGACCAATCATTTCCATTTAAATTCAATATATTTCCTTTATCAGTCATTAATTTAATCGATAATTTTTCTATATCTACAGGACCAAAGTAAATTCTTTCATTTAATTGAATCGGACCACTGAATTCTGTCAAGCCATCACCAGGTAAAATACCTGATACCTTTTTAATAGGTATTAAAGCAAATATATCTGAATTTGTAACTGATGGTAATTTATTATTAGTAGTATTTGCCCTATCTTTAACTATACTGTTTATTGTTGTTTGTTGAGCTTTCGTGATTCGTTTAGGTACTGTATTTGTGTTTGAAGTATTTAATGTAGTTGGATCAATATAACCATATTTAGGATATTCGTTATATATTCCGTCAGAAGTATTTTCATCTACTGTTTGGATCACACTAGGTATATTAGGATCAAAGTATGATGGTAACTCAGCGATAGTTTCCGAATTATTTATTGCAATTATTCCTTTATTCAGATGGTTTTGATTGTAATCATCTATTATTAATAATAAATATTTAGGGCCGTATAAATCTATTATTGCTTCTGCATAAATATAATTATTTGTAGAAGCAACCGTATAACTGTTACTTGTTGTATAATATGTAAACGTTTTTGCTGTCGATGTATATATATCATCATTTATATATAACGAGTTTCTGAAACCTAATGTATACCCTAAATTATTATTTGATTTGGATCCCACATTAGTTGTTGTGTCTATAGTATTAAGTGATGTTTTGACTTGTTCACCCAAAGATGTATAAAATAATAAGCGGAGTGATTTACCACTATTATTTATAAATATAGCCTTTCCTGTTAATATATCTATAGTAAATCCTACGTTTTGTAATCCACTATCTAACAACTTAGTATTTATTGCAGCAAATATATTATTTTCTTCCATACCAGTATCTGTTTTCGATAAATAATTGCCAGATATTATCTTTATTGTATACGCAAAACCTAACAATTCATCAATTATTGCAAATACATTGGTTCCATATACATCGTCTATGTTATACCAAGTAAAAGGAATAGATAAAGAATACATTTTTAGTGAAACAACATTATTTAATGGTTCAGTTAAGCTTAATGAATAATCGGTACTACTATAAACCGACGTACTCGGAGATATAATATCGTTGTATTTTAACCCATTTTTTGCTGGAAATCCATTTTGACGAAACTGACTATCAATATTTATCAATCGGACCGTTGTATTTTTTAAGTTTGGATTTAATTCTCCTTGAACGACTGATACGGAACTAGATTGGTTTACACCTAATGATTGACGTTTCATGACATTATGATCGTTATCATATATATCTATCTTCTGTTTTCTTTTTGTGATTTTATCATCCTGTACTGAATCATCTTGTTTTAATGTTTGTTCTGACCACCAAGTTGATAATTGAGCGTCTGAATCATTTTGTTTATTGTATGAATTTTTCTCATTGACTAATCCTACTTCGTTATCAACTGGGATAGCATCATATAGTTTTTCTTCTACATCATATAAAAATAATTTAAATTCTTCTTTATTATTATTGTCACTCTCTTCTATTTCTACAACCATTTCCTTAATTACTTTTGAGATATCTTCACGTGTTGGATCGTTTATATTAAGATTTAAAAATGAAAATAAATCATCCAAACTATAGTGTTCTATGTCAAGATCTATATTATATGTATTATCCATGTGTTTGTTTGTATTTATAATAATATATAATTAATATTTAACATTAAATCTGTTTATTATATTTTTTTGTATAATTATTAATTATTATATAAATATTCCAAACTTCGAATCCATAGATCTAAAAATGAGGAGGTAAAGTCTTTGTACACACCACCGCGACTAACCAACTAATATTCTACTTTATAATCTTCTTCATTACTCGCATCAGACATAGAAACATTATCATTAATATTTATATTTATTTATATTATTTATATAATATAAATATGAATAAATCGAAAACAAAAACAAAAACAAAAACAAAAACAAAAACTAATTCTAATTCTAATTCTAATTCTAATTCTAAAACCAAAAAACAACTTATGTCTATATCATCTCAACGAAATATACCGAATGATCCTGTTTATGAAGCATTATCTGCTCTTAAAACGCTTCCATCTGATGTTTTAGGTAAAATTAATGCATTAGCTCGTCCTCGAAAATACAAGAAAATGCCGGCTGATACTCAAGTAGAACTAAAACGAGCTGTAAGGTCTAAAATAAGAAGAGAATGTATGTTAACGGAAGACCGTGCTATAGCAGCATTAGCTGATTATTATTATTCAAATCCAGATTTGATGCTAGAAGATGCAAAGGATCCATCTTATTTTAGTAAATGGATAGAATTTCAGATGAATCTTTATACTGGAGGTGTAACATGCGAAGAGGTCTATCCTCTATTATATTAAATTAGGATATATTTTTAATAAAGAACATGAGTTTTGTACTCGAGTTCGCGGATTAAGACTGCGCAGGCCGATGGGGGGATTAAACCGTGCTCTGTGATGATAACTGAAACGTACTTGCAAGGCATAATGTCGAAGCGGAGATGGAGGAGTTTGGGTACCGCCATGTTTAAGGGATTTTTTGGAGTTGAATTTAATTTAGAAGAAGAAGATACGACGAGTAAATCTGAGTCACCGAGTTCGTTGCTGCAGATGGAATCAAGTTGGACCTTGTTGTATAACTTGTAAGACTCACAGCATACGAGTACTGGGATGTTTTTTGTAGTGGCCATCATGGCTATGGCGGCTGTACCGGCAATGGCCAACACGACACCGTTGGATAAAATTGCGTCGGCACCAACTAGGACCTTGGTGACTTCACGCATAATGTAGGATATAGCGTGGAGTAAGACGTAGGTCACATCGATATTTAAAGAGTGTAAATGATTGAGAGTATTTCTCCCCTGTAAATAGGGTCGCGAGTCGACGACAATGACTCGGAAGCGGGTGTCGTTATACTTGGCGTTGGCTAGGATGGCTAAGACGGCATCGGACTGAGAGTAGGTGAGGACGACGTCGCCGTCGGATATCTTATCTCCCCCTATTTGAGCGATAGCCGTGCCGGGAAGCACAATACGTTCATGTACGAACTTATCGAGAGCCCCACATAGATCCACCTTGACCTCGATTTCACTCGTCTCGGGTAGAACACGCGAGATACACATTTTTAGATATTTGATGCCGCATTCCATCGATGGAGAGATTGGTCTGCAGTTATTGAGAAACTGGATCATAGGTCGCAATTTTTTGTCCATATCTCGCGAGATGACGGTATTATTGGGTAAACTATATTCGCGTATCACGGCTTTCAGTGCTGCCATCATAGCCACGCACCGCGTATTGGCACCATCGATGGATCCCGCAGCCATTTGCAGACCCAGATCGACGATAGACGGATGCAGTTCGTGATTCGCAAGAGTCAGCTTACGAATCATCATGGGTCGATTCTCAAATGGCGACAAATGTGCTATTACCGACGTCGATAGCAACTCCACTGCCTCACTCGTCGCTCTGACGTTAGAAACAGCCTCGCTCACAGCTACGGGTTTAACTTGTTTTATCATCTTCTCTGTTCTCTGCTGATCCTGAATGGCACGTCTTTCAGCACGTAGTTCAGACTTCGTCAGTTGTTTCTTTGGTTCGATCATGACGTCACCTTTATTTTTGCAATATTATATATCGTGTTATACCGATTATGTTTTATTCAATTTTATTTATGATCACATGTATAATATGGATAACATTTTGGGTCTATCATCACCATTCATGACTCTAAAAGACACTTTCAAATTAATCAATCCGTTAGCACCCGACTGTACATATATCCTTTACAATTTTCATTTGTTTTTTACATTTTGGAACACTTATATCTCCCATTATTGATACAGTGATTTCCATAAAGTCATCGTTTGTTTGATCACTTTTGTACATATCCCAATCTGGGTTTGATTCTTCAAATACAGATTTATACTTTTTACCTACTGCAAACTGTGATTTCTTTAATACATTCACTTCCGAATCTTCCTTCCAACCTACGGTTTTATCATTTATATACCAGTCTTTTTTATGGTGATGTACTGGTCTATCATGTTCTGGTATATCCTTGAGGTTGTTTTCTAAAATATTACTGAATCCTGATTCCTTATTGTATTTTATAGATAATAAATCAGTCATAGTAATTTTTAATTGTTGAACAAAATCTTGAATATTCATTGCGTTTTTGCATTCTTCGTTCAAAAACATTTGTATATTGAAATTTGTATTATTACTATTATTATTATTACTATTATTATTATTAACTGTTGTTGGTTTTTCTGATATTTTAACTATTGCATCAGTCATTATTTTCATAGATTCTTCTTGATTCTTATTAGATTCTTCTTGATTCTTATTCATTGTTATTAATAGTTTTAGTACTTCTTCTTTTGTAAAGGTTTCTCCAGATATTCCAGATATATCTTGTGTATCCCGTATATTTGATGTCTTTGGTTTTAGAGATTTTAAATATATATTGCATTTCTTTCTGTGTCTATAAAAGCTTTGAAAATGTTTATATTTTTTACCACACATACAGTCTAGGTTATCACGTTGTCCTTTAATAATAATTTCTTCATCATTATTAAACATTTCTTCATCATTATTAAACATTTCTTCATCATTATTAAACATTTTTAACATTTTGTGTTTTTTACTGTTAAGATGTCTAGTCCATTGTCCTTTATGGTTACCATTATAGTCGCACTTTATGCATGTATATATATATGGTCCTTTCCCGTCCTTCCCGTCCTTCATCGTCCCTAAACATTCATCATTATTAAACATTAATATATATACATAAATCGTAATATTTAAGTCGTTTAAACGCTCTAAAATGGTGTTTTATCTCACACCATAACTTACCTACAGTTTTTTTTACTTTTATTTATTTTTTATTAGAGAGTGTAGTGAGAGGGTGTAAAAAACATAAAAGTAAAGCTGTTTCGTATATATCAAAAAAAATCAACAAAAAAAATGAAATATAAAACTCCCTTTGAAAAATACAATTTTATATATAATATTCCATATCATTTCAGAAATATTATATAAAGTACTAACCATGCATATTTGGAAATCAGAATATAAAATATTATTAGTTTATATATGACAAAAGTTCCTCAAAGATATGTACCCACAAAATTATCAAAAAAAGATAAAAAATTTCAAAAAAAAGAACTAAAAAAATCAAGAAAAGCCTATAAAAAAGGAAAATATTATACAAGAAAAAAGGTAAAATCATTTAAATCAAATGTATCTCCACATATACTTAAGGCGCGTAGAATGTATAAGATAGATAAAATCCGCCCAACAAGAAAATTAGCAAAGGCGTCTAAATGTAAATTAAAAGGATTAAAGAAAATGTTCCAAAAGGGACAGGGTGCATATTTTTCAAGTGGTAGTAGACCAAATCAAACGGGTCATTCTTGGGGATATGCTAGAATGGCTAGCGCTATTACAGGAGGTAAAGCATCTGCTGTCGATTTCAAAATAATAAAAGAAAACTGTGAAAAAAATAGTAGAGCTTATAAATTAGCTAAGAAAGCAATAAAAACATATAAAAAAGGAATGAAAAGAGTTAAACAAGTAAAAATAGGAGGGACTAAAAAGATAAAAAGATAAAAAGATAAAAAGATAAAAAGATAAAAAGATAAAAATACAATTTATATAATATATATAATTTATATAATATATTTCATATCATTTCATTTTTTAAAAACTATATCAACTATATCAACTATATCAACTATATCAACTATATCAATTAATCCATAAATGAGTACCAAACCATAAATCTTATTTTTATTTTTACAAACGTCCTCCACGTTTTAATTCGGATCTCTTAACTGTTGCGGCTCCGTGTGATCTGTTATCGTGTCGATCTTCCAACCATAAGTTTGACGCGGTGTCTTTCCCACCGTGGTCAACAGATACAATATGACCAGCATCCTTTTTCTTCATATGCGCTTGTGCTTGTTTTTCAGTCAAACCCATCTTTATGAATTGATCATGTGCATGTTTACGAAAGTCTCGTCTACTGTTTATTATATTTTTTCCTTCAAGGGCCTTAACACCACGATTAATTTTTATTGTGTATTCGCCGTACTTATTGTTAGACATAGTTTCGTTAGTTTCGTATATAATTAATAGTAGTAAATAGAATCAATTTTATAATTTAATTTAATTTAAGTAATTAAATTATAAAATGTAAAGGAAATATATCCGCCGTTAACGACCGACCGTACATATATCCTTTACCTTTTTCATCTCCTTTTTACATTTCAGATCGCGTATATCATCCATTATAGATACGGTTATTTCCATAAATTCATCATTTGTTTTGTCGTTTTTGTACATATCCCAATCAGGGTTTGATTCTTCAAATACAGATTTATACTTTTTACCTACTGCAAACTGTGATTTCTTTAATACATTAACTTCTGAATCTTCCTTCCAACCTACGGTTTTATCATTTATATACCAATCTTTTTTATGGTGATGTACTGGTCTATCATGTTCTGGTATATCCTTGAGGTTGTTTTCTAAAATATTACTAAATCCTGATTCCTTGTTGGATTTTATAGATAATAAATCAGTCATAGTAATTTGTAATTGTTGAACAAAATCTTGAATATTCATTGCGTTTTTGCAATCTTCGTTCAAAAACATTTGTATATTGAAATTTGTATTATTACTATTATTACTATTATTATTATTAACTGTTGTTGGTTTTTCTGATATTTTAACTATTGCATCAGTCATTATTTTCATCGATTCTTCTTGATTCTTATTAGATTCTTCTTGATTCTTATTCATTGTTATTAATATTTTTAGTACTTCTTCTTTTGTAAAGGTTTCTCCAGATATTCCATATATATCTTGTGTATCCTGTATATTTGGTGTATTTGGTGTATTTGGTATTATAGATTCTAAATATATATTACATTTCTTTCTATGAGTGTAATACGATGGGTGATATTTATAAGATTTACCACATATACAATTCCATTTATCGTTTTTATCTGAATGTACTATTTTTGTATGATTATGTATTATTTCTGTACGATTATGTTTTCTGCTGTTAAGATGTCTCTGATAATTGGTATATAACGTACCATGGTAGTCACACTTATCACAGTGATATATTTTTTTATTCTCTTTTATTCCTTTTATTCCTTTTATTCCTTTTATTCCTAAATATGTATTCATATGTACTATTGTATATATGTGTGAATCTTAATATTTAAGTCGTTTAAACGCTCTAAAAATGGTGTTTTGTCTCATACCATAACTTACCTACATGTTTTTTTTACTTTTATTTTATTTTTATTAGAGAGTGTAGTGAGAGGGTGTAAAAAACATAAAAGTAAAGCTGTTTCGTATATATCAAAAAAAATCAACAAAAAAAATGAAATATAAAACTCCCTTTGAAAAATACAACTTTATATATTATATATTATATAACGTAATTAATATAATACAATATACATGCATTCTGATTCTGAATCTAAGTGTATTTTATCGAATACAAAAAAAAATTGTAATCTTATACCTAATTGTGTATATAATAAAAAATCAAGATGGGGATGTCGTAATAGAACTAGAAAGAAAAGGAGTACTATTGATGTTAATACCAATAAGAAAAAACGTACAAACAAATTTGCATTTCCCAATAAGAAAAAATGTCTAAACAAATTTGCATTTCCCAATGGAACTAATAGTTTAAATAGTATAGGTGATTATTTAATCAAAAATCAACGTATTAGTTCTATTATTCCATTTAATAAAAAATCAAAAACCATGGTTGGTATGGGCGCATATAACAATGTATGGCATATGACATTGGATAAGACTTGTATTGAGTATGAACAAACCGTAGTAATAAGATCTTCTGTTGATCCTGTTTATGATAAAAAAAAAATACTAACTGAGATCGATATAGCCGTTAAAATGAGTGATTTAAAGATTGGTCCACTTATATATGATGTATTTATAAATAAAACTGGAAACGCTAATATAGTCATGCAATTTTATCCACTTACCTTACGTGATCTATTATCATCTAGTATAATACATAAAAGTAAATATCAATTTAATATTATAGCAGAGAAATGTGCTACTTTATACGATCGTATGGCTGCTCAAGGCATATTATGTTTCGACCAGAAACCAGACAATATTTTAGCGCAAGCCAATAGTAAAGCAATTGTTAAAAACGGTATTTATTGTCTAAATAAAAACGCATTAGATATTCGATTAATTGATTTTGATTTTTGTCATACAAAAAAAAACGTATCGTCAGAAGAAATTAAAGTATATAGTTTATGTATGCTTTTAATGTTAAATGCTAGTGAACATCATATATACTCCACACAACCTGACATCTATAATGGATACTTACGTGTTGACGCTTTACATGCGATAACCAAAAAAAGATTTGACAAGTTATCTTTTAATGAAACAAAACTGTTCGTAAAATTAGCTAACAGAAAAACGCTTAATTTCAACATAATAGCTTTAACTCATTATAATACTACTGATTTATTACATTTAATTAACTTTCGTCCTAAGAATGATTATATATATACTATTCTTAATATAAATAGAGAGGATCATTTTAAATATAGATCCTAATTCTAATATTGAATCAATTTGATATGAAATCGATATCTTTTGACTCTAAAAAAGTTCACGGTCCGTGTATTATAAAAAAAGATTTTAACTTTAATAATAATTTTTTCATCATTATTAATCATTAATATAAACCATAACTTACCTACATGATGTAGGTAGATTGGAGTAGATACATAAACTGACCACTAAGATCTTCAAATTATCATTTGATAATGAAATGATAATTTGAAGATCTCCCAAAATATCATTTGATAATGAAATGATAATTTGAAAAATTCCTAAACTATTAAAAAAGTATTTAAAAATAATTAAAAAGTATTTAAAAAGTATTTAAAAAGTATTTAAAAAGTATTTAAAAAG
>Ga0302130_1001270_pt1 | contig 13046 bp, 9 predicted proteins | sample CB9_surface_MG_FD_203117 | JGI IMG/M metagenome (GOLD analysis project Ga0302130, IMG submission 203117) | Marine microbial communities from Western Arctic Ocean, Canada - CB9_surface | ecosystem: Environmental > Aquatic > Marine > Oceanic | place: Canada: Western Arctic Ocean | collected 2017-09-19 | reverse complement strand
ATGTACATTCACGGTGGGGGTTTTACCGGTGGCTGGAAGTCCGCCGCCTATACTGCTTCACTACCTCGCTTTGTCGGACAATCGGCGCTGGCCAACGGTGTCGCCTATGCCAGTGTCGAGTACCGTGTGCTGGCGACGAACGGCACTGAAAGCACTGGTGTCATCAAATCATTGGGCGATGTGCGACTCGCGCTGCAGCACCTGCGCTTGCATGCAAAATCCTTCAATATCGACCCCGAGCGCATCGCCGTGTTCGGCAGTTCCGCGGGCGCCGGCACCAGTTTGTGGTTGGGCAACCACGATGACATGGCCAACACGCGCTCCACCGATCCAGTGGAACGGATGAGCACGCGGGTGACTGCCGTCGGCGCAAGCGGCACCCAGGCCACTTATGATATCGTCGGCTGGCAAGATGTATTTTCCGATTTCGGCATCACGCTTGAGTTGATCGCGCAGGTGCAGCCGAGCCAGGTACAAAGGCTGCTAGGTTTATATGGCATCAATTCTATGGATGATCTGTACGACGACCCCGACACGGTGGCCTATCGCGCGGACGTCGATATGCTAGCCCTCATGGACGCTCAGGACGCCCCCATCTGGGTGCAGAACAACCAAGGCAATATCGGTATACCAACGAACTCCAATACGCTATTCCATCACGGGCTTCACGCGCGGACGTTGCGCGACCGTGCGATAGAGGTCGGATTGGAGAATGTTGTCTATGCCCCGGGGCTTGGGCTCGCCGATTCCTCAGGTGAAGGTCTCGCCGACTTCTTGTTGCGCCAGCTCGGCGCAACACGCTGAACACAAGACGCCAAAAACTTTCCATGGCCCAAGGGATTCATTTTCAATCGCACCGCGGCTCGCAAGCCTAGGTAGAAACGAACGTTCCGTCTAGCTAACGATATCTCTCTACCTGCTACCTGCTATATTTATTTAGGGGCCTCTCCCTAGATCACGATAGCGACGATTGAATCAATAGTGCTTTGCCCTGCTAAAGTATCGTCCACGATTGGGTAAGGTGGTCTCTATAGCCCGCTCATTCAAGCACCGTCGAGCCTGCGTGGCTGCTTTGGATCGTCGCCTCACTCGCTCTCTTACTCCCTGTTTTCTCAATGCTCGCGCACAACTCGACACCGATGTAGGCACTCAGTTCTTACAATGTTCCGGGATAGAATATTCCCCTTCAACTACGCACCATAACACTCCTCCAGAGGGTTTATATTCTGTCGTTTTTCCAGACTTATTATACTCGGAGCATATGGTTAATATAAAAGGTGGTGCATATTCCAGAACGTCAGGGACGCACAACATACTACTAATAACTGGAGTTTCACCCCTAATTAATCACGAAGATAGTCTTATATTCAAAATCATTATTATCAATTGATCAAAAATATTTCGCATGTGCCTCTTTTCGTCTTATATCTTCACATCAGTATAAATTCAATGCCTTAGCAGCGTAACAAATTTAGTCACCCGTGCTCATCCATACACCTCGTTTTTCCAATCTGGCAACATTTCCCCTAGCAGGCACCCTCGTCTTCCCTGCGCTATCCTATAACCGTCACGGAGATACCCATATGCTCCAAATCATTATACTCAATCTGCTACTTACACTGGCCTGGCTGTAGCGCAAAACTCCTTCCCCCAGTCCAATGGGGATTGCACCGTGGGCTATACCTCCAGTGGCCACTACTGCAAGCCCATCAATCAAGACCGTGCCAATAGTGATCGAGAAGCGCGGTGTCAACTTCCCTCCTGGCGATGGGCGCTCTGGCTCGCGGCACTGCAAGCAAGGCTGGAATCTGACACCAAGGCAATGACACGGGCTGGCTCTAACTGTCCTACCGGGTATCAGAGGTCGGGTGAGTACTGCAAGCCGATCTATTCTTCGAAACATCGGGACAACCATGCCATCGAAAAAGTCGGCAATAAATGTCACACTGGATTTAGAGCAAAGGGCGACTATTGCGAAAGGGTGCGGAAATCAATCAATGACTTGGCCCTTGTGTTCCGTTATATTCAATAGGTGAAAAATAAAGCATTGCTCATCATATTCGTTGTATCTTTTTGCCTGCTAGCCATGCAAATGAGCGGGCTACATCTGCATATAGAGACTCACGGGAATGATGCTCCTTACCATGGCACCCACCTCCACCAAGCCGATACTTCAGGCCATGATCACAGTGCTGATATCGATGTTCAAATTCTGGATCAACTCAGCCCCACCTGGGCAAAGATGATCCCATTGTTACTAATCTGCGCTATCCTGTTAATTGTACTAGGCTGGTCGCAGCAACTCCTTTGGGTACGCCCTGCCCCAATTGGTGCACTTCGTCGCCGGAATCGCTGGCGTCCTCCCCTGCGCGCGCCGCCCACCCCCAACTAAGTCATATCCCTTGCACCGTGGGCACTGACCACTCACGATTTTACGCACTCAATGATCGCGTCATACTGACGCGGGGAAAACTTATATGTGGGGTTTGTTTACTCACCGCGCCAAGGCGTGGCATGGGCTGATTGCGCTCAGCTTTCTTAGTATTAGTCAGATTACGGTAGCTGCCACAGTCAGCAGTATTCGCCTTGAAGATGCGGTCGATAGGACGCTGGAGAACAATCCGGAGTTGGTCGCATTCGGCTACCAAATTCAGGCCCAGCAGGGTCGCCTCACGCAAGCGCAGGTGAAGCCCAGCCCCGAGCTGGGATTGGTTGTCGAAAACGCATTGGGCACTGGCGACTATCAGGGTATTGACGGTACGGAGACGACTTTAAGCCTTGGCTGGGTACTGGAACGCGGAAAACGAGAGGCGTATGTGAGCGCGGCCCGGGCGGGTATTTCAGCGCTGGAAGCGCAAAAGGAAATCCATCGTCTGGACGCCACTGCCAGGACCACTCATCTGTTTCTGGAAAACCTGGAATACCAAGAGCGCCTCCGCTTATCGCATGAGGCTACCGCTCTTGCAGAACAGACAGTCGCTACTGTGCGCAAACGAGCAACTGCCGGGCGGACGCCCGCCGCCGACCTGGCGAGAGCGGAGGCCGAATTAGCACGCGTGCGTCTGGCGACAGAGGATGTCAGCCATGAACTTAAAACGGCCAGACGGTGGTTGGCTGCGCAATGGGGGCTGCCGCAAGCCGATTTCAGCAAGGTTGTAGGCGATCCTCATCGGTTGCCGTCACCCGGCAGTTTTACCAGTCTGCTTGAGGCAGTAGATCGCAATCCCAACCTCTTGGCCTTTCTGAGCCAAAGGCGGTTACGAGAAGCGGAGCTGCAATCGGCCGAGGCACAGGCAAAACCCGACTGGCGTTTTAACGCTGGCATACGCAGGCTGGAACTTACCGGCGACAATGCTTTCGTTGCCGGCGTCGTCATCCCATTGACAAGTCAGAATCGCAACCAGGGCAGCGTTGCCGAAGCGCGGGCCAATTTGGATATGGCCGAAGCAGATCGGGCGGCCACCCGTCTACAAATTGAAGCAAAACTTTTCGCGGTCTACCAGGCCTTACAGCACAGCTTGCATCGTTCTGTAACGCTACGGGAGGAAGTGCTCCCACGCTTGGAAATTGCTGCAATAGAAACGCAACGAGCCTACGAAGCCGGCCGCTACAGTTACTACGAATTGCAGGTGATCCAGACGGAGCTAATTGCCACACGCATGGAATTGCTGGATGCCGCTGTAGAAGCGCATCAACGTCTGATTGAAATAGAACGACTGACCGGGGCGGCCATGCCTTCTGCAGTCCAGAATCCATGAGGTCTGACATGACGAAGTTATTGAAAAGGTTGGCACCGCTGGTGCTTTTAGTGGGTGTGATTGGCTGTGACGGCGCTGCCCCGGACCATACCGATCACACACAGAATGATGAAGGTGCGCACGGCGGATCCGCCGCGACAGTAATCACCAAGGGGACTCATGGAGGACGCCTGCTGCTGGATGGCGACTTCGCGCTTGAACTTTCCATTTTCGAGAACGGGGTACCGCCGGAGTTTCATGCGTGGGTAACAGAAGGGGGTAAGCCCGTTGCACCTGGCGAAGTGAATCTGCGCATTACGCTAACGCGGTTGGGCGGCGTCAAGGACGAGATCAACTTCCAGCAACAGGAGGACTTCCTGCGGGGAGATATGATGGTTTACGAACCCCATTCTTTTGTGGTGTCCATCGACGCCCGCTACGGTGGAGAAACACACCACTGGGAATACGACAATTTCGAAGGGCGGACCCGTATCGCACCAGACATTGCAACCGCGTTCGGGCTGGAAACTGAGTTGGCTGGCCCCGCCACCATCTTCGAAACAGTCGAGGTCTACGGGCGTATCGTCCCGAATGAGGAGAGCGTGCGACGTGTGACTGCCCGCTTTGACGGCCTGCTCGAATCCGTCACGGTATCAGTGGGCGATCTAGTGACCCAGGGGCAACGCCTGGCGACGGTCGAGAGTAACGAGAGTCTGTCGCGATTTCAGATTACTGCTCCGATCGCGGGTGTTATCACTGACCGCAACGCACATCCTGGAGAACAAACCGAGGGGCGAGCACTCTTTACCATTATCGATACAAGTAGCGTGTGGGCAGAACTCGCAATTTTTCCGCAGGATCGTACTCAGGTGGTGGTCAATGTCCCGGTGCGAGTGATGGCTACCGGTGAAGATCTGCATCAGCAAGGCTCGATCAGCCGCATCGATATTGTTACTCAGCCCAATCAATCGGTCTTGGCGCGTGTTGTACTGGACAACCCGAACGGCAAGTGGGTGCCCGGTATGTTTGTTACAGGGGAAATCCAGGTGGGTGAATACGCGGTGCCACTGGCAGTAAAGCGTATGGGTTTACAGGCCTTTCGTGATTTCAGTGTGGTTTTCGCCCAGATCGGTGACGAATATGAGGTGCGGATGCTCGATCTGGGGCGTCAGGATGGCGAACGGATCGAAGTCCTCGGCGGCCTTGAACAGGGAACGCGATATGTCACCACAAACAGTTATCTCTTAAAAGCCGACATCGAAAAGTCCGGCGCATCACATGATCATTAAGGCGTTCCCATGCTGACAAATATTATCAAACTTTCGCTGTCCCGCCCCGGCCTGGTGATGTTCGGTGTGCTCCTGCTCATCGGTCTGGGGACCTGGAATTTTACCCGGCTACCGATTGATGCCGTTCCTGATATCACCAATGTACAGGTAACAGTCAATACCGAGGCGCCTGGTTATACACCGTTAGAGGTCGAGCAGCGGGTGACTTTCCCTTTGGAAAACGCCATGTCGGGTATTCCCCGTCTTTCCTACACCCGTTCTGTGTCCCGTTACAGCCTGTCGCAGATTACCGTTGTGTTTGAGGAGGGCACCGATATTTATTTTGCCCGGCAGCAGGTAGCCGAGCGTATGAATGCGGTCAAAGGTGAGCTCCCCCAGCTACTCGAACCGGCCATGGGCCCTATCTCCACCGGCTTGGGGGAAATCTTTATGTTCACGGTGAGCGCCGCGCCAGGGGCCCGCAATGCCGATGGCTCCACGGTGACGCCAACTGACCTGCGCTCTGTACACGACTGGATCATCCGGCCCCAGTTGCTCCGGGTATCCGGGGTGGCGGAGATTAACCCCATAGGAGGATTCAAAAAGGAAGTACTGGTTGCCCCCGATCCTGTGAAATTGCTTGCACGGGGACTCACTTTCGAGGATGTCATCAGGGCGCTGACCGACAACAACTCCAACCAAGGCGCGGGATTTATCGAGCACAACGGGTCGCAATGGTTGATGCGCGTACCCGGACAGGCTGACGATATCGAGGCTCTGGGCGCGATAGTAGTGCGTGAAAGCGACAGCGTCCCAGTACGAGTGCGTGATGTGGCCCAGGTCGGCCCTGGTCTCGAGCTACGCTCAGGAGCCGCCACGCAAGACGGTCTTGAGGTAGTCATGAGCACGGTATTTATGCTGATCGGTGAAAATAGCCGGGAAGTGGCCAACGCTGTCGCGGAAAAGCTGCAGGAGGTGAACACCAGCCTGCCTCCGGGAATAGTAGCGACTGCCGTCTATGACCGCACCGCTCTGGTCGATAAGACACTCGCTACAGTGCGTACCAACCTTGTCGAAGGTGCGATTTTGGTGATTGTAGTCCTGTTCCTATTTCTGGGAAATATCCGTGCCGCGCTGCTCACCGCTGCAGTGATTCCGGTCGCCATGCTGATGACGATTTCCGGGATGGTACAAACCCGGGTCAGTGCCAACCTGATGAGTCTCGGCGCCCTGGATTTTGGTCTGATTGTCGACGGCGCAGTGATCATCGTAGAAAACTGCCTACGGCGGCTGAGCCAGGCTGGTGCAACGCCACTAGCACTGCGCGAGCGACTGGAGGTTGTTTTCGACGCCACTAACGAGGTAATTCGACCGGCGTTATTCGGGGTGTTCATAATCACCGCCGTGTATATCCCGATATTTGCGCTGACGGGGGTCGAAGGAAAGATGTTTCATCCTATGGCGATCACCGTTGTCATCGCACTGGTCAGCGCTATGATCCTTTCTGTGACATTCGTTCCGGCGGCTGTCGCACTGCTATTCAAAAAGCCGGTCAGGGAAAAGAAAAACATCATCGTTAACGGGGCGGTGTACCTGTACCGCCCGGTGCTGCTCGCATCCTTGCAGTTTCGCTGGCTGGTGGTTGGCCTGGCTGTGCTACTGGTTGTGATCAGTGGCTGGCTCGTGACTCGACTAGGTACGGAGTTTGTGCCGAATCTCGATGAGGGCGACATTGCCATGCATGCCCTGCGCATCCCCGGGACGTCGCTCGCGCAGGCCGTGCTAATGCAGGAACAACTAGAAGCGGAGATCAAGGCACTGCCTGAGGTAGAGCACGTCTTCGCCAAGATAGGCACAGCGGAGGTCGCGACCGATGCGGTGCCCCCGAGCGTGGCAGATAACTTCATCATCCTCAAACCCCGTGAACAATGGCCCGATCCGGATAAGCCAAAGGCCCAGTTTGTGCGGGAACTCGAGGCCAAGGTAACGCCAATACCTGGCAATCGCTACGAGTTTTTGCAGCCCATCCAGATGCGCTTCAATGAACTGATCGCAGGTGTGCGCGCGGAACTCGCTGTCAAGGTTTTTGGCGATGACTTCGACACCCTGATTGAACTCGGTGCCGCCGTTGAGAACGCGATCAATCAGGTGCCGGGCGCCGCTGACGTTGCTGTCGAGCAAGCCACCGGTCTGCCTGTCCTGACGATCATGCCCAACAGGGAAGCCCTGGCACGATACGGCGTATCGCTTTCTGCACTTCAGCGCCTAGTCGCCACAGCACTGGGGGGTACCGTGGCAGGACAGCTCTACGAAGGTGACCGACGGGTCGACATCGTGGTGCGCTTGCCGGAGCATTTGCGCACGGACCCAGACCGTTTGCTGAGTTTGCCCGTGCCGTTGGCGAAAGGCGGGTTCGTGCCGCTGGGCGAACTCGCAACAACGGAGCTGGTAAGCGGCTACAACCAAATCAATCGCGAGAATGGTAAACGCCGTGTGGTGGTTTCCGCCAACGTGCGCGGCCAAGACTTGGGTTCGTTTGTCAATGACGTACGCGAGGCCGTGGCTAAGCAGGTCGATATACCGGCCGGATACTGGGTTGAATACGGCGGTACTTATCAAAATCTCCAATCAGCCGCGAACCGCCTGAGCATTGTCGTTCCGGTGACTCTAGTGCTGATCTTGGGGCTTCTTGTAATGGCGCTCGGCACCTTCCGCGATGCTGGCATCATCTTTTCGGGAGTGCCGTTGGCGTTGACAGGCGGCGTCCTGGCCCTGATGTTTCGCGAAATTCCCTTCTCGATATCTGCCGCTGTGGGGTTCGTTGCGCTTTCCGGTATCGCGGTACTCAATGGCTTGGTATTGGTGTCTTTCATTAGGGATTTGAGACAACACGGGCGCTTACTCGATGATGCTATCGTCGAAGGTGCTTTGACGCGACTGCGCCCTGTGCTGATGACCGCACTCGTCGCCGCGCTCGGGTTTGTGCCGATGGCCCTGAACACCGGCATTGGCTCCGAAGTACAGCGGCCATTGGCGACTGTGGTGATCGGCGGCATCATCTCCTCGACACTACTTACGCTTGTGGTGCTGCCGGCGCTTTACCGACTGGCTCACGGCACGGAGACAAAGCACACTACCGTAGCTACAATTGAACCGCCAAACCAAGTGACACAGAGCAGGTAGAATTGAAACTATCGGTGGCCCGAGTGGGGCCACATATTTATCATGCGTGTGGACAGCAAGTAATAAGCCCCCTACCCCCTGGTCTCCACCAACTAAAGTGCCAACGGCCAGAACATATCTGAACAGACTTTGCAGAGCTTACTGATACCCAGCAGTGACGCGCTGACCATTGGGCAAGTATGGATTCCTGTGAGTTGCCGCTGGAGTCGACCAGAAAAGATTGGCAGGTGGGCTCTGCAAAAGTTGGAGTCGACGCAGCATGCTGCCACCGGGCAACGGAGGGACTGCCCCTGTTTACGGGCATGCCCTTGGTCACGTCACCTATGAACGCCATCGGCCAGAGCATACTCTGCTCGACCAACTTATAGAGCAACACTACCCTGCTCTGATTGCCCAATTAGATGCCCAGGGTAGAAGTCTGCCGCCGCATGTCCATCAGGAATTTGAAGCGTATCTCAAATGCGGTCGCCTCGAACACGGGTTTCTTCGTGTGCGTTGCGCTACGTATCAGCTCGAGCGGCTCGTCGTGTTTTCGTGCAAGAAGCGCGGGTTCTGCCCCAGCTGTGGCGCCCGCCGCATGGCCGAGACAGCGGCCCTTCTCTCGGATGAAGTATTTCCCGACGCGCCATTGCGCCAATGGGTCATCAGTTTTCCATTCCGCTACGGTACCTGTTCGCTGCCCATCCCCAGGCAATGGGTAAGGCTCTGCGCATCATTTACCGGGCGATCTCGACCCACCTGCTCCACAAAGCCCGATTGGCGGCCCTAGTGCCAAAACCGAGAGTTAACCTCACTCGTTACCACGGTGTGCTGGCGCCCAATCACAGCTGGCGTGAGCTCGTTACACCGGCCAAACGCAGCAAAGGCGCGAAGCGAATTGCCAATACTGACGTTCACTCACCCGCTGAACGGCACGTCGCGATGTCCTAGGCCCAGCGGCTCAGGCGAGTTTTTAATATTGATATCGAGGTTTCGGTCCTTGCGGTGGATAGGTAAAGGTCATCGCCCGTATTGAGGACCAGGACGTTATCGATAAAATTCTGGCTCATCTTCGCGAGAAGGAACAAGCCAGCCCTATCCTATCGCACCTGATGCCACCCTCCCGAGCACCCCCTGGGCCATTCCCTCTTTTCGCAGGAAGCGAATCCACAGCCCCAAATCAGCAAGGACGCGACTGAAACACGCGTGGCACGGACGGTTGTATGCTATCGTTCAGGAATGAAAAAATATGAATTATGCGATCACCTCAGCGCAAAACGCAGGGCAATCGGTGCATTTCGCGAATTTCTACAGTTCAGTCGGCAGTATCAGTGAGGAAGCCTACTCTCAACAGGCCGTTTATTTGTCCTATACTTACAAATGATATAAACCTTATATCATTTGTATATTAATTTGCTTCTAGGTTAGGCCGCCTAGCGTACGAACATTTTGATACAAGAATACCGGCGCGCTAGTTTTTCTGACACTTTGCAACATAGCAGCACGTAAAGATAAACTTATGGCGATTAACAATAGGCAGAAAAAGGGCGCTTAAGTGATTGAAAACCTGCGACAAATTTGGGCAAGCACCGAGGATCCCGGGCAAAACCCGTCTGAAAGACCGGAAGTAGCCAGATATTGTTTAGTTGTGATGGGCGTGTTTACTTTTATGGCCTTGGTACAGTTTTCATCGGCCAGCGAGCAGATCGGGTGGGCTTGTGCAGTGGCGGCAACTGCAGCAGCAATTACAGCCTACGTAGCCCGCGTTTCGAGTCGCACATTTTTAGCCGCAAATCTCTTGGTTTTAATCTGCTTCGTTTTCGCTTGCGCGGTCGTTGTGACAACCCAAAGTACCGCAGTGGCCGCTCTCTTCTTCACTAGTCTCGTTCCAGTCGTAGCGCTTCAGGTCGTCGGGATCCGTGCGGCCTTCGGCTGGTTCCTTACGTGCTTACTACTTTTGGCTGGGGTTGCTTTGCAGTGGTTTACTGGAATTGTGGACCCTATCGAGCTTGGCCCCACTGCCACGGGCGCCTCCTCTATCCGTGCCGCAATCATTTTCCTAATCTTTACTTTTATGATTCTGGCCTCTAGCGACATCACTCGCAAGGCTGCCCAACGACGCGAGAAACTCGTTGACGATGAGCGAAAGAGACTCGACCATGCGCTCGCAGAAGAGAGCGCCCGCTACCGTGCACTTGTCGAGAATAGTCGCGATGTGATCATCGAAATCGATCAGCCAGGGAACGTGACGTATGCCAGTCAAAACAGAGCCGAGGTATTAGGTGTGACGAACCTCGTAGGCTCAACCCTTTCCGACAGAATTTGGCCCTCTGACCGGGAGGAGCAGTCTGCCCTCTTTGCACAAATGTTCACTGGCGATGAAATGCTATCTAGTGTGCCGGTGCGCTACGTCGGCGATGACGATGTGTGGCGCTGGATCGAAACCACAGGCCGCCGTTATGATAGTTTAGATGGAAACCATCGGGTCGTGATACGTCTGCGAGATGTCACCGCCGAGCTGGATTTACTACGTAAACTACAACAGACACAGAAACTTCAGGCCGTTGGTCAGCTTGCAGCGGGAGTTGCCCACGACTTTAACAATCTGCTGACGGTCATCATGGGCTACGCGGACGACATCACTCAAGCAACTAACAGTCCAGCCGATGCGGCAAACGAGATCCTGCGCAATGCAAAACGGGGAGCTGCGCTAACTCGTCAGCTCCTGGCGTTTTCGCGCGAGTCAGCCTACACGCCGCGGGTCATCAATTTATCGGACACCGTTAAGAACGTCAGCGGCATGCTCAAACGGTTAATCGGCGAGCAAACGCTTGTGCAGCTTGATCTGGCCGACGATCTACCAAACGTCGAGGCTGACCCACAACTCCTTGAACAGGCCATTATTAACTTGGTCGTTAATGCCCGAGACGCAAGCCTAACAGGGGCTATCGTTAAGATCCGTACCGGTCTTGTCGCCGATGGAGGAGCTGTTTTCGTCGAAGTGGCAGACAGCGGGACGGGGATGAGTCCCGACATTGCCGAGCGCGCGTTCGACCCCTTCTTCACAACAAAAGATATCGGCAGTGGAACAGGCCTCGGGCTTGCAATGGTGCATGGTGCCGTCGAGCAGATGGGCGGCAGGACTAAACTTGAGACAACAGAGGGAGAAGGCACAAGCGTGATGATCCAACTCCCATCGACCGCTCTACCCGTCAAAACATCGGGTCATGAAGCTCAGGAGATCGAAGACGCTAGCGTCGGTGGGACGATTCTCGTCGTCGAGAACGAGGACTCTATCCGAAAGCTTGTAAGCGTTAATCTCGCCGCTGCTGGATTCACGGTACTCGAAGCCGAAGATGGTGAAGCTGCGCTCGCTATTGCCAATAAGCTCAACCACCCGATCGATCTTGTAGTCTCAGACGTCATCATGCCCAAGATGAGCGGCCCAACGATGGTGACCCATTTACGCGTCATACATCCGAATGCAAAGGTGCTATTTATCTCCGGGCACCCAAAAACACACTTAGACGACATACCCTCGGAAAAATATGATTTGCTACAAAAGCCTTTTCGCGGCGATGAACTGATCAGCCGAGTTCGGGCACTTTTGACCGGCGCAGACGGTTTCTAGTCAGCACGATGCGCTAGTCGATTCGACCGTTGTACCCTGGCTGTAACAAACTTGAATATCGACGGAAACGCTCAGTGAACGGGCTAAGTTGTGACATCAGTCCGTTAACCTTGCGCGGTTTCAAATTCCAAGTGCATCACAGGTTAGGCTGCTAGCGCAGCCCTAGGTACTGACAAATTAACTTCTGTGAAATCAGAAATGTCGGCATCTTCATTCATGCCACTGCCCTACTCCACTCTCCAAACGCACTTATCCTGAGATCCCGATAATGCTCAGCGCCAACCAGGTGCCTTCCAAGATTAAACAGATTACTAACAGCGGCATGCGCACCAAGAAATCCTCGAGCTTGTTTCACTGACTTGAACCGCCTCATACCTCTTTCTCTCACCCGAGTCGCCTCATGCGATTGCTCTGCCCGATTATTCTCATACTGTTGCGTACTGTGGATCGTGTCAGGAATCAGTTCCCTGTGAGCGACACCGTAAGTTCGCAATTTATCAGTCACGATTTTCCTGGGTTCGCCGCCATTGTTTCGTATAAGGCGCCTGAAGAATCGCTTTGCAGCAGCACCATCGCGCTTTGCCTGTAAGTAAACATCAACCACTTCACCGTCCTGATCTACAGCACGCCACAGGTAATGCTGCTGGCCGTTGATCTTTACGAAGACTTCATCGATGTAGAATGTGTCGCCGTAGCCATGATGCCTTCTCTTCAATCTCCGGGCGTAGATTGCTCCGAACTTGATGCACCAATGTCGGATCGATTCGCGGGTGACAGTGATTCCTCGTTCAGCTAGCAGGTCTTCGATATCTCGGTGACTGAGATTGAATCGATAGTAGAGCCAAACTGCATAGCGAATGATATCGGGTGGGAGCCTATGACGCTTATCAGTATTTATCGCCTGATTATAGCAGTTTACTTGTCAGCACCCGCTAGAGTTTTCCTAGGTCAGTTTTGATGTCAGATCTTTCTGCAACGTTTTGCGGGTAATGAGATAAAGCAGGCCCCCTACTGCGTAAAGCGTCACGGTATACATTATCGACTGGCCAAGCCCCTGCGCTCGGGCAGACTGGCAGGCCTCTGTCTGGGCCGCGCCCAGTGTTTCCAGCAGTTCTGCCTGAGTGCCGTCACAGGCCTGGGCGCTGATCACCGCACCGCCTTGTACCGACTCCAGTTGCCCGCTCATCAGCATGTCGCTAAGAAAACCGACGAAGATTGGCCCCAGGCCGTAACCGATCAGGTTTACAA
>Ga0302130_1001263_pt1 | contig 13104 bp, 6 predicted proteins | sample CB9_surface_MG_FD_203117 | JGI IMG/M metagenome (GOLD analysis project Ga0302130, IMG submission 203117) | Marine microbial communities from Western Arctic Ocean, Canada - CB9_surface | ecosystem: Environmental > Aquatic > Marine > Oceanic | place: Canada: Western Arctic Ocean | collected 2017-09-19 | reverse complement strand
GTTCTGGTTGGTTAACCGAATTAGGATTTATAGATTTTGCTGGTTCATCAATTGTTCACTCTGTAGGAGGCTGGGCTGCTTTAGTAGCTGCTTTTATGGTAGGACCAAGAATTGGAAAATTTGTAAATGGTAAAGTAATGCCAATACCAGGTCATAACCAAGTATTAGCAACATTAGGAGTTTTTATCTTATGGTTAGGATGGTTTGGTTTTAATGGTGGGTCACAATTAGCATGGGGTGGAGATGATGCCGTAGCTGCTTCAAATGTGGTTTTAATTACAAATTTAGCTGCTGCTGCAGGAGGTCTAGGTGCTTTAATTACTACTTGGATTTGGTACGGGAAACCACACTTAGCTCAAACACTTAATGGTGCTTTAGCAGGATTGGTTAGTATAACGGCAGGATGTGGTAATATGACTTCTGGAGGTGCTGTATTAGCTGGATTATTAGGAGGAATTCTAGTTGTTTTTTCAATAGAATTTATAGAAAAGAAATTAAAAATTGATGATGCTATTGGTGCTGCTTCCGTTCATGGTGTAGCTGGTGTTTGGGGTACTTTAGTTATAGGGCTTTGGGGTGTAGATGGAGATACAGGTATTGGATTATTTAATGGAGGCGGTGCTTCTCAATTAGGCACTCAAGCAATAGGAGCGTTGGCTTATGGATTATGGGCAGTGGTATTATCTTTTATGATCTTCTTTATTTTAAAGAAAACAATTGGCTTAAGAGTAACTAAGGATGTTGAATTAGCAGGCTTAGATATTTCAGAGCACGGAACAATTGCTTACCCTGGAAAAAGAGACAGAGGTTAGTAATAAGTTTCATAAAAAAATAAATGTAATCTAAAAAATTATTACCCTAAATGATAATTTAGATAGTGGCATAAATACCATTACATATTATTGAATTCTATGAAAGGAAAAATGCATTTTAATCAATGCATTTTTCCTGCGTAGAAATATTTTTGAAGAACTAGTATAAATTAAATAGAGGTAATAGAGATGAAAGATCAAGGATTATATTTAAGTGAGTTTGAACATGAAAATTGTGGTGCTGGTTTTATCTGTAACCTAAATGGAGAAAAGACAAATCAAATTATCCACGATGCTTTAGAAATCTTAGTAAAATTAGAACATCGAGGTGGAGTGAGTGCTGATGGTAAAACAGGAGATGGTGCTGGTTTGTTAATAGATATTCCTCATATATATTTCAAACGTGTATGTGATTTTACCATCCCAAATCAAAGAGAATATGCAGTTGGAATGGTATTTCTTCCTAAAGTTTCTAATCAGTATGATTTTTGCAAAACAACTTTTGAAAAAGAACTAAAAATACAAGGACTTGCTATTTTAGGATGGAGAGAAGTTCCTGTAGATTCTTGTCAATTAGGAGAAATAGCCTTGGCATCGGAACCGAATATAGAACAACTTTTTATTGGAAAAACTGATAAAATTGACGAAGCTACTTTTAAAGCGAAACTATATGCCGCCAGAAAAATAGCAGAGCACACCATCAGAAAATCAAAAATTTCTGAAAGCAACTATTTTTACATTCCAAGTTTATCCATAACCACGATTATATATAAAGGCATTATCATGCCTGAAGATATTGGGCCCTATTATAAAGATTTACAAGAAATAGATTTAGTTACTCGTTTAGCATTAGTGCACCAACGTTTTTCTACCAATACAATGCCCACATGGGAATTAGCTCAACCTTTTAGGCACATGTGTCAGAATGGAGAAATAAATACATTACGAGGCAATGTAAGTAGAATGCGTGTTCGTGAAGAAATCATGAAAAGTGATGTTTTTGGACCACAAATCGACAAACTTTTTCCAATAATTTTACCAGGTAAATCTGATTCTGCCTCTATGGATATGGTAGTTGAATTGTTAACACATACAGGTCGTTCATTACCAGAAATTATGATGATGATGATTCCTGAAGCTTGGGAAAAACATAAAACTATGTCTAAAGAGCGTAAAGCTTTTTATGAATACAATGGATGTATTATGGAACCCTGGGATGGTCCTGCCTCTGTTCCTTTCACAGACGGTGACTATATTGGAGCTTTATTAGACAGGAATGGTCTAAGACCCTCAAGATATACAGTTACCAAAAGCGGTAAATTAATTATGTCTTCAGAAATTGGTGTTGTAGATGTTGCTCCCGAAGACGTAAAAGAACACGGAAGACTAGAACCAGGAAAAATGTTCTTGGTTGACATGAATAAAGGAAGAATTATTGAAGATGAAGAAATCAAAAGCAAAATCGTTTCTGAAAGGCCTTATCAAGAGTGGTTAGATAAAACACGTTTGCATTTAAAGGATGTACCTTATGCAAGTGAAACGTGCCCTATAGAATCTATAGATATTAAAACACGCCAACGATTATTTAATTATACCTTTGAAGACATTCAAGAAGTAATTACGCCAATGGCATTGGCGGGTAAAGAAGCTCTAGGCTCAATGGGGACTGATACTCCATTAGCTGTTTTATCTGATAGACCTCAATTAATTTCAAATTATTTTAAACAATTATTTGCGCAAGTTACCAATCCGCCTTTGGATGGAATTCGTGAAGAAATTGTAACGGACATAAGTTTAAATTTAGGAAAAGATAGAAATATTTTTAGCATCACAGAGAGACAATGTCGAAAACTAAGAATTCAAAATCCAGTGATTTCTAATGCTGATTTAGAAAAAATAAGATCTATCGATATTGAAAGTTTCAAAGCAGAAACGATTGAAATGTTGTATTCTAAATCAAAGGGATTAAATGGTCTTGAAGATGCATTGGATAACATTGTTATTCAAGTTGAGAAAGCCTTAGAAAAAAAGAATAATATTATCATTCTCTCTGATAGAGGTATTAGTCAAGAACTTGCGCCCATTCCGGCTTTACTTGCTTGTTCTTTTGTAAATCACCAATTAAACCGTTTACGTAAACGTTCTTATTTTGATATTATTATTGAATCTGCAGAACCACGTGAACCACATCATTTTGCCACTTTATTTGGTTATGGCGCAAGTGCCGTAAATCCATACATGGTAAATGAAATTATTAGAATGCAAGTTAAAGAAGGTTTTATTACTGGCATGAATGAGCAAAAAGCTGTTGACAATTTTAATACAGCAATTGGAAAAGGGATTTTGAAAGTAATGAACAAAATTGGTATCTCTACACTACACTCTTATAGAGGTTCTCAAATTTTTGAGATTGTTGGATTTAACTCCCAATTTGTAGAAAAATATTTTCCTTACACAGCTTCAAGAATAGAAGGTATTGGCTTGTATGAAATTGAAAAAGAAATAGACCAGCGCTACAAACAAGCATATCCAGATAATAAAATTAATAAAAATTTAAGTTTAAATATTGGTGGCGATTATCGATGGAGAAGAAATGGTGAACGTCATTTATTTAATCCAACTACCGTATCTAAATTGCAGCAAGCTGTTAGGTTGAGTGACCAAGATAGTTACGATGTTTATGCAAATGCTATTAATGAGCAAGCAGAAAGCTTAATGACTATTCGTGGCTTATTTGAATTCGATAATCTAGATCCTATTCCTCTAGAAGAAGTAGAAGATTGGACAGAAATTGTAAAACGATTTAAAACAGGCGCCATGTCTTATGGCTCTATTTCGCGTGAAGCTCACGAAAACTTAGCCATTGCTATGAATAGAATTGGAGGTAAATCTAATTCTGGTGAAGGTGGTGAAGACAGAAAACGTTTTCAAAAAGATATAAACGGAGATAGCAGAAACTCTGCAATAAAACAAGTAGCCTCTGGTAGATTTGGGGTCACTTCTCATTATTTAACAAATGCGAAAGAGATTCAAATAAAAATGGCACAGGGTGCCAAGCCTGGAGAAGGCGGTCAATTACCGGGCTATAAAGTTTTACCCTGGATTGCCGCAGCAAGAAATTCAACGCCGTTTGTAGGACTGATTTCTCCTCCTCCTCATCACGATATTTATTCGATTGAAGATTTGGCACAATTAATTTTTGATTTAAAAAATGCAAATCGTGAAGCAAGAATTAATGTAAAATTAGTTTCCGAGGTTGGTGTTGGAACTATTGCTGCTGGCGTAGCAAAAGCCAAAGCAGATGTTGTTTTAATATCTGGTTATGATGGCGGTACTGGAGCTTCTCCTTTAACTTCTTTAAAACATGCAGGGTTGCCTTGGGAACTTGGCTTAGCAGAAGCCCAGCAGACATTGGTAATGAATAGTTTACGAAGTAGAATTGTTGTAGAGTGTGACGGCCAATTAAAAACAGGAAGAGATGTTGCTATTGCGGCTTTACTAGGTGCAGAAGAATTCGGTTTCGCGACCGCGCCTCTAGTAGCCTCTGGCTGTATTATGATGCGTAAATGTCACTTAAATACATGTCCGGTTGGTATTGCTACTCAAGACAAAGAATTGCGTAAAAACTTTAAGGGAACTCCTGAGCACGTAATTAACTTTTTCTTTTATGTAGCGGAAGAATTAAGAAAAATAATGGCTCAATTAGGTTTTAGAACCTTAGCCGAGATGGTTGGTCAAACACATAAAATAAATTCAAATAAAGCAATTAAGCATTACAAAGCGAAAGGATTAGATTTATCTAGCATCTTGCATAGACCTACAGCCTATAAAAGTATGATCGTTAAAAATACTGAAGAGCAAGATCATAATTTAGAAAATGTTTTAGATTTTACTATTTTAAAAGACTCTCATAGAGCTTTATATAGAAAAGAAAAAATGAACCTTGCATATCCAATTAAAAATACAAATCGTACAGTTGGAGCAATCATAAGCAATGAAATTTCAAAAATTTACGGACATTTAGGGTTGCCTGAAGACACCTTAAATATAAACTTTGCAGGTTCTGCCGGACAAAGTTTCGGAGCTTTTGGAGCTTTTGGATTAACGTTTATCCTAGAGGGTAATACCAATGATTATTTAGGAAAAGGATTATCGGGTGCGAAACTAATTATAAAGAAACCAGCCAAAGCAGACTTTTTAGCAGAAAACAATATTATTGTTGGTAATGTTTGTTTGTTTGGAGCTGTAAATGGACTAGCCTATATTAACGGAATTGCAGGGGAACGGTTTGCCGTTCGTAATTCTGGAGCAACCGCAGTTGTAGAAGGAGTTGGAGACCACTGTTGTGAATACATGACAGGCGGTAAAGTAATTGTTCTGGGAAAAACAGGAAGAAATTTTGCTGCAGGTATGAGTGGTGGAATCGCTTATGTATACGATCCAGAAAATAAATTTTCTAACGGTCTCTGTAATACAGAAACTATAGAGTTTGAAAATATTTCTGAAGAAGATGCTGCCGAATTAAAAGCAATAATAGAAAAACATGTTTTATACACTGAAAGCAAAAAAGGTGCTAGATTATTGGCTGATTGGAATGCAAGCTTAGACAACTTTGTGAAAGTGATGCCAACTGAATATAAGCGCGCTTTAGAACGTTTAGCAACAGAAGAACCAATGTTTGAAGAATTAACAATAGCATAATGTCATGGGAAAAATAACAGGATTTAAAGAATTTGAAAGACAAGATGAAACCTACACTTCTGTAATAGATCGTGTAAAAAATTATAAAGAGTTTACCGTTCCTCTTTTAGACAAAGAAATTACAAAACAGGGTTCACGTTGTATGGATTGTGGTATTCCTTTTTGCCATAGTGGTTGCCCTTTGGGAAATCTAATTCCAGATTTTAACCATATGGTACATCAAGGAGAATGGCAAAAAGCTTCATGGATATTGCATTCTACCAATAACTTTCCAGAATTCACAGGACGCTTATGCCCGGCTCCATGCGAACAAGCATGTGTATTAGGAATTATTGAAGACCCCGTATCTATTGAAAATATTGAAAAAAATATTGTAGAACGTGCGTTTAAGGAAGGGTGGATTAAACCTCAACCTCCAAAAAACAGAACCAACAAAACAATTGCAGTTATCGGTTCTGGCCCTGCAGGGTTGGCTGCAGCACAGCAATTAAATAGAGCTGGTCATACTGTTACTGTTTTTGAAAGAGACGATGAAATAGGCGGTTTATTGCGATACGGTATTCCTAATTTTAAGATGGAAAAAGGAATTATTGATAGACGAATCGCAATTTTAAAGGCGGAAGGAATCATCTTCAAAGTGAACGTCAATGTTGGTGTAAATTATGATGTGAAAGACCTAAAATCTTTTGACAGTCTTGTTTTATGTGGAGGATCTACTAAGACAAGGAGTTTGCCAACTCCGGGTATAGATGCTGATGGTGTTGTTCAGGCAATGGATTTTTTAACTCAACAAACTAAAGTATTATTTGGTAAGGAGGTGAAAAATCAAATAATGGCTACAGGTAAAGATGTAATCGTAATTGGTGGTGGTGATACAGGTTCAGATTGTATTGGTACTTCAAATAGACACGGAGCAAAATCTGTTGTAAATTTTGAAATTATGCCAAAACCTCCTGGCCATCGTTCAGCTTCTACTCCATGGCCTTTTTGGCCATTAAAATTAAAGACTTCTTCCTCTCACAAAGAAGGGGTAGAACGCAGTTGGTTAATTAATACTAAAGAATTTATAAAGGATAAGGAAGGGAAACTAATTGCTTTAAAAACTATAAATGTTCAATGGGAAGTAATTCCTGGCAAAAGACCAGAATTGATAGAAATAGCAGGTACTGAAAAAACATGGCCTTGTGACTTAGCGCTATTAGCTTTAGGTTTTACTGGTCCAGAAAGTACTTTAGCAGACAAATTAGGTATAGATAAAGATGAGCGCTCAAATTATAAAGCCATATATGGAAAATATCAAACCAATATCCCAAATATCTTTACTGCGGGTGATATGCGTCGAGGACAATCTTTAATTGTATGGGCAATATCTGAAGGAAGAGAAGCTGCTAGACAAGTTGATATTTATTTAATGGGTAAATCTGAATTGCCATCTAAGGATATTTCTGGTGATTTAATTGCTATGTAATATTTAAAATAAAAATCATTAAATTTGTATTTGTAATGAAAACAATACAAATACATATTATTTCTGTCATTATTGGTAACAATCCGTAACCATAGGGAATGATATTTATAGATGATAAAAATCAAAGGTCTTCCCGAAACGGAAGGCTTTTTTTATAGAAAAATTTGGGTGTTTGAACATCACAAATAAAAGTGGTTAAATAGCTGCATTTGAGTATTTTAAATAATATGTAAAAGCTATGAGTTTAAGCTGATTTCACAATAGTAAGAAACAATAAAAAGAGTAATAAACTACTTTAGAACTTCAAAATAGAATACCTATTTCAAAATAGAATGAAAGAAATTAATAAACACAGTAGAAGGTTAACACAAGATGAGTCTCAGCCAGCTTCACAAGCAATGTTGTATGCAGTAGGTCTTACAGATGAAGACATGCAAAAAGCTCAAGTAGGTATTGTAAGCACTGGGTATGATGGTAATCCATGTAATATGCATTTAAACCGGTTGAAAGATGAGGTAAAAATTGAATGTAAAATTGCTGATTTGGTTGGGCTAGGTTTTAATACCATAGGAGTTTCAGACGGTATTTCTATGGGAACATCTGGGATGAACTATTCGCTTGTTTCTAGAGATATTATCGCAGATTCTATTGAAACGGTTATGAATGCACAAAGTTATGATGCATTAATAGCTATTGTAGGTTGTGACAAAAATATGCCAGGAGCAGTCATGTCTATGTTGCGTCTAAACCGCCCTTCAATTATGATGTATGGAGGAACTATAGCTTCAGGAAATTATAAAGGAAGAAAATTAAATATTGTATCTGCCTTTGAAGCGCTAGGTCAAAAAGTTGCTGGAGAAATTGAAGAAGATGAATACAGAGAAATCATTAAAAGATCTATACCTGGAGCAGGTGCATGTGGTGGAATGTATACCGCAAATACAATGGCTTCAGCTATTGAGTGTATGGGTTTTTCATTGCCATATAACTCGTCTATCCCTGCAGAAAACCCAAATAAACTTTCAGAATCAGAAAGACATGCAGTAGCCATTAAAAACCTATTAGAACAAGATTTAAAACCTTTAGATATTATTTCTAAAAAATCTATAGAAAATGCGATTGCTTTGGTAAATGCATTAGGAGGTTCTACCAATGCAGTACTTCACTTTTTAGCGATTGCACATGCTGCTGATATTGATTTTACCCTAGAAGATTTTCAAAGAGTTTCAGATAAAACTCCTTTAATTGCTGATTTAAAACCTTCTGGTAAATATTTGATGGAAGATGTTCATGGAATAGGAGGAACACCAGCAATCATGAAATATTTGTTAGATGGTGGATATTTACATGGAGATTGTATGACAGTAACAGGAAAAACATTAGCCGAAAACTTGGCAGATGTTGTCTCAATAGAATTTGAAGATCAGGATGTAATTTTCCCAACAAACAAGGCTTTAAAAACCTCAGGAAATATACAGATACTCTATGGAAACCTAGCAAGTGAGGGTGCTGTTGCAAAAATTTCTGGAAAAGAAGGTTTGTTATTTGAAGGTAAAGCGGTGGTTTATGACGGTGAGCAAGCTGCTAATACAGGAATTTCAAATGGTGAAGTTCATAGAGGAGATGTTGTAGTAATAAGATATGTAGGGCCTAAAGGTGGGCCAGGTATGCCAGAAATGTTAAAACCAACTTCGTTAATTATGGGAGCAGGTTTAGGGAAATCTGTTGCTTTAATTACTGATGGACGCTTCTCTGGAGGAACTCACGGTTTTGTGGTTGGTCATATTACCCCAGAAGCACAATCTGGAGGAACTATTGGAATTTTAAAAACGGGTGATAAAATTAAAATTAGTGCAGAAGATAATTCTATTAATGTTTTAATTTCTGATGAAGAAATTTCAGAAAGAAAAGCACAATGGGTTGCACCAGCGCTAAAACACACCAAAGGAATTTTGTATAAATATGCAAAAATAGTAGCATCAGCATCCAAAGGATGTGTTACAGATTTATAAAATTAAATATTATTCTTACAGAAGTAAGACCCTAAAATAAATACTATGGAAAGACAAACCATAAAAAATCAAGAAAAAGCAGCAAAAGTTACCGAAAGAATATCTGGTAGCGAAGCAATTGTTAGGTGTTTAATTGCAGAAGACGTAAAAATAATTTACGGATATCCTGGTGGTGCAATTATGCCAGTATATGATGAATTATACAAATATCAAGATAAAATTCACCATGTTTTATCGCGTCATGAGCAAGGTGCAACGCACTCTGCACAGGGCTTTGCAAGAATTTCTGGTAAAGTAGGTGTAGCAATTGCGACTTCGGGTCCAGGCGCAACTAATTTAATTACTGGTATTGCAGATGCACAAATAGATTCAACACCGATGGTGTGTATTACGGGTCAAGTTCCCTCTCATTTATTGGGTAGTGATGCGTTTCAGGAAACAGATATTGTTGGTATTTCAACGCCAGTGACAAAATGGAATTGTCAAGTTACCAGAGCAGCCGACATACCAGCAGCTTTAGCAAAGGCATTTTACATTGCAAGATCTGGAAGGCCAGGACCAGTTTTAGTTGATATTACAAAGGATGCTCAGTTTGAAGAGTTTGATTTTTCTTATGAAAAATGCACGAAAGTAAGAAGTTATGTTCCGATTCCAAAAACGGTAACAGGTACCTTAGAAGCTGCTGCGAAAATCATAAATGCAGCTAGAAAACCATTAATAGTTTGGGGACAAGGTATTGTTCTAAGTGAAGCAGAAGTGCAATTTAAAGCTTTTGTAGAAAAGGCAGGAATTCCAGCCGCTTGGACTATCTTAGGAGCTTCAGCATTGCCAACTTCTCATCCTTTAAATGTAGGTATGTTAGGAATGCATGGTAATTATGCACCAAATAAGTTAACCAATGAATGTGATGTTTTAATTGCAATTGGTATGCGTTTTGACGACAGGGTTACAGGTAAATTAGATGAATATGCGCGTCAAGCAAAAGTGATTCATTTTGAAATTGATCCTGCAGAAATAGACAAAAATGTAAAAACAGATGTAGCAGTTTTAGGAGATGCAAAAGCAACTTTAGATGCTATTTTACCATTAATTAATACCAATTCTCATAAAGAATGGCTTCAACAGTTTAAAGATTTATATGAAATTGAATATGAAAAAGTAATTAAAGGGGATCTCTATCCAACGAAAGAAGGATTAACAATGGGTGAGGTGATTAAAGAAATTAATATTCAGAGTAAAGGAGATGCTGCCATTGTTACAGATGTAGGGCAACATCAAATGATTGCGTGTAGATATGCAGAATTTAATAAAACAAAAAGTAATATTACTTCTGGTGGTTTAGGTACCATGGGATTTGGTTTGCCAGCAGCTATTGGTGCTAAAATGGCAGCGCCAGATCGTGAAGTTGTTTCAATTTCTGGTGATGGTGGTTATCAAATGACTATTCAAGAATTAGGAACAATTTTTCAGCAAAAAGCTGCAGTTAAAATTGTAGTTTTAAACAATGATTTTTTAGGAATGGTGCGCCAATGGCAACAGTTGTTTTTTGAAAAACGCTATGCATCTACAGAGATGGTGAACCCTAATTTTGTAGCCATTGCAGAAGGATATTATATTAAGGCAAAAAAAGTTACAAAACGTGAAGAATTAGCTGGTGCTGTCAAAGAAATGATGGAGAGTAAAGAAGCTTATTTTTTAGAAGTTTGTGTAGAGAAAGAAGGAAATGTGTTTCCAATGGTTCCTTCTGGAGCAAGTGTTTCAGAAATAAGACTAGCATAAGATGAACAAACAAAAACAACTATTTACAATATCAGTTTACACTGAAAATAACATAGGTTTGTTGAATAGAATTTCAGCAATTTTTCAGAGAAGACACATCAATATAGAGAGTTTAAACATCTCTCCTTCAGAAATTGAAGGGGTTGCTAAATTTACAATTGTTATTCATATGACTGAAGATGATGTGAAGAAAATTATTGGTCAGATAGAAAAGCAAGTAGAGGTTATTAAGGCATATTATCATAATGATGAGGAAACCATTTATCAGATTTCTGGATTGTTTAAAATAAAATCTAAATTATTGTTTGAAGAACCTCAAATTCAGAATATTGTAAAAGAAAGTAATGCTAGAATAGTTACTGTTAATAAAGAATTTTTTGTGATTGAAAAATCTGGCAGAAAAGAAGAAATAGAATTATTATACAGAGAACTAAAACCTTTCGGAATTTTACAATTTACACGTTCTGGAAGAATATCTGTATCAAAAAAACCAATGAATATATCTCAAATGCTAAAAGCATTTAATTACTAAAATAAAAGAAAACATGGCAAATTATTTTAACACGCTATCATTAAGAAATCAATTAGAACAATTAGGAAAATGTAGGTTTATGGAAGCTTCAGAGTTTGAAGATGGAGTAACTGCATTATTAGGAAAGAAAATTGTAATTGTTGGTTGTGGAGCACAAGGTCTAAACCAAGGCTTAAACATGAGAGATTCTGGATTGGATATTTCATATACATTGCGTGAAGTAGCAATTAAAGAGCAAAGAGATTCTTTTAAAAATGCATCTGGCAATGGTTTTACTGTTGGTACTTATGAAGAGTTAATTCCTTCCGCAGATTTAGTATTAAACTTAACGCCAGATAAACAACATACTAATGTTGTGAATACAGTAATGCCTCTAATGAAAAAAGGCGCAACACTATCTTATTCTCATGGATTTAATATTGTTGAAGAAGGAACACGGGTTAGAAAGGATTTAACCGTAATTATGGTAGCACCTAAGTGTCCTGGTTCTGAAGTTAGAGAAGAATATAAAAGAGGATTTGGAGTGCCAACATTAATTGCTGTGCATCCAGAAAATGATCCAGAAAATAAGGGATGGGAGCAAGCAAAGGCTTATGCAGCTGCAACTGGTGGTGATAAAGCAGGTGTTTTAGAGTCTTCTTTTGTAGCAGAGGTAAAATCTGATTTAATGGGAGAACAAACCATTTTATGCGGTGTTTTGCAAACAGGTTCTATTCTTTCATTTAACAAAATGGTTGAAAAAGGTATAGAGGCTTCTTATGCAGCAAAACTAATTCAATATGGATGGGAAACCATTACTGAAGCGTTAAAGCATGGAGGAATAACCAATATGATGGATAGATTGTCTAATCCTGCTAAAATTAAAGCATATGAGTTATCAGAAGAATTAAAAGAAATTATGAAGCCTTTGTTTGAAAAACATATGGATGATATTATTTCTGGTCATTTTTCTCAAACCATGATGGAAGATTGGGCAAATGATGATGTGAACCTACTTACTTGGAGAGCAGCTACAGGAGAAACTTTATTTGAAAAAACTAGCTTAACTCAAAAAAGTATTTCAGAGCAAGAATATTTTGATCATGGAGTATTAATGGTTGCTTTTGTGAAAGCAGGAGTAGAATTGGCTTTTGAAACGATGGTAAGTGCCGGAATTATTGAAGATTCTGCCTATTATGAATCTTTGCATGAATTGCCTCTAATAGCAAATACTATTGCAAGAAAAAAATTATTTGAAATGAATCGTGTAATTTCCGATACTGCAGAATATGGTTGTTATTTATTTGATCATGCATGCAATCCATTACTTGTAGATTTTATGAAATCTGTAGATACTAACATTATAGGTGAGTCGTTTTCAAACATTAATGATGTAGATAATGGAGAATTAATAAAAGTTAATGACGCAATTAGAAATCATCCTATAGAATCTGTAGGGAAAAGGTTACGTAGTGCAATGACAGCAATGAAAGTTATTAAAACAGACGTAGAACAAGCAACAGTTTTATCCTAAAACCTTCATGAAAACTGAAGTAACATATAGACCAACAATTGAAGCCATAGAAAAAGCTGCCTTAAATTTAAAAGAAGTTGCTTTAAAGACACCTTTGGTTAAGAATGATCAATATTCTCAAAAGTACCAGAGCACTATTTTGTTTAAACGAGAAGATTTACAACAAGTTAGATCCTATAAAATAAGAGGAGCTTATAATAAGATTTCATCATTAACAGAAAAACAACGTGCCAAAGGTATTATTTGTGCAAGTGCAGGAAATCATGCACAAGGAGTGGCGTTATCTT
>Ga0302130_1001250_pt1 | contig 13203 bp, 13 predicted proteins | sample CB9_surface_MG_FD_203117 | JGI IMG/M metagenome (GOLD analysis project Ga0302130, IMG submission 203117) | Marine microbial communities from Western Arctic Ocean, Canada - CB9_surface | ecosystem: Environmental > Aquatic > Marine > Oceanic | place: Canada: Western Arctic Ocean | collected... | reverse complement strand
GAATGCAACGCTTGCGTCACCGCGTGTAAAAACGAACATGAAGTTCCATGGGGCATCAACCGCCGTAAAGTCGTCACGATCAATGACGGCTCACCGGGTGAACGGTCGATCTCTGTGGCCTGCATGCACTGTTCCGATGCGCCCTGTATGGCGGTCTGCCCTGTAGACTGCTTTTACCAGAACGAGGAAGGGATTGTTTTGCACTCCAAAGACCTCTGCATCGGGTGTGGTTATTGCTTCTATGCGTGTCCGTTTGGCGCGCCGCAATTTCCACAGGCTGGCAACTTCGGTTCACGTGGCAAGATGGACAAATGTACCTTCTGCGCTGGTGGCCCAGAGGAAAACCACTCCACAGCCGAGTTCGCTAAATATGGCCGCAACAGGATTGCAGAAGGTAAACTACCAATCTGCGCTGAGATGTGTGCCACTAAGGCGCTTTTAGCGGGTGATGGAGACGTCGTCTCGGGCATCTACCGCGAACGTGTTGTGTCTCGTGGCTTTGGCTCTGGAGCTTGGGGCTGGGGTACAGCATACAACCAAAAAGGCGGTTAATTTGTACTGTCTGAATACGTGAATAGGAAGGGCGATCCTGCAGGGTCGCCCTTTTCACCTAACAACCTCTAAGGAAACGATATGCTGCGTGCTATGATTGCTTTGATTTTGACCCTGTCATTCCTATCAACTGCGTCTGCGCAAAGCGCTGATGCTCCTGACCGCAGCGCCACGGGGGGCGCACAGACTGTTGAAGATATTATGTTACGTCAGCGCGGCGAAGTTGTGGAAAACAGCTTCCGCAGTAGCGCTACTGGTGATCCCGATAGCGCGGCCGGCATTTCTAATCAGCTAGGCACGCTTGGTGGTGCCTCTGACCCTGAACTCTGGCGCGCGGTGCGCTTCGGTTCAGCTGATACAAAAGCATCCAATAATGGTCCGGCAGCGGCCGTTCTTATTCAGGATGGAGGCATGAGCTGGTTGAAATTCCGAGCGGGGCCGCTTGCCACATATGGCGGTGGGCTTTTGATGGGCATGATCGCATTGCTGGCGGCCTTTTTTATGTACCGTGGGCGTATTAAAATTGATGGTGAAAAAACGGGTCGAAAAATAACACGCTTTAAAGCTATTGAGCGCTTTGGCCACTGGTTGCTGTCTGGCTCTTTTATTCTTTTGGGACTTACGGGGCTTATTTCTCTTTTTGGCCGCAAATTTTTAATACCAACATTTGGCCATGAGACATTTTCGTTTCTAGCTGTTGGGTCCAAATGGGTGCACAATAACGTATCTTGGGCCTTCATGTTGGCGCTTGCTATGATTTTTGTGATGTGGGTTGCAGAAAATATTCCACACCGCAGCGATATCAACTGGCTGCGAAAAGGTGGCGGCATTTTTTCTAAGGGTCATCCACCGGCTAAAAAATTTAATGCGGGCCAAAAGTTGATTTTTTGGTCAGTAATCGTACTTGGAGTATCCATATCGGTATCGGGCTTGTCGCTGTTGTTTCCATTTGAACTCAATATGTTTGCGGCCACATTTGCAAAGATCAACGCGATGGGCATTGGCAGTGTATTTGGGTTTGGGGAGTTGCGAGAGGTTCTGGCACCACATGAAGAGATGCAATACGCGCAGCTTTGGCATGCTGTTGTAAGCTTCGTTTTGATGGCAATTATATTAGCACATATCTATATTGGCTCCATTGGTATGGAGGGAGCTTACGATGCAATGGGATCCGGTGAAGTGGAAGAGCAATGGGCACGCGAACATCACTCCATTTGGGTTGAGGAAATGATGCCAGAAAAGAGCATTGCTTCTTCACAAGCTGCATCTGCACAAGCTGCACCTGTGACGGCAGCACCTGTGACGGCTGCACCTAAGAAGGCTGCACCTAAGAAGGCTGCACCTAAGAAGGCTGCACCTCCTGCTAAATAGGTTCGGCAGCGCTTTTCTGCGCTGATGTTGAGGCTTTAATGAAAAAATATCTATGCATCTTAAGTGTGCAAGGAGAGAGATAAAATGAAAACTATGTTTGTGGCGTTTCTAGCTATTGCTGTTATTTCGGTTGGAGCTAACCTTGTTTTGAAACAAGCTGGATTTTCCAGCCAAGAGCGTACTTTAGGCGCTAATGTTCAGCTTGATAACTGACCTGAGTTTTCATGATTAGGACTGCGTTTTAATGAATGAAATATGGGCTGGTATACAAGAAGCATTCTGGCTGATTATCATACTAGATTCGGATCTTATTGAAATTACAGTACGTTCGTTGAAGGTCAGCTTTACCGCTTTGGTTGTGGCATCTGCATTGGCTCTTCCATTTGGCACTTGGCTTGCTATTCGTAGATTTCGCTATCGTCGTGTCACAATTGCAGCGCTCAACGCGCTGATGGGATTGCCTCCCGTAGTGGTAGGATTAATTGTGTATTTGCTGTTGTCTCGCTCTGGACCCTTTGGGGTGCTAGGGTTGTTGTTTACACCCACTGCAATGATTGTCGCTCAAGTGATCATCATCACTCCTCTGATAGCCTCTATCACCCACCAAGCCATGCGCGAGCTTTGGTCTGAATATCACGACTTGTTGATCTCTCTAAATACCTCAAAACGCCAACGTGTAGCAGCATTGATCTGGGACGGTCGGCGCACATTGATGACAGCAGCTCTGGCAGGTTTTGGACGAGCGATTGGCGAGGTTGGGGCCATCATGATTGTGGGCGGTAATATAGACCATGCCACTCGGGTGTTAACGACGGCGATTGCACTTGAGACTGGTAAGGGTGACTTTGCTTTGGCTCTTGGGCTGGGTTTTGTGCTTATTGCGCTGACATTGGTCGTTAATTTAGCTATTCACGCATTATCTCGAACGGAGCGGGAGGGCACATGGTGAACTATCCAATTTCTTTCAGCTTGGATTCTGTGTCGGTTAAAAGGCGTGGTAAGAGCGTCCTAGGACCTCTAAGCCTAGATTTTAAAGTTGATGGATTTACCATAGTTTTAGGGCCAAATGGGGCTGGTAAGACCACTTTTCTCAAAGTGCTACACGGCGTCGAACGGGTTTCTTATGGGACTGTGAAATGGTCTATTCCAGATGCAAAGGCACGTCAGTCGCAGGCTTATGTGTTTCAAAGTCCAATAATGCTGCGTCGATCGGTTCGCCAAAACTTAGCCTATCCGTTGCAACTTGTTGGCATGGACCGAGCTGAGATTACCACTCGCGTCGTAGAGTGGGCTCAAAAAATAGGCCTGCAAGATGTGCTAGACTTTCCTGCCCCACGTCTGTCGGGCGGCGAACAGCAAAAGCTTGCTCTTGGGCGGGCGTTGATACGTACGCCACAGGTACTTTTTCTCGATGAGCCCTGTGCCAACCTAGATGGCCGCTCGACGCGTGAAATTGAAGAGCTTTTGAAAAATGCGACACAGGCTGGAACCCATATTATCATGACTACCCATGATCTTGGCCAAGCCCGTCGTCTGGCCGGACGGGTCCTGTTTTTCTTAAATGGTGCCTTACACGAGCAGGGTAATGCATCAGAATTTTTTATAGCCCCAAGCACGTCTGAGGCAAGAGCATTCCTAAACGGGGATATCATTGAATGATCCGTTTTATTTTTGCTGTTTTGATAGTGTTCAGCACACAGGTGCAAGCAGAAACCATGCGGTTGGCTGCGACAACCAGTTTTAATAATTCAGGCCTTTCCGATGTCCTTTTGCCTGCTATCCGGATGGACACAGGGCTCGATGTCCAATTGCTTATAGTAGGCACGGGCCAAGCAATCCGCTTGGGTGAAGCGGGCGATGTCGATGCAATACTGGTGCACTCAAAAACTGCAGAAGCGGCGTTTGTCGCTGCCGGTTTTGGCACTCATAGACGTAATATTATGTATAATGATTTTGTAATTATAGGTCCAAGGTCCGACCCTGCAAAGATCAGTGAGGCGGAGAGTGCCGTAGGTGCGATTCAGCTTATTTTTGAGGCAAGGAACAGCTTCGTTAGCCGTGGAGATGATAGTGGCACCCACAAAAAGGAATTAGCCCTCTGGTCAGCGGCTGTCCTCGACCCTAGGCATTTTGGACCTTGGTATAAAGCCGTAGGGGCCGGCATGGGAGCAAGTCTGAATAGCGCATCAGGCTTAAACTCATATATTATGGCTGACCGCGCCAGCTGGTTAAATTTTGGTAATAAAGGCGCATTGGAGCTACTCTTTTCGGGAGACCCAATGTTATTCAATCAATACGCGTATATTGTGGTAAACCCTGATAGGCATAATCATGTTAACATCCAAGCGGCACGTCGGTTGGAGCAGTGGCTACTGTCCGCGCGGGCAAAAAGCATCATTAACAACTATAAGATCAATGGCGTGGCTCTATTTACCTTCAACGGCTCGCCCTAGTTCTGTATTGCATAAAAGGATTAATATAGGGCCGAATGGTTAGTTTTGGTGTTATCCACCAGCTGCAGCTAGGGCGTAAACTGTGTGATCATAGCCATGCATAATTTGTAGTTTTGCCTTATGTTGATTTATACGGCATAGACCAAAGAATCGAATTTTTACTTTTGTTATAATAGTTGGGTCATGTTTGGACATCTTGTTGTATTGATATGCTCAATATTAGGAGGAACAAGCACGGATGTGCAGTTATGTTGAAAGCGAATTAGGTGTTAATTTGGGTATGGTAATATGAATACTGAGGTTTCTGCGGCCTCCCGCCTGTCTGTCGCGCCAATGATGGCGTGGACTGACAGGCATTGCCGCTTTTTCCATCGTCTAATCTCAAAAAAAGCTCTGCTTTATACGGAAATGGTGACCGCCCCCGCGCTAGTTTTGGGTGGTGCCTTACAATTGTTGGATTTCAAGCCAGAAGAACAACCAGTTGCGCTGCAATTGGGGGGCTCGGATCCTGATCAACTGGGAAAAGCCACGGCGCTTGGTGCGGCGCATGGGTATCATGAGATTAATCTCAATTTAGGTTGCCCTTCTGATCGCGTGCAATCAGGAAGTTTTGGTGCCGTATTGATGACTGAGCCGAATGTAGTGCGTGCTTGCCTTGAGCAGATGCAGGAGGCCTGTGGTGCTGAAATAACGGTTAAATGCAGAATTGGCGTTGATGATCAAATTCCTGAGGATACATTGCCTAAGTTTCTGGCCATGATTGAGGGCACTGGGGTCCTGCGGGTGACTATTCATGCGCGCAAAGCTTGGCTTCGGGGTTTGAGCCCTAAGGAAAATCGAGATGTTCCACCGCTGGATTACCCCTTGGTACAGGAGATGAAATGTGCGTTCCCTGGTTTGAATTTGAGCATAAATGGTGGCGTAAGTAGCCTAACTGCAGCTAAAAAGCATCTGAGCGCGGGGATGGATGGAGTGATGATTGGACGGGCAGCTTATCAAAATCCTTATGACATATTGGCTCGGGTGGATTGTGATGTGTTTGATGGCGACGCAGCCTCGAGTGCCGAGGATATTGCTGCGCAAATGATCCCCTATATTGAGGCACACCTGAAAAAAGGTGGGCGGCTACATCAGATAACCCGACATATGTTTGGACTTTTTGCTGGACAAACTGGAGCGCGGCATTGGCGAAAGCGCTTGTCAGAGCTCGGGGGCTGTCATTCGTCTGATGTTGCGGACTACCGTATTCTGTTGGATGAAATACGCGTGATCTTGGGTCAACAACAAAAATTGGAAACTATCTAATGGATATGGCCGCACTTCTGTCAGTTTTTGTTAGTTTGATCGTAATTGGCGGTTTTGCAGGGTTTTTGGCAGGGCTATTAGGGGTTGGCGGTGGTATTGTGCTAGTACCTGCGTTTTTCTATGCGTTTCAGTATCTCGGGTTTGATGGGCCGCAGCTCATGCAGGTGTGTCTGGCTACGTCATTGGCCACCATTATTGTCACTTCAATCCGCTCGACCCAAAGCCATCATAAAAAAGGTGCTGTGGACTGGCAGATTTTAGCCCAATGGGCGCCGGGAATTGCCCTTGGTGCGGTATTTGGTGCGGCGTTGGCGGCAAGCCTTGAATCTGTAGTCCTACAGCTAATATTTGGTAGCCTTGGGGCTGTGATTGGGCTGTACCTTGTCTTTGGCAAAGAATCTTGGGCTTTGGCGGATGATATGCCGCGTGGCCTTTGGCGCTGGCTCTTGGGGCCAGTATTGGGAGGGTTGTCAGTCCTTTTGGGAATCGGTGGCGGATCGCTCGGGGTGCCATTCATGTCATTGCACAGGGTTCCAATCCATCGGGCTGTGGCTACGGCAGCCGGATTTGGCCTCGCGATTGCAATCCCCTCTACTGTTGTGTGGTTGTTTGTTCAGGTGGAAGCACCGCGTTTGCCTTGGACATTTGGGGCAATAAACTTGCCAGCATTTTTCGTAATTACCCCTATGACATTCATTTTTGCGCCAATCGGAGCCACGGTAGCTCACCGGATGGATGCAAAGCCGCTGAAACGGTTGTTTGGGGCGTTTTTACTCATCGTGGCAGCCAATATGGTGAGTACTGCTCTATGGGCCTAGCAGCGATGCAAAGGCGCGGATGGATCATATTTTCGCATAATTCAGCTATTGGCGACTGGGTTGAGCATGTGCAGCCTTATGCGGCCCAAATTATTTCGGATCCTAAAAATATTGCAGCCTGGTTACGGCACGGTGGAACATGGTTTGCAGGGGTTAATATATTACCTAACGACCGATTAGGGCGCTTAGAGGGTGGTCCCGCGCTGGCGGGGCCTGCAATCAATTTCATTACTGGTTTGCATGGGAAGTTGGCGCTCGATCAGGCACAAATTTCTGTGATGTACCCTGGTTATCCTGCCTATGACGGCTCCGAGAGCGAGGCAGCCCATCGCTACCGTGAAATCCGCTGTGCAGCTCATGTGGATGGCTTGCGCCCTGACGGCCCCGATAGGCGGCGCTATATTTATGAGCCACATCAATTCGTACTTGGAATTCCATTGGTACAAACCTCAGAGCAAGCCAGCCCAATGGTGGTTTGGGAGGGCAGTCATCATATCATCAGGGAGGCGTTCAGATCTGTGTTGAATAAAGTGCCGGTGGCAGACTGGGGAACAACTGATCTGACAGATGTCTACCACGCGGCGCGTAAAGACTGCTTTGAGCGGTGTCCGCGCGTAACAGTATGGGCGCAGCCGGGCGAATGCTATCTACTGCATCGCCTTTCACTACATGGCATCCTTCCCTGGGGCTGTGATGCTAAAGCACCTGAGATAGGGCGCATGGTGGCCTATTTTAGGCCAGAAAACGATGGAAATTTAGACAATTGGCTAAATGGGAGTTATTAAACGAATGCGAACTTAGAAAAAACTTAGGTCACGACATTGCGGTTACGGCCACCTCGGCGCTTTTGGATGCGCAACGACCGGCTAGGAAGTTCATTCATGATATCCAAGCGCACTTCAGAGCTTAGGCTAGACCAAGCTCCAATCTCTTCCATTGACCTATAGCAGCCCACGCAAATGCGCTCGCTTGGATGAATAGAACACAGTTTGACGCATGGACTGTCAATCTCGTCTCTCTTCCAGAGATTTTCGATATTTTGATCTTTCATACCACTGTCCGAATATGACGCGCTCGATCCAGAGCTCCTTGTAGGATATAGCCTGCGGCGACGTGGTCAATTACCTCTGCGCGACGTTTACGTGACGTATCCGCCTCCAGCAGCGCACGTTCTGCCGCCACCGTTGACAGACGCTCGTCCCAATAGCCGATAGGTAGATCAGTGAAGGCAGAAAAGTTGCGTGCAAATGCCCGGGTGGATTGGCATCGAGGGCCTTCGGACCCATCCATATTACGTGGTAGTCCAAGAATGATTGCGCCAATGTCACGGTTTGTAATTACATCTAAAAGCGCTTGCGCATCCTTAGAAAACTTTGTGCGTTTAACCGTGTGCAAAGGGCTGGCTGAGCTGAGTAGTCGGTCGGATACGGCCACGCCAATGGTCTTTGTGCCAAGGTCCAGCCCCATCCACGCCAATGTGTTACGCGATTGTGCCATGATATCTGCAATGTCTTCGAGGATCATTGTGAAAGCCCTGCCGAGACGCCGGCTTCCTGTAATATGCCTAGATCTTTAGGCTCTCCACCAAACAGCTGCAAAGCTTCATTTAGGATTTCTTGCGCAGTATCTGTCTCACCTAGGACACCGTAGGCTACAATAAGCTGCGCCCAATCTGAGGCAGGACCGCCTTCATTTGCCAAGCGGTCTGCCAGACCTGTGACCATGCCTGAAATCATGGTACGTCGATCCTCATCGCTCATCTCAGCGGCATTCTGTATATCATCACTGCTTGGGCCTTTGATCTCTGGCGGCTCATAATCCACCCCAGCTATCATGGCCAAATCGGTGATCGTACGCCTAATAAGGGGCATATAAGGAGCGCTTTCGGGCCCCGCCTCTAACAGCTTACGCCAAATCCCGAAGGTACGATCTGGTCGACCAATTTGGTCAAAGTATATACCTATTCGAAACAGGGCTAAACTGTGGCTTGGGTCACGTTGCAAAGTTTGGCGTAATGCATTCTCAGCCTCCTGTGAGATGTAGGTGTCAGCCGCCATCATCAACAATTCTGCATATGTGTACCAGTCATCTGGGCTGGCAGCCTTGCCCTTCAATTTTAGGACTTGGCCTTGAGCAGCATGGGCGTATGCATAATTACCCAAGCGAGATTCCGACTTGGCCAAAAATTCAAAGCCCTGAATGTCGTTGGGGCGGGTCTCAAGTGCTGCGCGCAGTTTAGTAACAAGTTGCAAATAGGTGGGGTCTTGCGGTGTTTTTAGGGTAGGAGCCTGAGATTCTGCATCTAATTGGCTTAGCCTTGCGGCTCTTAGTGCATCGGATTGTGTGTAGCGTGCGGCAATAGGAGCGTCTGGCGTACCAGGGCTGCCAATTTGGCCATATGTCGCTGCTCCCAAGATACAGGCTGCAACGCTAACTGCAATCAAGGTCCAGAGACCTCCATTTGATACTGTAGCCGCAGTGTCGGGTTCTAAACGCGCGGCGGAAATCATTCGACGTCCAATTTCAGCACGCATAGAGCCAAATTCATCATCCGCAAGGACACCTTTTGCAAGGTCCCGTTCGAGACTGCGCATCTGTTCGGCGTAAACATCCACTTGACGCATTGGGGTAATTTTAGAGGTGTGCATATTGCGCAGCAATATGCCTCCAATCAGCAAAATAACTAACACTAAAAGAACCGATAAAATTATCATAAATATCCCTATAAACTTTTGCCAACGTTTTGCTAGATGACAGTAGATACAATCGCTCTATATTGGTTTCTTATATGTCGCAATAATTTCACACTATGGCGCTCATGGGGTGCTGTTTGACCCAATTATCATAGATAAGAAGGCCAAGTACCGACAGGGGATTCTGTTATGAAACGTAACTCAGCATTTGCAGTCGCGCGCGAAGCCATGCGCCAACACAGTGGTTGGCGCCGTACTTGGGCCAACCCTGAGCCAAAAAAATCCTATGATGTGATCATCATTGGCGCAGGTGGGCATGGCCTGGCTACGGCCTATTACCTTGGTAAAAATTTCGGTATCACCAATGTGGCGGTGATAGAAAAAGGCTGGTTGGGCGGTGGTAACACGGGGCGTAACACCACTATAATCCGCTCCAATTATCTGCAGGACCCTTCGGCGGCAATCTATGAAAAGGCCCGCTCATTATATGAGACCCTCAGCCAAGACCTGAACTATAACGTTATGTTTAGCCCTCGGGGTGTGATGATGTTGGCGCAAACCCAGCACGAAATTCGTGGCTACCAACGTACGTCTCACGCTAATTCTCTCCAAGGCGTAAAAACGGAATTCATTAGCCCCGCCCGCGTGAAAGAGCTTTGCCCAATTATGAATATAGATGGCCCGCGCTACCCAGTGTTGGGCGCGCATTGGCAGCCGCGTGGAGGCTCTGCGCGCCATGATGCGGTGGCTTGGGGCTACGCTCGAGCCTGCTCTGACATGGGCATGCATATTTTGCAGAAGACTGAAGTAACCGGCATTAAGCAACAGGGCGGTAATGTTACCGGCGTTGACACCTCACGTGGCCACATAGGTTGTAAGAAACTGGGGATGGTTGTTGCGGGGCATGCCTCTGTCGTGGCTGAGATGGCAGGCTTCCAGCTTCCTGTCGAATCTGTTCCGCTGCAAGCGTTGGTCAGCGAACCCATCAAACCCTGCATGGATGTGGTTGTTATGGCTAATACAGTTCACGGCTATATGAGCCAATCTGACAAGGGTGAAATGGTAATAGGTGGAGGTACAGATGCCTATAATGCCTATACGCAACGTGGCTCGTTTCACCATCTTGAGGAAACAGTGCGTGCGCTTATTGAAACCTTCCCAATGGTCTCGCGTCTAAAAATGCTGCGCCACTGGGGTGGGATTGTTGATGTCACCGGCGACCGCTCACCGATTCTAAGTAAAACCCCACTGGGCAATACTTTCATCAATTGTGGCTGGGGCACTGGCGGTTTTAAAGCTATTCCTGGATCTGGCTGGGGGTTTGCCGAGCTGATGGCTAAAGGGGAAAGTCCTCTGACAGCCGATTTTGGTCTGGACCGTTTTCGCGCAGGCCGCTTCATTGACGAAAGTGTAGCTGCAGGGGTGGCGCATTAATGGAATGTATCCACCCGAATATTATTTTTAATGACATCGTCATGAGCGCGCTTGGAGTTGCTCATTTAGAGTTCAAACATGGAGCTTCAATATGCTCATCCTAAACTGCCCCTACTGTGGGCGTGATAAAGACGAAACCGAACTTGCCGCTGGTGGTGAGGCGCACATCACACGCTTTGGGCCTGGCTCATCTGATCAAGACTTTGAAAGTTACCTCTTCGGCCGCGCTAATCCCAAAGGTCTACATTTCGAACGCTGGCGCTGCGCTGCGGGGTGCGGAAAATGGTTCCATGCAGCACGCTGCACCGCGACGCTGGAGGTATTTGGAACCTATAAGGCACAAACGATAGAGCCGCCCCAAGTGATCAAAGACGCCATAACTGCCAAACGGCCTGGCTGGTCTTGGAGGAATTTCTCGTGATTTTTCTTCTAGCTCAAAATACTTTTTTCGGAGTGCTGCTTTACTTCAGCCAATATGGAGCTGCCCAATGAGCACCCGTCTTGCAAATCACGGCCGGCTAATCAACCGGGCCAAAGCGATTAAATTCACATTTAATGGCAAGATTATGACCGGATTTGAGGGAGATAGCCTCGCGGCGTCCCTTCTAGCTAATGATCAAATGCTCATGGGGCGGTCGTTTAAATACCACCGTCCGCGTGGAGTGGTGGCCTCTGGTGGGGAAGAGCCTAATGCACTGATGAATTTGGGCGCAGAGGGTCATTTTGAGCCCAATGCCCGCGCTACTACCACAGAAACGTTTGACGGCTTGACTGCTACTTCACAAAATCATTTTCCATCATTGGAATTTGACGTTGGTGCAATAAATTCAAAGCTGGCGCGGTTTTTGCCAGCAGGTTTTTACTACAAAATGTTTATTCATCCACGATCCTTTTGGAAGCATGTTTATGAGCCCATTATCCGTAAATCTGCGGGTCTTGGTAAGGCACCTAAGGCGCGGGATTCTGATAAATACGAGCACTATTATCATTTTTGTGAAGTAATGATCGTTGGTGGTGGTATTGCGGGCCTCCAAGCTGCTAAATCTGCAGCCGCTACTGGGGTTCGAGTTTTACTGGTTGAGCAAACTGCGCATTGGGGCGGGCGCGCCCCGGTAGATGGTGCCGTGATAGACGGTATCTCTGCTGAGGATTGGGTGCATGAAACGGTGGCTGCTCTGTCTGCATGTGAAAATGTAGTAGTACGGCACCGTACTCAAGGGGCTGGTGTCTATGACCATGGCTATGCGCTCGCTTACGAGCGTATTGCAGACCATACTCCTGGCGATGGGCGTCCTCGGCACCGGCTCTGGCGTGTGCGCTGCAAACAAATCGTAACAGCTACAGGCGCTATTGAGCGCCCCTTGTCATTTGCGGGAAACGACATTCCCGGCGTTATGCTGGCGTCGGCTGTTCGCGATTACGTGGTGAACTATGCAGTGTCGCCAGGAGACCGTACGGTTGTTGTTACCAACAACGATGATGCATACCGTACCGCGCTAAGGCTAAAAAAGGCTGGACTTGATGTCCCCGTGATCTTGGACGCTCGCGCCGAAGGGGGGGGCGCGTTGATGGCCGAGGCTATTGCAGTTGGTATTCGAGTTGAGTTGGGTCGTGGCATCGCCAAAGTGATTGGTGGTAGGCGTGTAACTGGAGTTCAAATTTGTGCGCAGGCTGGAGAAGGCGCTGTGTTGGAAGAAATCGGTTGTGATGTTGTTGCAATGTCGGGTGGATGGTCTCCCGTTGTACATCTATGGTCACATTGCGGCGGCAAGCTTTTTTGGGATGTGGATCAAGCTATGTTCCGCCCGGATCCAGATCAGCCACCCCTGAGTATGGACGGTGCGGGATTTGTACGGGTGGCTGGGTTGGCCAATGGCCACTTGCGCAGCGCTAGCGGCATGGCAGATGCAGCCGCCCAGGGAGCCGCCGCGGCGTATAATGCTACTGGAAAAGTTAAAAAAATTAAAACTACAAAGGCAAAGGATGATGAGGAAGTGCCACTATCTCCCGTTTGGTTAATGCCACAGGGTGCGAGCTATAAATTGCGGTCCAAGGCCTGGCTAGATTTTCAAAATGACGTGAAAGTTAGCGATGTGCAATTGGCTGCCCAAGAAGGATTTGAAAGTGTGGAGCATGCCAAACGATACACCACATTGGGCATGGCAACAGATCAAGGAAAACTAAGTAATATCAATGGTCTTGCGGTATTATCTAAAGCTTTAAATGCAGACATTCCGGACGTTGGGACTACTACGTTCCGTCCGCCCTATACGCCCATATCCATGGCATCTTTGGCAGGCGAAGCGCGTGGTGAATTGTTCCAACCAATCCGTAAAACTGCCATGCATGAATGGCATGATGGCCATGGAGCAGACTGGGAGCCCGTCGGAGGATGGCGGCGCCCCTATGCCTATTTACAGCCAGGCGAAACTACCGAGCAAGCGGTGCGGCGTGAGGTGATTAACTCTCGTGAAAAATTGGGCATTCTCGATGCCTCTACTCTTGGGAAGATTGTAGTCAAAGGTCCTGATGCGGGCAAGTTCTTGGACATGATGTACACTAATATGATGTCTAATT
>Ga0302130_1001231_pt1 | contig 13302 bp, 10 predicted proteins | sample CB9_surface_MG_FD_203117 | JGI IMG/M metagenome (GOLD analysis project Ga0302130, IMG submission 203117) | Marine microbial communities from Western Arctic Ocean, Canada - CB9_surface | ecosystem: Environmental > Aquatic > Marine > Oceanic | place: Canada: Western Arctic Ocean | collected... | reverse complement strand
GCCGACTGCACTGTTTATATATACGGTGCTGGCGCTTTGTGTGATAACACCATGATCGTGGTTGCCGTGCTGTGTGCGGCGCGAGCGTTTGGGCCCCGACCAACATCTACACAAGTACAAAACACAATTTCCATTCCCAACCCACGTCCAACTCATCCCGACCTGTGTTTTCCAATTGTGATTGGTCCAAAATACGACAGCACTGAACATACATTTCTCAGCAACGAGCTCCTCGCGTGTCCGGTGGTGGAATATGATAGTCTTGGTGGTGTGTGGGAGTCCACCCAAACCCCACAATTGAAACTGTGGGTCCCAACGGTTAGATGCACTTGCTCGGAATGCAGTTCAACAGACCCGGCGACCTCGGGGGACTATAAATTAGATGGTACAATAGGCCACCCTATGAAGTTGGGCGTCTGTGATCCTTCGAATGGGCCAAAATCCTTCAAGTTTGAGCCTAATAACCATTATGACTATCGGAAACATCCGTGCGAAACAAATTTTTACTACACCCCTGATACGTTCCAAAAATGGCGGGCCCCCTTTGCCGACATTCGCGCCGGTGGCAATTTCTTATTGGGGGCATTTGCGCCGACGGCACACTTATATCCCGGCCAAGACACCGTATATGCCGGCAACGACAACCCCGCCGATGCTGCGTATGTGTCAAACTCTTGGATGGATTTCCAGCTGTGCTCCCCCGCCGTTATCACCAACGTCATACTTACATCCAGACATGACGGAAATGCTTACCAAATGGGAAGTGTTACCGTTATGCTTTGGAAATATATTGGCAACAAACCATACAATAAACTCGAAATACCCATCACCCAGCACCCACAGCAACGAACCGGGTCTACTGACTGGATTTCCGAAGAATGTGGTACAATACCGGCAGACTGGGCTGGGTGCCAATGGACAGAGGTTGGTACCAATCTTCACGCGTATGTATGCAATATCGAGTGTAGCAATGTCGTGGGGCTTCAGGGAACCGGCGTGAACTTTGTTTCAATCAACCGCGGGGGGCCAAGTGACGCAAATAATATTGGAATTGCCGAAATTGAGGCATATGGCACACCTGTTTTTAACACAGACTCCTGGGGCCAGGTCACAGAAAACAATTGTAAATTTTGTTCACCATCGGACCCAATCTGCGAGACAAATACCAACCATCTCAAACCCAATGACCGTACGGGCAATACCTGTCGGGAGGACGCACAGCTACTTTACTCGCGCGAAGTCTATGGCGACGGCAGATGCGACTGCGATAACAATAAAATTTACCAGCAGTATGACGACCACTACCCGCTTACGCAATCAACGTGCGCGCTGTACATCACGTGCCCCGGCACTACGTACGCGTATGACATCAATTACGGTATAGGTCTGGCTACGAGCACTGTTACTTCTGTTGCTATTGTGGACCAGACAGTTCCCATAAAAAACCAAGTCGAAGGTCCTATTTCAAGTAAAATCTCGTCTTTTCTTATTCGCGATACCCTTAGTAAAGTTGGCACATTTATGATTTTGTTTGATCTGGGTCCCGAATCTGATCTTCGAACCGCCGCAACATCACTACTACGCGGGCAAAACCGTCTCAATTTGGACAGTACCTTTTGCGAAAGTACGGAAGGCACTCAGAGAACTCCAGGCAGCGCGATGCTTAATTCGGTGACAGCAGCTGAATCTACCTTGTTGGTGAAGTATTGTCCCACCTCCTTTGTGTGCGTGTCTAGTGAAACAGTGGGCACTGTACAAGTTGTGGGAATAACATCCGTCATTGTCCCAAAACCCTCGGCCAATTGCATCTTCGAAGTGTACACGGGAAATATCAATTACCGAGAAAACTCAATCTTTTTCAAGCTAAACCTCCAGGGTAGCCGAACCAATGGCCAGTTCGTTACACATGACCACAAGGTGCTTGAACTGGTGTCGGCGCCAACGTCTGCGCCGACTGAAACTCCAACGGCTGCACCGCCGACACCCAACGGCGACACCAGCGTGCCAACTAGCCCCCCAACACCGATGCCATCTCTTGAAACTCGGAATCCCTCCCCAGCGCGAACACTGCAACCGTCGCAAAACCCAAACACTGCGCCGACAGCTCCTACGGCCAGCGACACGTTATATCCGACCCGTTTCCCCACCCCAGTTTCCCCCACACCCGCCCCTACGCGCCCCCCCACAGATACTGGTGAAACACACTCCCCCACGAGCAAGCCCACTCACGGAACGGGCGTAATACACAACAAAGCCGCACCGGCACCGGCACCCAAAAAATCATCAACTACTAATACCACGCTAATCTACGTGCTTGTGCCGGCCGGTGTTGTTGCTTTAGTGTTTATTGGGATATCTCTTTATTCTTAAATACATTTTGTTATTGTTAGCACCAGTATTACGTTTCAATCCTCTCCTCCGTGGCAACGGTGGTGCATTACCTAATTTTTGTAATGAAGCTCTGCCCAATCGTGTACGAGTCCCATGGTATTTGTCGTGTTACGCGCGCCAAAAGTAGCTCAAGCGCGCGCACTTGAACGGCGCGGTCTCTGCCCGTTGTGTTGCGACTTTCTTGCAACAAATTATGGGCAATGGAAACCAAACTTTTGGAAGAAATCCCAACTCGGCGCCCCGAGATGCACACCCCCGGTAGTTTAGGGCCAGTCGCATCAACCCCGGCCTTGATGCATTCATATATTTCAATCGCGCGGCCAATACTGCACACTGGGGCAGGATTGCAGCACGGGCATTTACAGCTCATTGGGCGCGCGGTTCGTTGTCTGTAGCTTGTATGTAATGAGCTGCAACATTGTGTATGCATCACATTGGCGGGCTACTTTTCCGCCCACGGAATTACCAGCGTGTAACCGCGTAAAGGTGTACTACTACAGCTACCGTATAGTAGTTGCGTGGCGCTACCGTCTACGGGGCGCACCCCAGCAGCGCTTGCAGCGCGACGAGCTGCTCATCGGATGTGCATTCGATCCGAATATCGACAACCGCTCGACGTTTTGGCGCGCAGTTGGCACTTTCTTCGGTCCTAACAGCCACCGGCGCCACCGCGGTGTCGGGCGCGCGCGTTGGTGGCTTGGCTGGCGCCGGTTTTGCTTTGGCGGGTGGTTGTGCAGTGTTTACTGCTTGCCGCTTCGCAGCACTGGGCTTTGCTGCTGCTGGTTTGACCGCTGCCTGTTTGGCGGGCTTTGCCGCAGCATCGCCGGGCTTGGCGCTAAACGGGTTGGCAACAACAGTATCCTTTACTGGTCGCTTTCGCTTCTTGGCGACTGCATTCGTTTTTGCTTCTTCCAGCACATCCGCGGACGGTCTCCCGCGCCCCGGAAACGCATCGAATAATGCTTTCCTGACGTCGGGCGACTCCACGTGGGCGATGGAGTTTTCGGCGACGATGCGCTGGGGCTGGGCCTTTGTCTTGCAGCAAATTTTCTTGAGCAGTTTCATTTGAATATCGCCCGGTGCCACCAAAAACTTCGGGCACGAGGCCTGAAACACCTCCATGGGTGTCTGCTCATCTTTAAACTCTCTGGGGTCCATCACGAGAATCGCTCCATACTTGCCGCATGCTGTCAATTCGTACGTGTTGGTTTCCCACGGGAAACCTGCGGACGACTCGGGGGCGGCGATTGGCGTGATGTTCCTTGTGCCGCCATCATGGGCGATTGTCACCGTCCCCGGGGCGTCGACCAACTGGGATCCATTTTGGACGACAAGTCCCAGCGTCAAATCGGCATTGAGAAGAATGCTGCATGTTGTGTCACTGTCCTCTTCGGCAGCGGACCACCCCGACGAGTTACTAAGCTCGTCAGCAATGGGCTCTTCGTCCTGTTGCATGTCGAGTAAGGTGGTGTGGCTGAGTTTGAAGCAATCGCGTGTTGTGACAAATGATCGGGCGGCGCCGCTCGGCAACGTAACCGCGTGTTGCCTATCCATCATAATCACGCACACTGCCCATAACGCGTCATGATTATATGGCAATCCTCTCATTGCAGCCGTATAAAAGACCGCCACAACGCTCGCGCACAAAATGAAGCAAGCACGCAATCATGTCGGTGTGCAAAAAGCCCAGCACATTCCCCGGTATTTTAACCGAACATCCACGCGCCGTATGAGGGAGGCTGGCCACAGCGAAACGCTAATCGAACTGTATCGCGCCGAGCTCCGGCGGGTGCAAATTAACATTTATGCGGCAAACTCTCGCCGGCGGAAAAAAAAGATGGCCATTATTCCCGGGCGCCGAGCAAGAGAGCGACGCGCTGCATCTGCTGCGATCTTTGAGGCGTGCCAGAAAACAATTGCGCAAACTAGCACACCGAGCTCATTGCTGCTCGAGCCGCCGTCGCTGTCGGAGTCGTTGACCGCGCTGCGTTCGCTTTTGCTGCCGCCGCCGCCGCTGCTGCTGCCCGCATTGGGCTCACCGGCTGCGCCGGCAATCAGCAATCCTACGCGCCCCCCCCCAAAGTGCCGCGTTGCGCCCGCCACAATCTTTAAGGCGTGCCAGAAAACAGCTGCGCCGGCTGCGCCCGCTGAGAGCGACAACGCCGCCATGCGCATCTACTGCACGGCGCTAACTGCCGAGTACGGCGACTTGTATGACTTTGCATGTTATTACCCGGCGATAAAATGGTGCTACCCCGCCCATGTAGCGCAATTCCGCCCACTGTGAGCATACTTACGATTTGTTGTGCTATACATTTAACACCATAATAATGCACAATCAACAGCCGGTTTAGTGTATCGCGGGCTGAGTAAAGTTAAGTTCGGCGTGGAGGTCGACAAGTTCGACAAGAGCGTTGAAAACATCCTCGGCGGTTTTGGCGCCCGGAAGGATCCATTTGCTGGCCTTTAAGAAAATCTCTGGAGTGACGCTGCTTGGCGTGACAAGGCGGTAACTAATGCCCGGAAAGCGATCCGAGTACGTTGCACGTGGGTGTTGCTTTAAAGCGTGGCTGATAGGGGTGGCAAATTGGCCAGTCCAAACAGAATTTGGCAAGCTGACGGCGCACGGCCACATGGCCGCGAGGCCGGGCAGCAGCGTGCGGACCCATCGCATAAACACGACGAGCGCGTTGTACGCGTCGGCATGGGTAGATTTGCCGGCGCGGATGAGATTGCCCGTCTTAAAGACGAGAAGCTTGCCGTGTCGATTTGTGTGGAACCGAAAATGCGTAAAGGGGGATGCCGCGCCTTGCTGCGAAAGTTGTTCAAACACGGGGTGTGGCGGAATGGTGCAGATGGTTGCCACCCCGAGCACCCGGGCGCGGCGGTAGCTATGTCCGCCCTTGGCGCCGATACTTGCGTGGAGCACAACGTTTGAACGTGTTAGCCGCGACACGCCTTTGGTTATTTTTGCCCAGTCGGCCCGCCGATTCAAACACATCACTCGCAACTTCCTTCCAAATTGGAGCACGCCCATCGGGCTTTGGCGCGCCGCGCGCCCACACGCCGGTTTGGGTGGGGTGGCAAATGTTATAATCCAACAGCGTGCGAGCAGCCGACAAAATTGACTGAAGCGGAAGCGCGCTAACCGCGTGCACTGTGCCTGGGGTACTATCGACTAAATATAGTGCAACTAAGCTATGCAACGATCCAAACGTGCGACCTGCTACTTCTGCCGCAAGAATGGCTGATTTAGTTGGTGTCACCACCGCTCGCTTCGTGAATTTGAACCACGTCTGGGATTTTAGCCGCGACAGCCGCTTTGGCATTTGTCCCGGACTTTTTCTTGAGCTTTACTGAGCCGTCGAACATAGCGGCCGCCATATTGCTGTTGGCGCTTCCAAGTGGCGCGGCCAATGTGCCACCAGCACCGCGCACTGCGCCTGCGACCAGCAGCGGCTGGCCGTCTGCGAGCCCCTCGACCGTTGGAACTTCGCGGTGCAGAATAACCGCACAATCGACGCGACCGTCGGGTGCTGCCCGGCTCCTGTCCTTGCACGTAAACGTGAGACCATGAGCGGCGGTCCCCCGCTGCAAGTTTGCGACCAGGCTCGTCGCCGCTTCCTCGGCGCAGGCGTGGGTGGTGACAACATGTGGGGTGGTTTTTCCGGTAATAGAGTTGAGGAGCGGCGCGGTGACGTGGTGGTCGCCGAGCAGGTCGCCAAGGTTGGCTGCGTGGCGCGAAACCAGTGCGGCCAGCTGGCCACGGCTCCCGTCATCGGAAATGTTGGCGTCAATTGGGATTGAAGTGCGCTTCACGCCATCTTGTTCGGCGGTAACACAGCCGTGCATTGCGTCCTCGGTAGTGGCGCCGATTGAAGACTCCCAGTTGAGCGCCTGCTTGGTCTGCATCTCTTGTGTCGCGGCATCAAGCTCGTGGATGTGGCGGCTGCTCGGGTGGTCGTCCCCAAAAACGCCGGTGAGGTTGTGGAAATCGTGCCGGATTGGCTCGCGGGACCATGACCCGGGCGGGATGACGTGGTGCGACGCAGTGGTAGCAGACACCCCTGGCCGGCTCGACTCGATGCTCGAAATGTGCGCAACACGGCCCAGCGTGTGCAGCGGATACTTTTTATCCGGGCTCCCGAGCGCGGCGCTAACAAATTGTGTGCTAGATGCTTGGCTCGATGTGGTCCCAAACGTGATTCCCTTGAGGTTGGCCAAGTTGGCCAGCTTGGTGTTGCACGCCGCCGCGAGGGTTTTTTCATCGATATGAATGGTATCGTGCCCGCCCTCAAACGTCAAATGCAGCGGGACGTTGGCGCGGCGACCATCGATCACATTGTCTGCTCCGCCGCGACCGCCAATTGCCAGTGTGGCGCCAGCCGGATCGGTGGGTGCGGTGGTACTCATTGCGCGTCAGGACAACTGTGCTTCTTCCAAGACACGTGCGTATATACTATTGCAAAAGGGATTGATGCACCGGTGTGTCGGGGGCCAGCGGCAAGTTTGCGCGGTGCTGCACGCATGCGGCAACTTCTATATATTCGCCGGTGATTGGGTGCTTTCCAATTGCCCGGCGCACGGTCACGCGACCGCACGCGCACGACGGCAACGGTGCTATGCGCGTGCAGCGGTCGCATAAAACCGAATTGGAATGCAGCGCAGTTATACCGGGCAGCACCCGTACAACATTTTTACACTTGTTGCACATGCGCACCCAGTAGTTTCCCCGTGCTCGGATCTGGACCCCGTTGAGCCGAAGCCGGTAGAGCTGTGGTTTGGTGCACGTTGCGCACACTACCAGGCACGTGTCGAGGTCGATAACGACCCCCGAGTTTCCCTTGGGGTTGACTATTTTGGACCGCCAGTCGCCACACGCCGTGCAGATGAGCACGTACACCCACGGTTGCGCGAGTTCGGCGGCGGCTTGGTCGGCGTCTAGTGCGGCCGCCGACACTTCGTAGATGGGGTGCCCGATCGAACTGGTGGCGCGCGTCACTTCGGCCAGTACTTTACCGCTCGTCGTATTAATAATACTCTTGATGCGCTTCGCCGACGGCCCCGACAACCCCGTGTAGGCCTCGGTCAGCGGATGGTCGGCCGGGACACACATAGAAAATCCCACAGTTGGCATGGCCGGTGACTGCGCGCTGCCGGCCACGGCCCGGGACAATGTCCGCAGCGCGAGCAGCGCTGTTAGCGGGCGCTGGTACGTCGTGCGCATGGCATAAAACAGCCCGGGATCCATCCCCGCAATTCCCTGCGTAAATATCAAAACAATTCGCTTGATGTCCATGCTACGGAGCGGCGCGCCGAATTCATTGTAGAGATCGGCCGGGGGCATTGACCACCGGCGGTACCGCTCCTTGGGGTCGACAATCGGCGCCGAGTGCCACGTCCCAAGCACATGCGTCCGTAAAATGTCTTGCAGCACCTGGGCGTCGGGGCCGGTGGTCTCGGACATGCTGGCTTTGCGAAGCTGTGACCCAATGTACCGAACCGAGGTGACAACCGGCGACCCTTTTTGGATCACTCGCACCGCGGGGTTGGTGCCCGCTCCATGGTCGCTCATCGATTCCCAGATTGTGCTCTCCCACTTTGCAAAGCAGCGGCGCGCAGTTGAGATTTGGTCCCCGGGGATAAGGGCAAGTGGTGTCGCAATTTGGGGGCAGGTTGTCCCGTGCGCAATAAGCGGAAAATGTGCATCGATAAATTTGGCGGCCTCGGCGGCCGCCGGGGGGTACCGCGTGGCCAATTTAGCCGCCGCGTGACACCGCTCCCAGGCCATGTCCACCGCATCCGAAATTTGGCTTGGGCACTGCAATAGCATAGACGTAAACATTTTTGGGGTGCCCCCCGCCACCGTGGACAGCTGTACCAGCCGGGCGCCCAGATCCGCCCGACTGGCCGATGCTAGTTTAACGGCAAATACGGCACGCCGGGCTTCCACACCGCGGCAGACTGATCGATAAAAAAACATTCGGCGACATTGTCGTAGACCACCTTTGCGGGGACTGATGCACTCGCAATGGAAATTGGCGAGAAAATATCCTGGGACGGCGTCACCCCGAGCGCCTCCTCGTAGTAGCCACCAGCGCAGTTTACCAGGTTTTGGAACACCGGCAGAATGACTGGCGCCATGCCAAACGAATACATCGACGCACGTGATACGTGGCCCGCAATCCGGGCAACCGTCGCCGCGTCGGCGCGAATGCAGTAGAGGCAAAATGCCGGCTTGGAAACGTCGGCGCGGTCAACACCCGGGTGCGTGTAAATCGGAAGTGGCCCAGGCGCGCCAGAAAGTCGGCTCGCGGTGCAGTCGGGGCCGCTGGCGCAAAGGTGATCTGAGTCGTTCCACCGTAGCTGCGTTTCATCGTGGAACGTTGTCGAGATTGGGATGCAGGCGGAGGGGTTTGCGCTAACCGTGGCAATATTGTTGATGGTTCGCTCCACAACCGATGCGTACAGCGGGTCGACCGGCACCGACGCGGCCGTAGTAACAACCGGCATCTCGGCGCTGTACGTGCAAGCCGACACCAGCGCGTGAACTGCCGCAGCTGTCGACGGCGCGGCGGGTATATTCCGCTGCAGCCGGGTCGAATGGGTGCCGCGAGTCGCCGTCGGGGCGCCAAGCCCCCATCCCGTAGACGCGCGCTGAGGATCGGCTCGATTGACCCAATACACAATGTCCAGAAGAGTTCTCGTCAGCGACGCAGGCGCCCAGTGCACAGGCGGGCCGGTTATTTCCGTCACCGTCGGGGCAGCAGCCATGACGTTTACCCCCAAACTGCCCCCGGCAAAAACCCGCCGGTGCAGCACCGGGGCGCTCCCCGGCGGGGGGCCGTACCTTTTCTGGGATGCCGGCTATCCACAGATTGCATTTGGGACCCCAGGCGCCACCATGGCCACGATCCAGCGCCGGCCGCGCGACGAAGAAATTGGCTGCACGCACTGCGTGTGGGCCCACAACAAACTAAATTTGTGGTGCCCAGCCGCAACCGGTGTTCCACTTAAGCGCCACCCATCCGGGACCCTGGTTGACATGACAACGGGCGACACACTTAAAGGCACTTGGCGATTTTTTAACGACACGTGCAAACAGATTAAACAGTAATTTTAATCAAGTACAAAGAAATCACAGCGCGCACTCTATCCCCAGGAAACCACGCAGTGTGCAGTTATAACAGTGCGTTTTTGGCGCATTAATTGTCACACCGGAGCGCTTACGCAATGTGTGGGCCAACCTGGTACCGTGGCTGGACGTAAACAGTAGCCAATTCATCGTTTGCATTACATTGCACCGACGCACGAAGTGTAAACGCGTGGCTCGCAATCAAGTTGTGGGTCCGGTGTAATAGTGTTGCTGCTTCTGCGGCGGCGTCGGTGATACGGAATCGCGTATCAATTATGTCACCCGGCATGTAGCGCCGCGATAACTTGTTTATTCGCCGATCAGTATTTTGGAGACCCTGAGCAGCAACATTGTCACGGGTATCGGACATGGCCAAAGTGAGGTCCCGAAGCCTAAGTGTTTCGGTGCCCTCGAGCGTAAATGCCACGTTTGCGTATTTCACACCAGGCAGGTTTGAGTTGACCCACGTTGTTGCCTCTGACACGAGCATGATACGCCGCGGCAAAACGCGAGCAACCTCAACGCCCCCTACAGCAGCACTGCGAATGTGGTTCTCTGGAGTGTCGTTAACAACAACTCCTCGGCCTCGTAGATCGTTGTTGGCAGGTGTTCTTTCTTCAGGAAACCCGATGACATTTTCGCCGTTTAAAACCCGAATCAGTTGAAACTCTGGCATCATGCCCGGGGCGGAAAGGCCCCGGAAATCATTGCGCGTCGCACGTTCAAGGATCCAGATTGCGCCCCGCTTAATGATGGGCGGCATCTGACCCGCGTTGGCCCATCCGACCGAGTGGTAGATAATTGACGATGGCGCAGCGGTTGGTGTACTCATCAGCCCAGTCATCCCAGCCGGGGTCCCAAAGCCCATGCTGGAAATGTCAGTTGCAAAATTCATGATGCCTACGTGCGCCGACATTGTGACACTGCTTTGTAGTGTTATGCGCGTCGGCGGATATAATTGTGTGCTGCAAGGTACCAAACCCGGTGACAATCACATAGCCTATTAAAAGTGCCGCCGGCAGCCACACTGGTAATATGGTGATGATGTGATTACGCGCAATGACGCAGTTACGCCGCGCGTTTGACACGCCACTCTATTTGCGGCCGCGTCGCTGCACAACCCATGCATTGCCCGCAGCGCCACCCCCAAACTGCACCCGCTGATGAGCGCCCTCGCCAACAATGAGGCCTTTGAGCAGGTGAAGACGCGTGCACCCATGGTGCCCGCTGGACCCGCACTTGTCCGAGAGTCGACGCGCGACTATTATGTTTTAGATTACGACTCTGACATGTCAGTCGCCACAGTGCCCGAGTGCACTGCGTGCAGCAACCGCGCGGACATGCGCACGCAGCTCGATTTATTCGACCGCGGCCCGGATGCCAGTTGCGCGTGCTGCCTGCGCATCGTAAAGCTGGACGACACTGAAGACCCCCCCGGCGTCAAGATCCAAGGAAGGCGGGAAGATCTCGTCTGCGTCAGTTGCGCCACCGCAATAGACGCAAAAAACTTCAACGGTCTGCCCGTCGACGCCGCACCCGTGCAGGCGCTGTATCATTCCCGAGCGATTGATGTGCACGAGACCAGCTCTAGTACTACCCGCGAAGCCTTGCTCGCTCAAATGGACGCCCAAAATAACCCCGACTGTTTGGAGTGCCAGGAGTACGGACCGGAACCGTGTACTGGCTACCAGCTCTGCCCGGAGTGCGGTGGCGGCGAATTCAACGAGCATGCAGTCCACTGCACCGCCGAAGCCAACAATGCGGCGGAAATTGCTATTGCCGCGCATATCCTCGAGACGGCACATGTCGTGCCCGCCATCGGGAAAATGGAATGTGACCCCGATACGCGGCCCGCCAAGCGTCAGCGTCGCCACTCTGTTTAATACGCACACATTCGACTGCAACCCCTGCACACCGCGCGGCTATTTTTATTTAATGCAGTAAAATTTCATTGCTTGGTCGCCAAGTGCCGGGCGGCCGACGAGAGACCATACGACAGGCTTAGCCCAAACAAAATAAACATTACCACCAGGTTGGTGGCGTTGGCACCACTGACCGCGGTGCTAAGCGCCGATGCAATTAGCACCGATTCAAACTGCACAAGAACGCGAACAAGCTTACCGACCGCCCACCCAACCAACTCTATCACCGGCGCAATTATTGCAGTTAGCTCCGCGCTCGCCAGTTTGTTCCGCGCGTCGGCATCGGTGGGGTTGGCATCAACCGCCAAAATCGCGGCTTGGAGCCGAGCTTGGGTGGTGGCCACAGCGGGGTACGCCGCCGCCGCAATCCGGATGTTGCACCACGTTGCGCATATCAACGCCCCCCCGGTGGCCAGGATAAGGACAATGGGCGCAGATTGATTTCGCTCAACAATGGATTCAACGACCGACAAAGAAACCGAAAAAACGAGCGTCGACTCAAACAACGGGACGAGCTCTTGGATCGTCAACTGGACCGATGCCGATGTTGCCGTATTTAAGCCCGACATCGCAACCGCCCGCACCGCCACGACTATGCTCGAGTCGGACGCACAATACGCAACGCTAGCCGTGTGGTTTATAGTCACCTACCCGATCTTGTACTGGCGGCTGCTGGTGGCCACACCACCCATGGTTGCGTCCCGCCCCGCCCCGCAAAAAACCTGCCACTTATAGCTCGACCCAATTTAGATTATTACCATCACATAATTGGATTAGTTTATTGCAAAGTCGGTAAAGGCCGTATCCAATGTTGCTTGGCTTTCACTTTCGGATACCAATAGCGCAAAAACCTCTGTAGCCGTCTGCTCGTCCGTAAAAAACTTTCGCGACCGCTTCTCTGCCCGTTCCAGCGCACGTTTGGGAGTCTTTGCTTTTAGTGTTCGCGTGTATTTTCCCAAAAGCGTTGCCGTAAACTCTCGTTCTTCTGTTCCGCCCGGGTTGGGATCTTGGACGGTGATGGCGCCGGCTGGCCACTGTAGAATAGAATCATCATTATAATCCGTATCCACGTAATCCTCCAAAAAATCGAAAGCGTTCGGGGCACTATCCATTGACAATAATTTTACAATAAAGTCGCGCTTACCCGGCAAAAAGGTTTCTAATACATCCGACATGTAAATATTGCATTCAAATCCGACGGCGCCGGTTGCCGAAAAGACGGTAGTTTCGTCGTGATATTGAAGAATGTCGAATTTAGGGGCAGGCATTGCGCCCAAGTCTGCCACTGCTTTAGGCAGCCATTTGTGTATGGAGGTCCCTGCCAAATGGCCATGTATATAGGCGTAGCCCATGCCCTCAAACGTATCGAGGGCTTGGTAATAGGCCAGTGTTTTAGCATCTGGCGCGCTAAACGTCATATATCGACGCGCAAAATCGTCCATGCTCGCCGTCTCTTCAACCCAGCTTTCTAGCTTGCCCGGGAAACCGTTTTGCATGAGGTCCTTTGCTTTTAAAACCACAAGCGATTGACATAATAAGTTTGTCGCTGAAAATCGGCGCTGGGGGCCAAAGTCGTAGATTGACTCCGAAGTCGTGTTTACCGCTTTAAGCAACCTGCCGGTGGCTTTAGACAGCGCAACGGCAACACACGGCGCAACACGGTCGTACACACGCCGCTGGCCCGTGGGGTCCCATAGTGTAACCTCATTTGAGCGAACAATGGCCAGTACAACGTGGCCCGCTGCAAAACTCGAGTTTGTACCAATCTGAACGATTGACACAAAATCGCGGGCAGGCGACGTGGCGAGCTGCACTCTAACCGCGAATGGTTCGCGTACTTCGTCGCTAAAAGCC
>Ga0302130_1001225_pt1 | contig 13339 bp, 4 predicted proteins | sample CB9_surface_MG_FD_203117 | JGI IMG/M metagenome (GOLD analysis project Ga0302130, IMG submission 203117) | Marine microbial communities from Western Arctic Ocean, Canada - CB9_surface | ecosystem: Environmental > Aquatic > Marine > Oceanic | place: Canada: Western Arctic Ocean | collected 2017-09-19 | reverse complement strand
TGGTGGTGGCGAAAAAAGATAAAACGGCGATGTCAAAAGCGAGTAAAAAGAGCGAAGCGCTTCTTAAGGAGATGATCGTCCTGACGCAGCGCGCGAGTTTAGGGAAGAACGAGCGCAAAAACCTGGAGACGGTCATCACGGTGCACGTGCACCAGCGTGACACGTCGGAGGACCTTGCGAAGAAGCGCGTCCGCGACCCTTCCGATTTCGAGTGGATGAAGCAGTGCCGGTTCTACTGGAGAGACGAGCTGAACACGGTGATCATCAGCATCTGCGACGTTGATTTTGAGTACTCGTACGAGTATCTAGGCGTGAAGGAACGCCTGGTAATCACGCCGCTGACGGATATTTGCTACGTCACGCTTTCGCAAGCGCTCGGGATGTTCCTAGGAGGCGCGCCCGCCGGGCCGGCGGGTACGGGGAAAACCGAAACCACGAAAGATCTCGGCAACACCTTAGGGAAGTTCGTCGTGGTGTTCAACTGCAGTGACCAGATGGACTACAAAGGCATGGGCAAGATTTACCGTGGTTTGGCGCAAAGCGGCTTGTGGGGGTGCTTCGACGAGTTCAACCGAATCAACCTGGACGTCCTGTCCGTGTGCGCGCAGCAAGTGTTTTGCGTGCTCGCCGCGATCCGGGAACGGAAAAAGGAGTTCATCTTCACCGACGGCGCGAAGGTTTCCCTTGACCCCCGGGTCGGGTTCTTCATCACTATGAACCCGGGATACGCCGGCCGCCAGGAGCTTCCCGAGAACTTGAAATCCCTGTTCAGAGGCGTCACCATGATGGTCCCAAACCGCCAAATCATCAAAAAAGTAAAACTCGCGGCGTGCGGGTACCAGCAAAACGAGTTTCTCGGGAAAAAGTTTTTTGTCCTGTACGGGTTGTGCGAGCAGCAGCTTTCCAAGCAGGCGCATTACGATTTCGGTTTGCGGAACATCATCTCCGTGTTGCGAACGATGGGTTCGTCGAAGCGGGAGAACCCGGACAAGAGCGAGGTGTACCTCGCCATGCGCACGCTGAGGGACATGAACATGTCCAAGTTCGTCGCGGAGGACGTGCCTCTGTTTCTTTCGCTCATCGACGACATCTTCCCCGGCACGAGGGCGGACAAAGCCACGTTCCCTGACGTGGAAACGGCGATGGCCAAAGTCGCGCAGGCGAAGGGTTTGCAGCTTCACCCCACCTGGCTCGCGAAGTGCGTGCAGCTTTACGAAACCTACCAAGTGCGGCACGGGATCATGATCGTCGGCCCCACGGGGTCGGGGAAAACCGCGATTTGCGAAACCCTGGCGGGGGCGTTATCGGAAACCGGCGTGAAGCACGTGATTTGGAAGATGAACCCCAAAGCTATTACGGCGCCGCAGATGTTCGGCCGGATGGACGCGAGCACTGGGGACTGGTAAGTATTTCCCAATCACCACATTCCGCCGACTGATTGCCCATACGAGACTGACATTTATTTTTACATTCTCCAGGACGGAGGGGGTTTTCGCGGTGCTGTGGCGACGCGCGGCGAAGGAAAAGAAAAACAACACATGGATCGTGTTGGACGGGCCGGTGGTACGGGCCTTTCCCAATCACCACGTTCCGCCTCCCTGATTGCCCAAACTCGTACCAGAAGGGCGCATTACGATTATCACCTCTGCTCGTATCATACAAGACTCCCTGACTGTTTACTCATACACATTACGAGAGACTGACACTTTTTCTTTTACACTCAGGATGCGATTTGGATCGAGAATTTAAACACGGTGCTCGACGATAACAAAGTCCTGACCCTGGCAAACGGCGACCGCGTGCAGATGAGCGGGAACATGAAAGCCATGTTCGAGCCTGAGAACTTGAACAACGCGTCCCCCGCGACGGTATCGAGGGCCGGGATCATCTACGTTAGCGACACGGAGCTGGGGTGGAAGCCGCTTGTGAAATCGTGGCTGGACACGCGCGGAAAAACGGAAGTCGCCGCCCTGGCGCCTCTTTTCGAAACCTACGTCGACTCGCTGATTATGTTCACCAAACTGAACTGCGCGCCCGTGATGGGCGGCGCGCCGTGGGAACACGTGAGCGCGGATTTCTGTTCCGTCGGGTCACTGCTCACGCTTTTAAACGCCAGCCTGAAACCGTTCGCGGACCAAGGCGAGGTGCTCGATACGAAGCGACACGAGCGTTTGTTTATTTACTGCGCCGCGTGGGCGATGGGCGGCACGCTGCCCCTAGAGGACCGAAGCAAGTTCAACGCGCACCTCGTGAAGCTTTCGAACGGCAACGTCCCGTCCCCGTGGGTTGCGCCTGACACAGACACGTTCTTCGAGTACTTCGTGGACCCGACGTCGGGGGCGTGGCAGAACTGGACCGCGGTGGTGCCTCTGTGGGAGTACCCCGTGTCGGACGAGCGCCCCAAGTTCGCCAGCCTGGTACGGCATTGGTCCTTTCACCAAATCCCGGCCTCCCTGTTTGCCCATACTCGTACCAGAAGGGACTATTACCTCTGCCCTGACTGTTTGTCTATACATCGCGATATACAAGACTGACACTTTTCTTTGGCCCAATCACAGGTGATTCCCACGCTGGACAGCGTTCGGCTGGAGCACGTGTTGCGGTTAGTGTCTTCCGTGGGCAAATCGTCGCTGTTCGTGGGCGGCCCCGGGACCGCGAAAACAACCACGATCAAGTCCTTCATGCGTTCCTTCGACCCAGAAGTAATGGCCAGCCGGTCGATTACCTTCTCCTCGCTCACCACCCCGAGCGTGTTCCAGTTCACCGTGGAAGCTTCGGTGGAGAAACGCCAAGGCCGGACCTTCGGCCCGGCCGGGGGGAAGAAACTGCTTGTTTTTGTGGATGACATCTCCATGCCCGCGATGAACGACTGGGGGGACCAGGTGACGAACGAAATCGTCCGACAGCTCCTGGAACAAGGTGGGATGTACTCCCTGGAGAAACCAATCGGTGATATGAAGATGATCGTGGATTGCCAGTACCTCGCCGCGATGAACACCCCGGGCGGCGGTAAGAACGACATCCCCAACCGCTTGAAACGACACTTTTGCATTTTCAACGTCCCCCTGCCGTCAGTCGCCGCGATCAACAACATCTTCGGCCAGCTCGTGGCGGGAAGGTTCGCCGCCGACGTGTTCGCCCCGGAGGTGTGCGCAGCGGCGGAAAAGCTCGTGCCAATCACAATCGGGGTGTGGAACAAAGTCCAACAGAAGATGCTCCCCACGCCCGCGAAGTTTCACTACCTATTCAACATGAGGGAGCTTTCCAAGGTTTTCCAGGGTTTGATTTTAGCGGAACGCGACCGCTTTCGGGTTTCGGAAACTCCACACGCCTCGTTTGGCGGCGACGTCACGTCCCCGGAGGCGTACCTCGTGGCGCTGTGGCGACACGAGTGCGAGCGCGTTTTCGTGGATAAGCTCACGACGTACGACGACAAGAAGTGGACCACGGATTTGCTTTCCTCCATCACGAAGGAAACGTTCGGCAAAGAAATCGGGAGAGAAACCGAAACGCGCGTGTTTTTCGTGGATTTCCTGAGGGAACCAACCTTCGACGAGGAAACCGGGGAGACGATCGACTCCAACCCGAGCTTCTACGAGTCAACCGTGTCCCTGCCGTCAATCAAGCAAGTCGCGGATGCCAAGATGAAAATATTCAACGAAACCTCGAAAGCGCTGAAACTGGACTTGGTGCTTTTCGATGACGCGCTGAAGCACATGATGCGCATCGCGCGGCTGCTGGCGATGGACCGCGGCAGCGCTTTGTTAGTCGGCGTGGGGGGTTCGGGTAAGCAGTCCCTCACGAGGTTAGCCGCGTACGTGTCTGGCGCGTTTACGTTCCAAATAACAATCAGCAAGCAGTACAACCAAGCCGCGTTGTTCGAGGATTTGAAGAGCCTGTACAAAGTCGCCGGGTTGAAAGGCCAGAAGGTGTGTTTCATTTTCACCGACGCGGAAGTGAAGGAGGAGAGTTTCTTGGAGTTCATCAACCAGATCCTGATGACGGGCGAGGTTGCCGGACTCTTTCCCAAAGACGAACTGGACATGATCGTCAACGACATGCGCCCGGTTGCGAAAAAGCTGTTCCCGGAGATGATCGATACGTGGGACAACCTGTACGCGCTTTTCCTATCCAGGGTAAGAGACAACCTGCACACGTGTTTGTGCTTCTCGCCCGTGGGCGACGCCTTCGCGACTCGCGCGCGGAACTTCCCTGGATTAATAAACGGATGCACCATCGACTGGTTCCTGCCGTGGCCCCAAGAAGCGCTCATCGCCGTGAGCACCAAGTTCATCGGGGACTTCCCCATGGCGTGTTCCGACGAGGACAAGTTCAAGCTCCAGGAGCACATGGGCAACGTGCACGTCGCGGTGACCAAGGCGTGCAAGGAGTACTTTGAAAAATTCAGGCGGAACGTGTACGTCACCCCGAAGTCGTACCTCTCGTTCATCGACGGGTACCGCAGTTTGTACACCAAGAAACTAAGCGACACGCAGACGCTGGCGACGAAAATCAACAACGGCCTGCGGAAACTTTTCGAAGCCAAAAACGACGTCAAAACCATGCAGGTTGATTTGACCACGAAGAACAAGGACCTGGCCACGGCGCAGGCAGAGGCGGCTGCTTTGCTGAAGGAAATCAGCGCGAACACCGCGATCGCGGAGAAGGAAAAGGCGAAGGTGAACGTCATCGTGGAGGGCGTCACGGCGAAGGCGGAGGAGATCGCGGCGGTCAAGGAGGACGCGGAGTCGGATTTGAAGAAAGCGCAGCCCGCGATGGACGCGGCGGTGAGCGCGCTGAACTCCATAAAAGCGAGTGACATCGCCACGGTCAAGGCGCTGAAGAAACCGCCCGATTTGATCGCGCGCATTCTGGACACCGTGTTAGTGCTGCGGCAGTACCCGATGTCGAAAATAGACTGGCACGACGTGAAGGGCGTGCAGGTGATCAACGCGCTGGAGAACTGGAGCAAGGAGTCCATGAAGATGATGGGCGAAAGCGGGTTTCTGGCGTCCCTGATGAACTTCCCGAAAGGTACGGCCGGGCGCGCGTTTCCCAAATCCGAGAACACCACCCGTTTTACCTCTAACGCTGGCGACTGTTGTCCACACGGCGCGACATACTCGTACCAGAAGGGCGCATTACCGGATGCCGATTGGGGAGCCCGTAATTACGTAACACACGTCACGAAAGACTGACCCTTTTCTTTCCCGACGAAAAAGCGCAAATTAACGACGAGACGTGCGAGTTCCTTGACGCGTACTTCGACAGCTCCGACTTCAACGCCGAGCTCGCCGCGAAAGCCTCCGGCGCCGCGGCGGGTCTGTGCAACTGGTGCCTCGCCATGAAGAGCTACCACTTCGTGGCGGCTGTGGTGGAGCCTAAAATCGCGGCGATGCGGGTGGCGGAGGCGGATTTGAAAATCGCCATGCACGAAAAAGCGGACGCCGAGGCGATCATGGCGGGGGTGCAGCAAAAGCTGGACAACATGCAGGCAAAGGTACGGCCGGACGGGGTTTCCAAAATCCTGACACACGTTTGATACCACGTATGGAGTGCAGTTACGGCAAACGTCTTACCACCGCAACAAGTGCACCCCCGAGTACAAGACTGTTTGCCCACTGTACGAAAATCGCCCATCACACAAGACTTACCCTTTTCCTTCCCACTAAAAAGTTCGACACCGCCATGGCGGAGAAGCGCCGTTTGGAGGATGACGCCCAGGCCACGCAGGCCCGGATGGACAGCGCCACTGCGTTGATATCCGCGCTCGCGGGGGAGGAGGTGAGATGGACGGAACAGAGTAAACAGTTCGATTTGCAAATTCAGAGGCTCACGGGGGACTGCGCGCTCGCGTCGTCGTTCGTGTCCTACCTCGGACCCTTCAACAAGGAGTTTCGCGATTTGCTCACGAAACGCGACTTTTACGGCGACTGCGCCGCGCGGGGGATTCCAATCACCGAAAACCTGGACGTCACCCGGTTCCTTGTTGAGGAGAGCGAAATAGGGGAGTGGAACCTGCAAGGCCTTCCCACGGATGAGCTAAGCATCCAAAACGGAATCATGGTCACGCGAGCCACGCGGTACCCCGTGCTTGTTGACCCGCAAGGCCAGGGCGTTTCGTGGATCAAAAACAGGGAGGAGAAAAACGCGCTTCGCGTTACCGGGTTGGGCGAAAAAATGTTCAGGAACCACCTGGAAGACGCGCTTTCGTACGGGAAACCCATGTTGATCGAGAACATCGAGGAAGACTTGGACCCCATGCTGGACCCAGTTCTTGAAAAACGCGTCGTCAAAAAAGGCAAGAACCTGGTCATAATGCTCGACAAGGAAGTCGACTTCGCCGAGTCCTTCACGCTGTTTTGCACCACGCGCCTTCCGAACCCGCACTACTCCCCCGAGATGTCCGCGAAAGTTACCGTAATAGACTTCACCGTCACCGCGGTCGGGCTGGAGGACCAGCTCCTTGGTAAGCTGATTTTAAAGGAAAAGCACGAACTGGAAGAACAACGACAAGCCCTGGTGGAGGAAGTCACTGCGTACAAAAAGAAAATCAAGCAACTCGAGGACGACTTGCTTTTCCGCCTGGCGAACTCGACTGGTAATTTACTAGACGACGTGGAGCTTATTGACGTGCTGAACAACACCAAGCAGACCGCGCAAGAGGTGAACGAGAAACTGGCCACTGCGGCGGAGACTAACGTCAAAATCACCGAAGCGTGCGAGGAGTACCGCCCCGTCGCGCACCGCGCGACGCTGATTTACTTCCTCATCGCCGAGTTCGCCACCTGCGACGTGATGTACCAAACCTCGCTGCGGCAGTTCAACGCTTTGTACGGGCAGTCCATTGATGATGCGGAGAAAGCCGCGATGCCTGCGAAGCGAATTAAAAACATCATGGAGCACATGACCTACACCATCTACCTGTACATCCAGCGCGGTTTGTTCGAACGACACAAGCTGACGTTCGCGCTGATGTTAACAAACAAGATTCAAGTCAGCGCCAAGGCGTTGAGTTTGGATTTAGTGAACGTGTTCCTGAAAGGCGGCGGGTCGCTTGACATTAAGTCGGTTAAAAAGAAACCAGCGGACTGGATTCCGGATAAGTGCTGGCTGGACCTCGTGGCGCTTTCCAACCACCCCACGTTTTCCGATATTCTCAATTCGTTTCAACGAAACGACGCGTTGTGGCGCCAGTGGTACGACTTGGAAGCGCCCGAACAAGCGCCCGTTCCCGATTTCGAGGACCAGATGACCCACTTTGAAAAAATGTGCGTGGTGAAATCTTTGCGCGAGGACCGCACGATGGTCGCGGCGCAGACGTACATCGCGCACGCCATCGGCGACCGGTTCACGGAATCCATCCCGCTGAACATGGAACAGACGTGGCGGGAAACCACGCCGTGGACGCCGGTGATCTGCCTTCTCTCCGCGGGCGCCGATCCCACCAAACTGGTGGAGGAACTGGCGAAGCGCAAAAAAATAAAAATGAACGGCGTCTCCATGGGGCAGGGCCAGGAGATCATCGCGCGGAAGCTGATTTCCGCGGCGACGCAGGACGGCACGTGGGTGTTGCTTCAAAACACGCATCTTGGTTTGGGGTACCTCACCGAGGTTGAGAGTTTCTTGACCAAAACCAAGAACCTGCACGAGGACTTCCGGCTGTGGATCACGGCGGAGCCGCACCCGCAATTTCCAATCGGTTTACTACAGATGAGTATCAAGCTCACGAACGAAGCCCCGGTCGGTATGCGGGCTGGGTTGCGGAACTCGTACGCCTGGGTGAGCCAAGACATGCTGGACACCGTGGGGAGGTACGAGTGGCGGCAGATGTTGTTTGTGATGTGTTACATGCACAGCGTGGTGCAGGAACGCCGGAAGTTCGGCCCTATTGGGTGGAACATTCGGTACGAGTTCAACCAGTCTGATTTATCCGCGTGCGTGCAGTTTCTTCAGAACCACCTCACCGAGATGGACGCCAAGAAACTCGCCTCGCCCACCTGGCCCACGGTGACGTACATGATCTCCCAGATCCAGTACGGCGGGCGCATCACGGACGGGTTCGACGAGCTTTTAATGGACACGGTACGTGCGATGTGCGCGTTTCCCAAATCCGACACACCGGCCGTTTGCCCATTGTCCGCCCGTAATTACGTAGTTACTACATACATCACAAGTGCCCTGTTTAATCTCTCAGCTGGTGACTGTTCAGACCGATTACCCTTACTGTTGACCAGGCCATCGTCCAATACATCGCGATATACACGGCACTTGGTGCCACTCGCGACTGACCCTTTTCTTTTCCGCAAACAGTACGCCGGCAAGTACTTCAACGCAAACGCCTTGAGTAAAGGACTGGAGATTTACCCGGGTTATGTTGTGCCTGACACGGCGGATATCGGCGAATTCCGAGCCGCGATTGAAAAGCTTCCAGCGTTGGAGTCGCCTGAGATTTTCGGGCTGCACCCGAACGCGGATTTGACGTTTCGCACGTTAGCGGTGGCGGACTTGGTGGAAACCGTGATTGGCACGATGCCCAAATCCGGCGGCGCCGGCGGCGGGTCGTCCCCCGAAGAGATCGTGGATAAAATATGTGAGGACTTGTTGAGCAAGGTGCCGAACGCGTTCGTGGTTGAGCTCGTGAAGGAAGCGCTCAGAAAGCTACCAGGAGGCCCTACGCAGCCCCTGACGGTGCACCTGAGACAGGAGATTGACCGTTTGAACATAATCATCAACCTGACACGCACGACGCTTGTGAATTTGCGCCTCGCCATCGCGGGCACGATCGCGCTGGCGGGGGATTTAGTTGAAGCCCTGGATAAGCTGTTCAACGCGAGCATACCGACCGCTTGGCTGCGGTGGTCGTGGGAATCTGCTACGATCGGGAGCTGGTTTCAAGGTCTTTTGCAGAGGCACGACCAGTTAGACAAGTGGCTCACCAAAGGCCGCCCGAAAGCGTTTTGGCTCACCGGGTTTTTCAACCCGCAAGGTTTTTTGACTGCCATGAAACAGGAGGTGAACCGGGCGCACGCCAAGGAACGGTGGGCGCTTGACGACGTGGTGATGGACTCGTGGGTCACCTCCCCGCCACTAGAGCTAAATCAGCTCAAGGAGGAAGCCAAGGACGGGGTGTACGTATACGGGCTGTTCCTGGAAGGGTGCAAGTGGCACGGCAAGGAGAACCGTTTGGTGGACAGCGACCCGAAGAAACTCTTCACGCCACTGCCCGTGCTGCAAGTCACGGGGAAACGCGCGATGGACAAGGTTTACAAGAACCAGTTCGAAGCCCCTGCTTACAAAATCAAGAAACGAACCGGGCAGTACTTCATCGACCGGTTTTCGTTACGAACGGAAGACCCGCCCTCGAAGTGGATCATGCGGGGCGTCGCGCTGCTGTGCTCGGTGGATTAGAATTCAATCACCTTCTCAAGGTACGTTGTAGATTTCAAATTGAGAGAAAAAAGAGAAGACGAAAACGCCGGCGGGCGTCACGACGGTAGTTAAAGAGGAGCCTAAAAGGATGATTCCGCCGGGTGATACCGGCGTGGAACCCTTTGCGGAGTGGTCCTTCGTTGTAACGGATAATAGTAATACCTACAACAATTCTAGTAATACGTAAGAGTTTGTCCATCCTCCGCGCCACATCCATCCCCATCAACCCGACTAGCTCGGCTTGTACGCCTGTATTTCCGCGCACGCGCTCCCCGCGCAAAACTCCAGGTACCACTGCGCGAACATCTTGAGCCCCTCGTCTAGAGATGTTTTCGGGTCGTACCCGAGTTCTGCGTGCGCTTTACTAACGTCGGCATGCGTGAACGGGACGTCGCCCGTTTTCGGCATCGGCACGTATTCGCGCTTTGCGGTTTTCCCCAAGTGCGTCTCAAGCGACGTCACGAAATCGCTCACCGTCACCGGGTGCTTGTTCCCCAGGTTGAAGATCCTGAACCGTGGTTTCGTGCCGTCCTGCTTTTTCCCGGAAGCCTCGCTGGTTACTAAACTCGCCACGACGCCGTCCACCACGTCTGAGATGTGCGTAAAATCCCGCGCCAGTTCTTTTCCTCCATCGCCTTGAAAAATAGTAATCGGCTTACCCCGCACGATGTTGTTGGCAAAGGAAAAGTACGCCATGTCGGGGCGGCCGTAGCTCCCATACACGGTGAAAAAACGCAGCCCGGTAACCGCAAGGCCGTGAATGTGGTTGTACGTGTGCGCCAACAGTTCGTCCGCTTTTTTCGTCGCCGCGTAGAGCGACGCCGGCGAGTCCGTCACGTCATCTTCCGAAAACGGAGTCTTCGTGTTTAAGCCGTACACGGACGAACTACTGGCGAACACAAGCTTCGGGGTGGGCGAGGTGTGTACTATTTCCTCCAAAAGCGTCACGAAACCGGCGACGTTGCTGTGCACGTAGGATGACGGGTTCTTCACCGCGTACCGGACACCGGCTTGCGCGGCGAGGTGCAGGACGTGCGTGAATTTACACGCATCGAGCGCTTTCCGCACCAAAACGCCGTCGTTCAAATCCGCCTCCACGTTTTCGATACCCGCGTTCGCCAGCTTCGCCAACCGCGCGCGCTTCAGCACTGGTGGGTAGTAGTCGTTCACGTTGTCCAAACCCAACACCCCGTGTCCCAAACTCTTCAGTTGTAGGGACACGTGGAAACCCACGAACCCCGCGGCGCCCGTGACCAAAACGCGCATCGGTTCACCGGGGTCCTCATCGCCATCCTTCCCGTCGCCAATGCGTGTCTCGGTTGGAGTGCAGCTTCTCAAAACGGAAACCCAGTTCACGGATTTCGCGGGTTTGTACGTGCTTACCGCGAGCCCCGTCTTCCCGACCGTGTTCACCGACGTGGGGGGGGCGGACGATGATCCCCCGAACACGGAGTAGTACCCACACACCGAACACAAAACGACTACCACCAAAACCACGAGCTCGGGCTTTTCGCCGTGCAACGCGCGTGCCAAGAAACCCCCACGGCGGCCTCTGGACAGGTTCTGGCTGATCCGGCGCATTTCAAACACCTCACTGCTGGGACTGCCGGTGAACGTAGGGTCCGAAAGTCCACGTGTGGGGGACCGCGCGGCCATGGAGTGCCAAGCACAACGCGCGGCGGCGAAGTTTGTGGATCGATGAAGACCCGAAGCAACGGCCCGAACCTGAAAATCGTCTTTCGAACTCGAAAAACTCACCACAACGCCGCGCCGCGTGCCACCCTCCATGATGTCTTCCAACGCGACGCCCGGTGTCGAAACGGCATCTGCACACGGAAATACGCGCGAACAACCTGCGACCGTCGCCATCCAGCCCGAGACGCAGAGCGCCATCCCAGGTCTTTCCGACGACGTCGTCGTCGGCGAGGTTCTCGGAAGGATCAAAGACCCTACAGATCTCGCCCGGCTTCGAGCGGTGAGTCGTGCGATGCGCGACGCGGTTGCGGCGACTGGGCATCCGGTGAAAAGGATGGAAATGTTCGATGCCGTATGGCTTGGGTACTTAAGCACGCTGAAGCACCTGCATCGACAAGGTCGTCTGAAGTTGGACAAAGTTCTTCCACGTATGCGGCATTGGGTGGGCACCTCGAGGTGCTGCAGTGGGCGCACGCGAACGGGTGCCCGTGGAAAGAGGAGACGTGCCAGACTGCGGCGCAGGGCGGGCATCTTGAGATGTTGCAGTGGGCGCACGCGAATGGCTGCCCGTGGGACGAGAGGACGTGCGCGTGGGCGGCGAGGGGCGGGCACCTCGAGATGCTGCAGTGGGCGCGCGCGAACGGCTGTCCATGGGACGATGGGGCGAGTAGGATGGCGGCGAGGGGCGGGCATCTCGAGGTGCTGCAGTGGGCGCGCGCCAATGAATGCCCATGGGGCGCTTTTACGTGCGAGTTCGCGGCGACTGGCGGACATCTCGAGGTGCTGCAGTGGTTGCGCAAAAACGGCTGCCCGTGGAGCGCGCAAACGTGCGCGGAGGCGGCGGGGAACGGGCACCTCGAGGTGCTGCAGTGGTTGCGTGCGAACGGCTGTCCGTGGAACAAGAGGACGTGCGAGTGGGCGGCACAGGGCAGACACTTCAAGCTGTTGAACTGGGCGATCGCAAACGGCTGCCCTCGATACTGATACGAGGACACGCGCGGCGTCACTGATCTTCATACAGAAGGTATGATAATTAATAAACGTACGCGCGCGTCGAACGCGCGAAAACTCCGCCATTTTTTCAGCCGGCGCTTGGTCACCTTTTTCTTTTTTACGCGCGGGCGCCGATTCGGTTCCCGACGCCTTTGCGATTGCGAGCCTGGTGGCGTGCGCGGTGACGATATCCCCTAGCGCGGTCATTACTACGGCTAGGACGCCCAGGCCTAGTAAGGTATACGCGTACCACACGTACATCGAATTCCCATACGACGGGGTTATGTCCCCCAGACCTAGCGTCGAGAAGGAAACCATCATGAAGTAAAACGCGTCCAGCACGGTGTAGTCGTCGTCACTTTCCAGGTTTAAAAACGAAAACGCCGCGATGGTTAACACGACGAAGAACGCGATCACCGACCCAACAAGAGTTTCAAGCGCCTCCTGTGCGTCGATGTCGAGCTGCGCGGTACGCACTAAATCGCCAATCATGGTCATGCCTTCGCCGATTGTGAGCTCACCGGACGCGTCATCCTCCGCCGCCGCGAACGCGCGCGTGATGAATTGCTTCGTGCGCTGGGCGTGCTTTTCGTGCTTGGCGCCGCGCGTGCCCTCTAGACCCATCACGGCCAGCACCTCATCCGCCCCAAGAAGCAGCTCCTCCAGCGATAACGTGCCGTTCCCCGATGTGTCGCAACCCCGTAGGGTGGCTTCCCAAACCTTGGGAGAGTTTTTCACCGTCCGCGTGGATTTCAACCCGAGTTTTCGCTGCACGAAGGAAACAACCTTCATGACGACGTTCGCGAACGACGCCAGGGCGGTGCCGAAAGCTACGATCCCGGGAACGATCAAAATCGTTATGGCGAGTTTCGACGCCTCGTGTCCAGGGGCGAAACTGCCGTACCCGACTGTGGTTAACATGGTAAAGGCGAAGAACAACGAACCTTCCCACGTCCAGTTCCGGTCCGGCGCCGACGTCTCCACCACGGACGCGTACGTCTCGTACACCTCCGCGAGCTGCAGCACGTGGTCGCCGTGCGGGGGGCTATTCACGGGGGCGTGGAAGGTAAGGTCCGTTATTCGTTTCCGTAAAATGTTGCAGTTTGGACAAGACGCCGAGCTCACCAAACACAAAGGGTCGAAGTTAGCGCTGACGTCGGCGTGGCCCAGGTTGCGGCAAAGACGCACCGCCGCCGCCGGCGGTTGCCGCAGCGCGCAC
>Ga0302130_1001178_pt1 | contig 13713 bp, 14 predicted proteins | sample CB9_surface_MG_FD_203117 | JGI IMG/M metagenome (GOLD analysis project Ga0302130, IMG submission 203117) | Marine microbial communities from Western Arctic Ocean, Canada - CB9_surface | ecosystem: Environmental > Aquatic > Marine > Oceanic | place: Canada: Western Arctic Ocean | collected... | reverse complement strand
TGTCGTGTTTGTTCGCATAGCCACACGGCCTAAAGCGGTATTTTGCGTCCCAGTAGTATTAGCATACCCAGCTTGATACCCAACTGCTGTGTTGTTGTCTGCGGTGGTGTTTGCAACTAACGCATCTCTACCTATTGCTACACTATTACTACCAGTAGTGTTTCCATCTAATGCTTGATACCCCAAGGCAGTGTTACTACCGCCTGTAGTATTAGCTTGTAAAGAGAAAGAACCAAACCCTGCGTTTTCTGAGCCTGTAGTGTTAAGTTTTAACGAATGGTGTCCTACTGCTGTATTATAGCTTGCTGTGGTGTTGGAGCCTAATGCAGAACTACCCAGTGCCGTGTTAGAAACACCAGTAGTGTTTACATCAAGCGCATCATGCCCAACAGATGTATTGTCATTTGCAGTAGTGTTGAGGCTAAGAGTGTTATAACCAACGCCAACATTACGTGTGCCAGTGGTGTTTGAGGTAAGAGACTGATACCCAACTGCCGTGTTGTAGGAGGCGGTGGTATTTGCGTAGAGGGAGCTATCCCCAACCGCTGTGTTGTTTGTGCCAGTTGTATTTGAACGCAGGGCAACATAACCCAAAGCAGAGTTGCGACCAGTTGTATTTGAATAGTGTGCTTGATAGCCAACAGAGGTGCTGTAGCTGCCTGTCGTTGTAGAGTATGCCGCCTGATACCCAACTGCCGTGTTGTTAGAGGCGGTGGTGTTTGCTTTGAGTGCGCTGCTTCCTAAAGCTACGTTGTATGCGCCAGTAGTGTTGTCGGACAAAGACCAATACCCAAAGGAAGCGTTTTGAGAGCCAGTTGTATTAGCATCACCAGAAATCCTACCAACAAAAGTATTCTCAGAACCCGCAAGGTTTGCAATTCCCGCCTGAGAGCCAACAAAAGTATTGTTTGCTCCAGTAGATGCTACCCCAGCTTGCCAACCAATTGCAGTTAAATCAGCCCCAGTAGTATTTGCATACCCAGCTTTATAACCAATTGCGGTCATAGCAGTGCCAGTAGTATTACTATACCCAGCCTGATACCCCATTGCAGTGTTGAAACTTGCGGTGGTGTTGGAGAATAGTGACTCCATGCCCAAGGCTACGTTATAGCTACCTGTAGTATTTGTATACAAAGGGTTAGAACCCATAGCTACATTACTTGTGCCAGTAGTATTACTATACAGAGCATAACGACCAAACGCTTGATTATAGTTTCCGTTATTAGTGCGGAGGGCTTGGTGTCCAAAGGCATCGTTGTCTGTGCCAGTAGTGTTTGTGTATAATGCCTGATACCCAAGGGCCGACAAACGAATACCCGTAGTATTACTATACCCAGCCTGATACCCAACGGCAGTGTTGTTGGAGGCGGTGGTGTTGGCGGATAATGCTGAGGTACCTAAGGCGACATTCGATCCACCAGTAGTAATAGCATCTCCAGCTAGGCCACCAATTAGGGTGTTGTTTACGCCAGTTGTGACTGCTTGACCTGCTCCTGCCCCTACTGCCGTGTTGTACATATCAACGGAAGATGCAGGATTTTGAGCTTCTAAGGCTCCTTGACCTACAGCGGTGGAGCGACTTCCAAGTATGTTTGTTGTTAAGGCGTTATAACCAAGTGCAGTATTTCTTGTAGCTGTAGTGTTTGCGTCAAGCGCATTAGCGCCAAGAGCTACGTTAAAAGTACCAGTAGTATTAGCATACCCAGCCTGATAACCAACCGCAGTGTTTTCGGACGCTGTGGTGTTGCTTATCAAAGCACCACGACCAACGGCTGTGTTATGGTTTCCTGTTGTATTAAGGTGCAATGCATAAGTACCAAATGCTTGGTTTCTAGTACCTGTCGTGTTTGTGTAAAGAGACTGATGGCCAACAGCAGAGTTCTCGGATGCGGTGGTGTTGGAGAGTAGTGCATTGTAACCAATGCCTACATTATTCGCCCCTGTAGTATTTACAAGCATTGCACCGTAGCCAACAGCAATATTATTACTTGCACTTGTGTTTGCTTCTAGTGACCTTCCACCCAAAGCTACGTTAGTTCCACCAGAGGTGTTTGCTGTCATTGCATCACGACCAATAGCTGTATTGTTGCCGCCTGATGTTAAACTGTCCAACGCAGTATCACCCAACGCCACGTTGCCTGTACCAACAGGATAATTTCCGTCCAGCTTGATTGTGCCGCCATCGACTGACAGGTTGCCAGCTACGGTAAGGCCGTCCGTTACGGCTGTGCCAGTTACGTCAATACCTGTGGAGGTGGTGGCAAATTTAGAGGCATCGTTGTAATAAAGCTCAACAGCACCATCATTTTTAAATTTTGCCATTGCTTCAGCACCACCGCCAGAAGTAATCCAAACCCCTAAACCAGTAGTAGAATCAAGTCTTAACTGACCTGTACCTGAATCCGAAATAATACTCATACTGCCATTATGGTAAATCTGAAGGTCAGACCCAGCGCCGAAGATGGCCTTGTCGTTGTCGCCGAAGGACAAGTCACCCGTCATCGTATCGCCAGTGATCCGAACAAAGCCCGACCCGGTGTCAAAGGCATTCTTCAGCTCGGCCAGCGTCATCTTCTTGGTTTCATCCGCCGAGATGTCCACAATGGCAAAAACGTCCGTGTCAGTGGCGTTTGCACCCGTCAGCGCGTTCAGTTCTGTGATTTTACGATCAGCCATTGTCTACCCCGAAATTGCCTCGACACACTCAAACGAAATGCCGTAAATTGATGCGTTGTCTATCGACCATGATGTTACATTATTTGAGAGGCGAAATACACCCTTTGGATCGTTTGTGCCAACCAAATCGCCGTTGTGTGAGCTGCGAAGGTTTGGCCACACCTCAACCGTGCCATCGCCAGTTCTGTTTTCCATAACCTGAAACAGTTGAGCCGATGCCCCCAGACCAACCTGAAAGTAATCTCCGACAAGCAGTGTGTCGGCCTGATTTGTCATTGTCATCGTAAAGAATGTATCGCCAGCATTGCCCGACACTGAAGCAAATTGTTGTGCTGATGTGCTGCGCAATGTTCCGCGAGGATAGCAATAGTTTGGATCGCCGAGCAAGAACGTCCCAAGCGAACCCTTCAGACTTATCAACGCAGCTTTCCAAACCGATGCTTCGGCACGCCGCATTGGCGCAAGGCTTACCGAGGCCGACAACTGTTGACCGCCATGTGAGACGATCTGTTGCTTGTAGGTGAACGGCGATTGACTTGTCGTGTTCGCATTCGTGGTGCGAAATTCAACCGATGAGATGCCTGTGGTCGGCAACGTGAGAGGGTATGTAATCGACATTATCCAAAGACCGCCTTCATTTGACCGCCGCGCCTGCGGCTATCCAAAATACCTTTTTCCGTCATCTTCGCAATCTGCGGCGCAGCCTGCGCAATGATCTTCCTCACGCTGTCATCTCCGTTGGCAGCAAAGTTGAAGTTCTGCACAACCGAAGTGCCGCCACCGCCACCCACTGCCGCTTTTGATTGCGCTACACTTAGCACACGGCCCGCACTGGACGGCACAAATAACTCGCGGCCATGCTCCCCGGTGACATAAGGCCGACCAGCTTGAACCGTGCCGCCTGATGCCTTGCCGCCGCCGCCGCCAGAAGGTGCGGAAGGGAAACCCAACGCAGTTGTGATCCCGCTGACCAACCTTTGCACAACCAGCACCCGGTAAAGCTCTTTGATGATGTCAGCGGCCATTGCTTTAAAAGCGTCCTTGGCTGACATCGTTCCGTCAACCATCGACATAAATGCTTGCTCCATGCTGCCCTGAACCATGCCCATCGTGTCTTCAAGCATTTCGGCGTCAAAGCCAAGTTGCTGAAGCAATGGGGAAGCCTCAATCATCTTGTCGAGCATATTAACGTATGCTTCTCTTGCAATTTCTGCCGCTGACTTCAACGCGATGGTGGCGGTTGTCGCTTCTTTGACCGGGTTTAGAATGCGGCTGGCAGCAATGGCAGCGGCCTCATAAGCCTCGCCGACTTTTTGTGCTTCCTGAATAAACATAGGTCGGTCTTCAAGCGTGCCATCTTTTGTATATGGAGCGGTGATTGATGTTATAAGAGCTTGCTTTTCGGCTTCTATGCGCTCCCTCTCGGCGGCTTCAGCAGTTATGCCGCGAAGCCGAGCTTGCTCACGCACCTCTTCTGTTTGCCTCATCGCTATTGAAAGAGCGTTCTGAGCCGCCGTTTCAAGCTCCCTAATTGCTTCAGCGTTTTGGTCAAATGCTCGATTAGGGCCACCCGCCAACGCCGCGTCAAGCGCACGCGCTGCTGCGTGGAATTGGTCAATCACCTCTTGGTCCGGCCCAAAACTACCGTCCGTTGCCGCCGGAGCGGCATTTAGCTTTAACTTTGCTTTCAAAAGGGCGGTAAGCTCTTCCTGCGCATATCCAGCAGCCCTAGCTTCATTTACTAATGAGCTGACATAAGCGTCAGTTATAACCGTCTTACCCACTCCCTGCTCTCGGAGTTCATTAATCTTGCTAATTAAATTGCCGACCCTAGACGCCAATCCTGCAATCTTTTCAGTAGTTCCGACAATCAGAGGAGCAAGGTTAATCAGTGCGCTCGAAAGGTTTGCGTCAATAACTCTGGACATCAAATCAAGTTGGTCCTGCGCGGCTTCAGCGTTTCGGATTAAATCTTCATCAATTACAACGCCAAGCTCACGCGCTTCTTTGCGCATGTTGGCCATACCGTCTGCGCCCTCGCGCAAGAGGTTAATCATAGGTGCGCCGCTACGGCCAAAGAGCTGAGTTGCCGCAGCCGTTTTTTCCATAGGGTTTGGAAGTTTGTTTATCTCAGTAGCAATAACCCCAAGCGCATCTTCCAAGCCCATGTCAATCAAGTCTCTGGCGTTTAAGCCTAAAGTCTTCAATCCATCTTTCGCCGTGCCAAGGCCCATTGCGGCCTCTGCCAAGCCCTTGCCCAGCTTCTCAATGCTCTTGTCAAGTTCATCAGATGTCACGCCAGAGCTTTCAGCTACCGTGCGGAGTTCCTGAAGCGCATCGGTAGTGATGCCAATCTGGTCGGCTGTCTTACCGATGTCGTCTAGTTTTTGCGTGACGTTTCTTATTCCAGAGATAACTGCGGTTGCAGAAAACGCCGCAGCGGCAATCTTGACAGCAGCGCCAAGTTTACTGAACGCTTTTGAAGTTGAGCTGAGATTTTTATTCGACGTTTTTGCAAACCGCTCAACGCGCTTTTGGCTTCGATCCATTGCGCGTGTAAATTCTTTATCCTTCGCTGACAGGATAATGTTTAACTGTTCCGCACTAATGGCCATCTACTCGCCTCACCAAATCTTTGTAATCAGTCGAGGTCATTGCATCTGCGCCAGCTTCTTTTGGCGAATGTGCATCAGACCATCCCTGAAATACGATCCAAGTATCTTTGGGGATCATATCACGAATTTCATCTGGCCGTAAACCGATGACGATGCCATTCGCGATCATAGCGCGAACATTCAATCTGTCTGGTCTATGACCTCCGTCTTTTTTTTTACCTTTTCGTCTCCAACGTCAGGCATAAAGGCAACGCCGAGAACCGCTTGCGCGATCTGAAACAAGCGCATTAAGTCTTCCGGCGTGCATTTTGAAATAACCACATCAGCTTCAGCGTCTTTCATTCCACCGCCGACCAAGCCAAGCGCAAGGATGTCACGAACCTCTTTGCTGTTTGGCTTTGTGCCGCGCCCAAAGAACCCTTCCCAGAGGTCAAAGATGCCCCGGTGCTGATCCTCGAAACGCTCAATCTCACGATTGCGAAGTTTGAAAGAGTAGGAAGCATCGCCGATTGTCTCGACGATGCCCCCACGTTCTGCTTTAGCAGTTATTGCCATTATGCGGCTGCGTAGGCCACTGTGCCGTTACTCTCAAGCGAGACGGAATAAGTGACGCCGCCTTCAGTTTCACCACCGAACTCCAGCGAAGCAATGCGAAATGCGCCAGAATATGTTCCGAAGTCAGGAACAACAATTTCCATGTTGACGGTATTGTCAGCGGCCATCGCCACTGTATTCATGCGCGCCTCTGCTACACTGTCCTCAAAGAAACCATCGCCGGATAGGCCCAAGTTTTTCAGGCCAGCAAGCGTTGCAGTCCACAAAGCGCCTTCTGGCGTTGTGCAGTCAGGGGTTGTCACATCAATCGAAGAGTTATTGATTGTCAGTGATTTTGAATTTAAGCCGCAAAGGTTTGTGAAAACCTCTGGCGATGCCGCGTCACCGATTTTGACCAGCAGGGCGCGTCCGAGTTGTTTAGCCATAACTGGCCTCCATTTTTTTGCGCTTGCCCACAGCGCGGGAGTTTAGGCAGTATCCTCAAGCATCGCCTGAAGCACAATGACAGCCGTGTAGCCACGACCTTCACCATCTCTTGTAACCGAAAAAGTCTCGAATATCAATTCAACCAAGTTGAACCCAGTGACCGTCACAGAGCTTTCCTGGCGGTGCAAAGCATCTTTTACTGCCTCGACTATCTGGACGGCTTCAACACGGCCTGAAGGGCTGCGAGAATGAGCCTCAAAGGTCACAGCGACCAATGAGCCTTCGATTGTATCTGTGTCAAATGCGGCTGGCGATATTTCACCAAATCGCAAATATGGAAACGTGGCGTTCTGCGGCGGCTCATCATAAATGCGGCTGCTGACAATATTCGTCACGCCGCTATTTGCAGCCAGCGCGGCCCGAAGCCCCTTTTGCAAAGACAGTGCAAACCCATCAGCCATTGACCGCCTCCTTAATCCCGCGCCGAAGCGCCGACTTCATGCTCTTTTTGAACTTTGGCCCCTGAAGTTTTTGCGCCAGTTGAATGTAAGGTTGCGCTTCAGTCGTGCCGCGATTGCCTTTTGTGCGGCCAAACTCAACAGCCTTGGCTTTGATTTGCTCATCACGGCCTGGCGGTGCGGCCTCAACTGAGCCAAGAAACTCATGGTTCCCGCGTTCATATTTGGTGTGTATCCAGCCCTTTAATTCACCACTAGCGACAGGGACAAGGTTCCGAGCCAGCCGCGCAGCCGCTTCCGTGTTGCGCTTGATCGACTTGACAATCTGGCGCTCAACAGCTTCAGGCATCTTGTCAAACTGTTTCGCCAGTTTATTTGCGCCAGTGACCTTCATGCTGCAACGCCCTTTTCCAGAACGAACTCAAACATTGTGTCCTTCGCGTCGATCTGGATCACGTTCTTGATGGCCCAAGTGATGCCACGCGCAATCACGCGATCAGCGGCAGTGACGGTTGCAGTTATGCTGTCAGAACGAACGCGCAAAGTGGCAAGATTATTGTCCTCAAGCACGCCGCCGGAAATCTTTTCTTTGCCTTTTTGCTCACGCAGATCAGCAGACCGTGTGACCAATGTGGCCCAGCCCGTGTAAACATTGCCATATGCGTCGACCGTGCCTTCAGACAAACGCTGAAACACAACACGCTCACGCAAAAGGCCAGCCCTAACCATACCAAGAAACCCGACTAATGTTCAGCAATTCCTCGAAACCGTATGGAATGTCTTGCAGTTTATCCGCCTGTGACTGTTCCCGGTTGTCATACCAGTGGCCCACAAGCAGCATAAGTGCGTGCCGGATGCTCTGAGGAACGTCAGCAATCGCGTCACCAAATCCAATTTGGTATTCTATCCTTATGGCGTCAGGACGATTTTGCGTTACAGGCCAAGCAAATCCGTCTTTTGGCCCAACGGTTGAAGTAAAGTCTGTTCCAAAGGTTTGATAATTTGTCAGCGTGTCGGTCTGCAATGCGCCGTCAACGTCATAATATTTAATGGCAGTGACAGATTGAACCGGGGCAAGAACAAGCGCGACCTTCTGAGTTGGGTTTGGACCCATCCACTGCGCCCATTTTTGGGTAATCATCGCCTGACCAAGAGCGCCCCTGACATCAGTGTAGGCAACTGCAACGTCAATTAAACGCTGGATGATAGTGTCATCATCGGTATGCTCAACACGCAACTGCGCTTTCACCTCATCAAGGGTGATGGGGATGATCGCTGGCGCGTCTACAATTTCGAGTGAATGATGAGCTAAAAGGGGCTGCGGCATTTACTGTTCCTTTACAGCCTTCTCGACTTTAACTTTACGAATAGCACGTTCAACTTTTGAAACAGTGCCGATGGCTTCGGCGATGCCAGCCTCAATATATCGGGCGGCTTCAGCAGAATTGCAATCGATCTCATCACCAGCGTTGTGGCTGAAATTGATGCCAGCCATGCCTGTCAATAAACGAACTTTCATTGGAAATCCTCTCTTGTGAATAAGCAGGGACCGAAGCCCCTGCTTAATTTATTTAGGCTGTGATGAGGTGCTTGACCGCTGCTGCGTTGCCAAGAACGCCGTCAAAGCGAACATAACCCAAGATGCCATAGTCAGGAGCAAAACGCTCTTTCGCTACGAACAAGGAAGGTGCGCCAGCTTTGCGCACATAGAACTTGGACATATCACCGAACAACATAACCTTTTTCGCAGTTGCAAGGCTGTCCATTGCTTGGTTGACCACAACATTGTAACCCAAAAGGTTTTGCGGAATACCAGCTTGGTAATTCCCCATTGCCCAAAGATAGTTGCCATTGCCGTCTTTCAGCTTCCGAACCGCAGAAAGTGTGCTGTCGTTCATCATAATTGCTGTTGAAGGCGAGGCACGGTAAGCAGGATCAACCGAATGGATCAAGTCAATGATTTCATCGGCTGTAACTGCGGCCACTGCGGCGGCTGTTTTGCCCAAAGCTGAGTTGGTTACGATGCCTTCAACATCTGAAGAACCTGAACCAGTGGTCAGTTTTGAGTTTGCGATGCGACCAAGACGTTCGCCAAGCAGTTCGCCCAACAGGCTTTCCACGTTAAAGATGGAATCGTTTGCCAACTCATAGGACCAACGGACCCACTCAGTGTCGAACGCAAATGCACCCAAAGACTTTTGTGCAAAGGTCACATCCTTGCCCGCATCGTCAGTGACGGTGCCGCCTTCAGTGTGAGCTTCAGCAGTCACAGCAGTGTCGTTCACTGTTGGGATGTTGAAAGGATTGCCGCCAGTTGTGTTGATAACTGTGAAAAGGTCACTGTTATACATTGGGCCAGTTGCAATCATTGCTTTGTCAATGAATGACGCCAGCTCTGTTGGAACAGTAAAGCCACCAGCAGAGTTTGTGCCAGCAGTTTGTGTGCGAACTTCAGATTGACGCAGAACAGAACGAACTTCGCTATCCAAGCCTTCAACACCACCGTTTGCGATCATTGTGAAGAACGCTTTGCGGTAAGAGATTTCAGAACCTTGGTCAACAGCAGGGGCAGAGCGACCTTCAGCAACCGGGCGTTTGGAAACGTCAACGGCTTCAGCGGCACGCAGTGCAGCGTCAGCTTTTTCAAGACGATCAGCACGCGCTGAGAATTTGTCGTGATCGGCCATCATGGCGTCAAATTCACGCTCAACTTCGGCAGCACGATCTTCTGGTGTGTTGTCGTTTACTTCTGCAAGTTTGGCGCGGGCCTCAGTGGCGATGTTCGCCATCTTCTCCCGCAGGTCTTTGATATCAGCCATTTTTGGCCTCCATTTATTGCGCTTGCCCAAGGCGCGGGGGAAGGGCGAACAGCAGGAGAACCGCTGTTATCCGTTGAACTGCACTTTCATCCGAAGACGCCGAGCAGCCTGAGATTTCACTTTCAAACTTCTGTGGGCTTCCAGAGAACGCAAACCGATCTCTGTGCCGTCATAAGCCGGAGTTGTAACGATAGAAACGTCAAAGAGCTGTGCCTCCTGAATAGTGCGCCGTGGCATGTCGCCGCTGTCATCCCACTCTTGGCGCGTTGGAATGAATGCAAAAGACATTTTGTCCAAGTCGCCGCGTTTCATTTTTGGAACAATGCTTTGGACATCAGGGTCAGTTGGGTCAAGCTCTGTTTCCATATACAAGCCGTGATCGTCTTCAGTTAATCTCAAAGTGCCGGAGCGTGTCCGAGCAAGTGGCAATCCTTCATGGTTGATAACAAACACAACGTCATCTCGACCAATGGCGTCTTTAAACGCGCCGCGCTCAATAACTTCTGTGAAATAGCCGCCGATGCTGGTCTCTTCGCCAAAAACCGCAGCATACCCAGAAACCCTGATCGGCTCATCGTTTTCTTCACGAACTTCAAAAGCGTCCAAGCGTGCGCGAATTTCTTTGTCAGACATTTTGATCCCCGTTATTTTCCTGCGACTGTAACACAACTTGAGCCTGCGTGCCAATCGGCACTGTCGCACCTTGGATCATCAGGTCATCGCCGTTGTCCATCGGTGGCATATTTTCAATGTCGCGCACCTCATTCGGCGTGCGGATTGCGTTCTGAATAGATGTCGCGTGCGCTTCCATGCGGCTCTTAATGTCGCCGCGTAACAAGCCATCAACATTGAACTCAACATACAAATTGCTTTTGCGTCCAAACAATTTCAAATTCAATTCGGCTTCAGTCTGCTCAACCCAACGGCGGATCGTGTGCTTCACAAAATGCAAGTCTTGTTGCTCTGTGTTGCTGAATGTTCCGTTGGTCAGGTCTTGCAGGAAGACAGGCGGCAAGCTGTAAATCCGAGCAATCTGCTCAATGCTAAACCGCTGCAACTCCAAGAGCTGCATTTGCTCTGGGTTAAATCCGATCTGTTTCATCTCATGGCCAAGCGGAAGCGCCATCACAGGCCGACCCTCGCGGGCAAGTTTGGCGGTAGTTGCCGCAACGTCTTCAGATGCACGCTGCGCCGCAGCACCAGATTGGAATGGGCCTTGAAGAACTACTGGCGGAATGCCGCCAGATTGAAACGCCTTTGACCCGTAACGGCTGGCAGCAATAGCCATGCCGATTGCATCCCGGTTGGTGGCAATAGGGCCACGAACATCCACGCCGTTGGCTTTCAACATAAAGGGAATGTCAATAACTTCTGCGGCCTCATAGACCCTTGTGTCGAGCCGATAAATCTTGCGGCCAGTTGTTAGCCGCTCAACGCGCACATCGGTTGGGTCAATAGGATAAAGATTAACCACTTCGCCTTTGGCGTTGCGTTCAATGTAAGTAACCGAACGACCACCCGTCAGCACTTGCTCAAACATATATTTGCGCCACTCAAACGACGACATGCCGTCATTGACCACATCGTGGAGAATGTCAGACATCCGGCCATTGTGTTTTTCGCGGCCTGCTTCTGTCTTTTGATAAACGGTCAGTGGCAAGCCAGCCAACGTGCCGCTTAAAAAATTAACAGCAGACCAAACCGCCGGGACGCCGAGAGCCGTGTCAACATTTACAGTGACGCCGGACGACGATTGAAAATCACCCCAGCCCATAATCTGCAAGAAGTCAGTTGCAGACACAGGAGCATTGGGGTTTTCAAGGTTTCGGTTTTCCGACTTGCGGAAACGGTCAAGTAAGCCCATTTTTTAATTTTCCACGCGCATGGTTTCTCGCAATATAGCGCATTAAGACGCAAGCGTAAAGGCTGGGTCGTCCCAAGGTGAACTGGATATAGTTTGATCTTCATGCGCAGACGCGCCGAGCGCCATCGCAAGAGCGACCAAACCATCTATTTTACTGACGCTTTTGGCTTTGTGCAGCTTCCTGTTGCCCGCCGGGTCACGCTCAACAACGGCACCAGCAGCACACATATTGAGGATGGGATTGCCGCCGTGGTGCAATTTGCGCTCTGCAACAAGCCGTTCAAGCCGATCAACAGCCGGGGCCATATCCTTGTAACCCTGACCGAATGCAGCCATCGGAACTTGCGCACCAATGTTGTCAAGCTCACGCTGGAAATCGTTTATCCGCCAGCGGTCATATGCCATCAACGTAATGTCGTAACGCTCCGCAGCCTCGGCAACTGCCATTGCAACAACAGCCGGGATGATAACAGGACCGTCGATCAGCGTGAGAAAACCCTGATCGGCCCACAGATCATAAGGAACCTTGTCAACTTTTGACTTCTCTCTGATGCCATCGGCAGGCAGAAAGAACTGTGGCACAACGTGATACACATCGCCGACCGGGAACGCCATAACAAACGCGGTTAAATCTCGGCTGGCCGACAGGTCAAGCCCCGCATAACAGCTCATGCCAGACGAAACTTCCGGCTCTGCGCTGTTCGCTTCCCACTCAGAACGCGACAGGAACGGCGAGGTCGCTTCAATTCTTTGGTTTAAATACAACCACCTAAAGCTATTTTCCTTCGCCGGGAGACGTTCCGCCTGCTTGGCAAAATCCTGAATGTCAGTCAGGCTTCGGAACTCTCCAACCGCCGGGTTGGCAGCCGACCAAGCATCGCGATCCATGATCTCGCAATCCTCCGGCGCAGAGTGCAAATGGCAAACGATCCGTTTGTCTTTTGCGTTCATCGCGTCATCCAGCCAAATGCTAAACAGGTCGCCATCGGTTGCAGCCTGCGTGCTGATCGCAATCAACAGCGGATCATCGTGCGCACCTTGCGCCGTTTCAATGGCCTCAATAAAACTATCGGTTGGCCCGCGAACCTGACCGACCTCATCTAAGATTGCCAGCACTGGCGACAAGCCGTGCGCGGTCCCGGCCTCGGCAGAGATCGCTTTGTATTCCACATTCATCGGCAGGCCGATCAGCATCTTGCTTGACGGCACAACCTTGATGATCTTGGAAAGCCCCGGCGATAGGCGCACCATTTTCTCGGCCAGCTTAAACACCAGTGATGCCTGATCCCGGCTGCGTGCGCCGCTGACAATTTGGCTGTTCTGTCTGGCTTCAGGGCCAACGATGTGGGCCAAAAGTATTGCCGCAATCAAAGCTGACTTGCCGTTCTTTCGGGCCACGCTAAGATATGCGCGGCTCGTTCCTTTGCGGTTGTCGTAAATGTCAATTATAAATTTCTTCTGGAATTTCATTAGCTTAATAGGCTGGCCGACAAGTTTACCCTCTGGGACTAAAACATATCGCTCAATGAAAGCGCAGACTTTTTCACCTCTGGTCATTTGGATAATTGTGAAAATGTTTTACCGCTTTCCGCATGAGTCGCTTCTTGACCAGTAAACTCTTGCCAGCGTTTTATTATGACATCACAATACTTAGGGTCTAGTTCCATAACCAAGGCTCTGCGCCCCGTTTGCTCACAGGCTATAGCCAGTGTTCCGCTTCCCCCGAATGGGTCATAAACATATTCACCTTGGTTTGTATGGAAATCCAACGGTCGCTTGTATATTTCGACTGGTTTTTGAGTCGGATGTGCAGTTTTGCCATCTTCAAAAATAATTGACTTAACATCCCAAATAGTCATCTGAGTGCGTCCACCCTTCCAGTTCCTATCGCCCTTGGGCTTTACTGCGTACCAACAAGGCTCATGCTTCCAGTGATAATCTGAACGGCTAAGTGCATGGACGTTTTTATTCCATATAATTTGCTGCTTTATCTCGAAACCTGAACGTCTAAGCCCGTCCATCACCACGTCAGTAAACGCGCTTGCATGCCAAACATATGCAACGCTACCGCCGAACAAAACATATGCATCGTACCAATCAGCCTGATCATCATTCTTCAGGTTTGAATTTTCCTCTCGATCAGTTTTTACCCTCCCCTTTGCTTTTGCTCTCCAATCAGCCTCATACTTAACCCCGTATGGTGGGTCTGTGAGCATTGTGTTTGGAGATTGTCCGTTCATCAATTTTTCAACGGCGGATGATTCTGTGCTGCTTCCACACATAAGCCTGTGATTGCCAAG
>Ga0302130_1001156_pt1 | contig 13867 bp, 9 predicted proteins | sample CB9_surface_MG_FD_203117 | JGI IMG/M metagenome (GOLD analysis project Ga0302130, IMG submission 203117) | Marine microbial communities from Western Arctic Ocean, Canada - CB9_surface | ecosystem: Environmental > Aquatic > Marine > Oceanic | place: Canada: Western Arctic Ocean | collected 2017-09-19 | reverse complement strand
AATTCGATTAGGCAAATACCAACAAAATAATTGTACAAAAGCTATCTGGAGAGCTCACAGCCGTTCGGGTGAAGCAAGCCAACCGAAAGATAGAAATTTCAAGTGACCTCCATGGAAAAGGGCTTAATCTGGAAGTTCACCCGAATCAATCTAAGTATTGACGACAATCCTATCAATACCAAGACAAACAAAAACCCCTCGTACTAAGTGTTTTCCCAAAAGTCACTTGAGCCATCACCAGAAGTAAATCACTTGGAGGAAAAAACTCTTCGTAAATGGGGTACTTCAATATAACGACGGCAATAACGGCGATTTATGTATTCCATATTTAATAATGAACAAAGGGCCGGATATCAAAACAAACTCTCTTTTTAGCAATGAACGAATTGAAACGTTATGGCTAAATAGTTCAAACGCGATTGAGGGCCTGACACCCTTCACCTTTGATGTTAATATGCCAAATCAATTATGTGGAAGTCTAATATTTCTTTTACACAGCAGAAATGTATTAACACCGTGCGGCATGAACACAATGAAACCTCAAAGTGACGAGCGATGGCTTGTACTGTCTTACTATGCCAACGTCAATGGCAGAGCAGCTTCATATCATATCGATGATCGTCTGGATTACTTTCACAAAGCAAATATAAACGCGACCCTCCTTTCATCGATACTTGGACCGCGCCACTCCAGAGTCAAACACATTCGCATATTCTCAATAGGGCCTCGCGCCCTGCTTGAGGAATTGAAGTTTTGCATTAAAAGGAACACCGACAAACCAAATCCACTCGCTTTTTTGAAAATTCTGCTCGCAAGCATTGCTGTGCTACCTGCTATATTACTTGCACCGCTTGAATCGCTATGCAATAAGGATAAACGATGGTCCTGGCAATTCAGCGCGTTCGCCAGAGGGATGGTCTGGGCACTCTATAACCGGCCTGATCGCATCCTGACTACTGGCGGCTCTGCCAGTGCTCACGTCGCCGGACTATGGATTTCAAAGATACTGCTAATACCTCTAGCGTGCGAATTCCAAGACCCGCTTGTCTATCAGTATCCTGAATCAAAACCAGAGTTACACTTCTATCATAAAAAACTTGAAGTCACCCTGGAGCAGTATGCAACACACCTTATCTATTTGACCGACGGTGCGACTGATGCCGCAAAAGCCCGGCTGCAATCTACGAAACCTGCCGTGAATCTCTCCGGCGGAAATACAATGACGGTAAAAAAAACAGCAGAGAGTGCTTCCACATCAGACTCGCCAGCACCATATAAACCGGGAGTCACCAACGAACCCGTAATAAGAGTGGCTCATCTAGGCACGTTATCCGACATTAGAAATCTCGAGCATCTTTTTAAAGGCATTGAGGCGCTTGCGATACGAAATCCAACACTTGCTAATAACATCACACTCAATCTCGCGGGTAGCTGCGACAAACAGGTAGTCCATTCAATCGAAACTTTCACTTTAAGCAATAACGTCAATCGCTTTGGGAAAATATCTCGCGAAGAGGCACATTCAATTCTGGAAAAAGCAGACATTGCACTGCTAATTCAAGGCTACGGGCCAATATCCAGAGAAACGATCCCGTCCAAAACATTTGAATATCTGCAATCAGGTAAACCCATACTCGCACTGGTTGACGACAACAATCAGCTTGCAACAATGTTAAAGGAACACAACCATTCTGTGATTCGATACACAGATTCAATTGAAAGCGTTGCCGACACTATTGAGTCATTATTAAGCAAACCATTACCAGAACCATTGCCAAGTAATCTTACGGTGGAAGCAAGTGTTCACAAATTGGTCTCATTAATTGTTAACCGGTAACACCTGCCTGATTAGAGACAAAAAATAGTAGACACCCATCTATTCAAAAATAGCAAACCAGTCAAATAACCATTCCCACTGACTTTCATTCCATTATATATGGGTGTCTTGTATCTCCTTGGTAGGTTCGCACGATCTCATTGATGCCTTTCGCTGTTCTAGATGAGCTGAAGGCTTGCTTTAAACGCAAAGACCACTACCTACTTCCGTTCAAATATGTACGCCTTGTATTTAAAATATTGGCAGCTATCCCATGAGCGCTGCTTTCGATTATTTATCGAGTGTTGTAATGGCATGAAAAACGATGATCGTGGGAATTCACAGCGGCGGTGCGTGGCTGGTTTTGGTCTCGAAGACAAAAACTGATTTAACTCTGACTATAGGTGGTCTTTCGTCAGCACACGCTGCTGGCAGTTGGCTGGCTAAATAATTAGATATGCCATTGGCCTGGAAATTTCAAGTCTAGCCGTCAAATTCTTCAATATATGCTCACCACCTGACACTGGAATCAACGCTTAGCCATGAAGCTGAGGCGTTGGTATATCTCACAGAAGACGCTGTTGAAACAGCAACGCAACCGAATTCGCGTGCACCACTGTTTGCAATTGTATCAGGGACTCCCAAAACCATCTGCCTACAAAAGTCACAGGGTATCCCTGAGTGTTAGCGCATATCGGCACGCTTAGTGGCACAAGAAATCTGCATTTCATTTTAAAAAAATTATCAGCCATGGCGCAAAAGAATCAACAGCTATTTTCGCGTTTACTCATTCAGTTAGCTGACACTCTCAATAAGAACTTGCTTCACTTCATAGACTCGTTTGTGTTAAATTAATGGATCTAGACTCTGGTCCGACAGCCACGTGGGGCTTGGCCGTGGGCCGTGATGATGGCTAATGACGATATTCTTCTGTTTTTACAAAACATGGGGCAAATTGGTAAGCAAGCCATTCCAACAAAAGCCTACGAGTATTTGTAAACCGGTCGTCCGATCTCGACTTTGATTGACAACAACGGTCAATTGCAGACAATTACTAAAAATCAGGGTCATATCGTTTACGATTTAAATAATGATATTGCCGTGCTGGCGACTAAGTTAAACGTGTTGCTCAGCGAGCCGTTACCAGATATAAAATCGTATCGACTCACTGTCAGCATAATGTCAATGAGTTGGTTCGCAATATAAAACCAGTGTTATAAATACTTTGGACTTGAAAAGAGGCTCGCTATGGAAGTTCTAACGTTTAGAAAAGTCGTTACAGATGATGATACTGATATGTTGTACGATTTTGGATCAACATGGTCGCGTATATATGAATACCCTTTAGTATTAAAAGAAATTGAAGCGCATCATCCAACTGCTGTTTCAGTCCATAATTCGTCATGGGGGTTTCTTGAAGTTCACACCCTGTTTAAAGACAAGTTAGACGCAAAGTACGAAGCACGACATTCCGATTTACGACCCTCTGAATTACCCCATACGTTTGTGTATGACATCACCCAGCCTCCTGCAGATGGAGAAATTGAGCGCTATGACGTGGTGGTTAATATATCAACCATGGAAGAGGTTGATGCTGATCATTGGGCGTGTTTTCAGAATCTGTATGCCCAAGTTAAACCAGGTGGGTTGTTTGTAGCGACTTTCGATTTACCAGGATTGCAGTTGGAAAAATTTGAAGCTGAATTTGGACAAATTTTGGCGATTAATGGCAAAGCATTGCACGGTAACAATTCGTTGGTGCGAAACCGTAAATACAGAAAATTAACGTGCGGCATCATGACGCTGCGTAAAACCGCCTGACGGGTTACCCCATTCGTAGTCCTGCACGTTAGAAGTCGGCTACATCAATGCCAAAGCTGTCGTCACTCAATGTGGTTTTAATCTCATAGATATTACTTTCGTTGTCAGTATCCATTTGGGACAATTCGGGGGGCAGTATACCTATTTCAATTTAGTCGATTTTCGTCTCGGTGTTTTTACCAAAATAATATGGACGCTCATCTATTAAAATTAGCAAACAAGCCAAATAACCATTCCGACAATCTTGATTTGATGATAGCTATTTCTGGATTTGGCACCTCCCTTTTAGAGAATTGTCATTCCAATCAAAGGAGATATCGAAGAAAGAAAATGGTTAGAGGGACCTTATGGTGAAGTTAAGCGGTTTACAGCTGAAATTATTTCATGACCTGTTTATAAAAATTTAATTTACATAAGACACAAGAAGATAATTCCAAATATTTATCATGACACATCAGAGTAAAAGTCTATAAATTTATTCTTTTAGACTTGAAATAGATCCTATTTTTTCACCCTACCTCCGGGAGTGATTAATTGTGATAGATTCGATTAACAAGCTAATACAAAGTTTTGACAGGTGAGTTTTTACCCACTACAAAAGGACTGATCTATTTCTTTCTTCTGTACTCCCAAGGTGGAATAGCAGGAAAAGGCCAAAGGCCTATTTTTTTCTGGCTACAATTTCAGTTGGCTATGCCGGGTTCTATCGCGTGTTAATTGGTCTCTGTGGTAATACTTATAGTGCCAAGCATAGCCGTGTTTGATTTGAAATCAGTTAACGTACTGCCCTTGGTAAATCAGTTTGCCAAATATCCGTCTGTATTGATCTCACTTATAGAGATTTCAATAGAGCCTCAGTTCATGGGCTAGTTAAGGTGCTTCTTCTTGGCTTGCCAAACAAACCCTAACGCATTCAAGGCATTCAACCCATCTAACCGCTCTGGGGTTAATTGTTCTTTGTAGCTGGGTTTATCACTTATTCATCACCATTAGTTCCTTACTGTATTGTGGTTATTTCTTTAGACGAATATTCACCAATGAAATTGAATAGAGTTCCACTTGTGACTCGTTTGACTTCAGTTATAACACTCGAATTTGGAACGTGCCAAACTGAGGTAATATGATTCCGACCATCAAAATCTACACCTGACGATACTCGGTTTAACTCGGTATAAGTACAACTAGATCCACAAAAGATAGAGAAGGATGCGTCCGAAGCAATATCCTTCCATAACATTTCCTCTGTGCTAGAGGCACCTAATGCACAAGTGATAGGAGGAGTATTTGGGTCTGATGAGGTGAACGAATCAGAACCAGTAAATGAAAAACCAGTTGATGTGAAGGAATAGGTAAACCCACCTGTTGTTCCATTCGTACAGTAACTTGGGGTAATTACGCTGGTAGCGGTCTTACCTGCTAAATCCAACGTGTAACTATCGGTTACATTTGCTAACGTGGTGGAGAAGTGATCAATAGCAGCAATAGCAGAAACCGAAAGCGCAGACACATTGGTATTAGCAATTATAAAATTTATAACGTTTGAGTCACTTTCAAAATCTAATGAATTTTGGTTGAAATTGATATTCATCGTCCCTGTTACAGTGGGTAATGTAATACCATTAGTTGGATCACCGTCAGTATCCAGTGTTTGCAAAAATCTGAGCAGGTTGATTGTGTAGTTAACATGAATAGTATCGTCAGGATTATCGAATGGAGTCAATACACTATATGCTGGAACGACTGACAACGTTTGTTCATACAATGAGAATGTTATACTTTCACCGTCTTCGTATTGAAACTCGCCGTTAGCATTAGTCTTCCCATTAAGTGAATCTGTTGAGTAATCTAACCCTTCAACCTTCGAATCAAGGAATATCCCTGTATTTGGAGTTGTTGTCGGTGCACTAGAATCACCACAAGCGGCTAGAAGTATAGTTGTGGAGAATGCTAAAATTTTTGTATTCATAAATAACCTTAATATTAAATTAGTTTCTTTGGTTGATTCTATACAAGAAAAATCGCGATAGACCATTTCTATCGAACTACATGAGTAGTTTATAATAAATTACTTTAATTTCCTCCCCCCATTTACTACGGGGTTTTGTAGTTATTATTTGCAGAATAAAAACTATTCTTCATTTATTCGGTTATAGACTGCTTCACGGTGGACAGCTATATCTCCAGTGCTCGATGCCACCTAATCTAATTTTGTGTTTAGTCTTGGATTGGTCGAGTACAAGGACAGTATCACCGCCTGTTATCTTAACGAAATTGTGGGGGCAATTGAGGTAATTAGCGTGTAATAGTGTGGGTGCAAAAACGAGGAGGAATATTAGGGACTTCATTCGTTATGGCTGGCTAGCAGCCCTTGTAATTCTTAGCGACACATTCACGGGCTAACGTCTGCGCCTCTGCTAACTGCGAGCTGTCATGAGTTTACTAATAAGAACCCAACTTTTACTTCAAGTTAATTTCTCTGTCATGTCACAGTTGCCCTTAGGAAACCCAAGGGCAACCCATCGGCGCCTGATCCACAAGGGCAACAGGAGTAATAACGGTGTCAGACTGAAGGTACCGCTACCGCCAGCAGCCGTACTCTCAGCATCTGTAGATGTTGGCACTGGATCTGCAACATAACCTGATTCTCCCGCTAATGCTGGATTATCTTGTGCTGGTGTGTTGCCGTCCCCAAATATAGCTCTAATAGTAGGTAGTGTTGGTTTAGAGACTACAGGCGCAATGTATGTATTATAGAGTGCATATCCTAATGGGTTATGCGTTTGTACGCCTGCAGGCGTACGCATGTCATCTGACCATTCCGGAGCAAGACTGCCGTCATCCCATAAATCGGTATATTCAAACATACTAAAGTTTAGCAAGTATAAGTATTCTTTAACACTGGCTTCAAACTGCTCTGGATTTGTTTTCCAATTTGGACCATAGCCACTTGCATCCCATTTGCCATGATCTTCTGCTTCTTCCATTGCAAGGAATGATGGCCCAGTTTTCCAGTCATCATGTAGCTGTGTAAATATTTTTACTTCTGTCGGTAGTCCAAACATATGTATTGTATGGAATACGTGTTCAATAACTTCTGCTGCATCGTTGTCGCCATCACCGAAATCTGCACCAGTTGAATTCAAATACCAAACCATATCATTTTGTGCATGTGCATCAAACAATGGTTGTAGGTTCCAATCCTGTACTCCTCGGTCAGTTAGGAAGTCTGGGGTATAATCAGGTCCTGAACCTCTTGCTACTCTTTGTATGGTTGGAAGTCCAGCGTGTACTGTACCGGTGTCGCCACTTAAGGTTTTAATAAAATGACGTTGGGCTGTTTCGTCAATGCCTGAGCCCGTTACATCAGTAAACAATTCAACCATACGTGCAACTTTTTCTATAAAAGCATCAGGTACTGCTATTTGTCCGCCGACTGTGCCAGCAGCCATAATTCTTACACCGTTAACGGTCAGTTCACGCTTGAAGAAATTGCTACCATGACCTGCAACATCAACAATTTCACCGTTATTATATTCTGGATCACTAACAATTACTTTTCCATATTTGTTAGCGGCGTTAATACTGTCAGAATCGAATTGTAAAGTAGTTGTTGTAGCATCAACGGTTAAATTTTGCGTAATAGCAGTTAAATTCGTTATAGAAATACCGGTGCCGTACTTTGGATCATTAATTTTTAAACCCTTTTGATGAATAGGGTACACAACGTCGTTTTCCAATAGATGATTGAATTCAATTGCATTTGTACTGCCACAGTAATCATCAATACCACAGTGATTAATTACTGTGGTTTCACTGTCAGTATTGTCAACCGATTTGGCATCCGTTTGTGCTGCATTGACGGTCACTGTGTTACTTAATGTACCTCTGGCATCGGCATCTGCTATGACGGAAATTTGGATAGTGCTCGCCTCACCCACGGTCATAAAAGGTTTACTGCAGTCAACTGTGGCACCCGTTAGAGCACAGCCCCAACCAACCGTAGCAGAATCATCAGAGACATAAGTTAAACCCTTGGGTATCGACTCTAAGAGGTTAACGTCCAGGGCAGTTCCTGTACCGTTGTTGGTGGTTATAAGTGAGTAAACAAAGGAACTCCCTGGAGCCACTGGATCGACGTCGTCCTGCACTACTAGGTTTAGATCGACGGTCTGACTGGCGCCTTCGTAACGCTGGGCGTAGACGCCATTACCACTGCCGTCTTGAAGATTACTCTCCCAAGCAATAACAAAATCAGCATCCGCGTCCATGGCTATGCTGGAGGTTTTTTGATTATCGTTAGTAGCTCTATTCACCCGAAACTCGATTCCAACTTTAATGCCATTGGTGGTGTAGCGCTGAGCGTAAATGCCATAACCATTTACATCAACTAAGTCATCTTGACCTCTACTCTGCCAAGCAATAACAAAATCACCATCGGCGTCCATGGCTATGCTGGGTGCTTTTTGATTGAAGGAAGTCTCTGCATTCACCCGAAACTCACTACCCGTTGTATTGCCATCGGCCGTGTAACGCTGGGCGTAGATGCCACGGCCACTGCCGTCTTGCAGATTACTTTCCCAAACAATGACAAAATCACCATCAGCGTTCATGGCTATGCGGGGGAATCTTTGATCATTGGTAGTGACTGTATTTACCAGAAATTCACTACCTGCTTTAAAACCGTCAGCCGTATAACGTTGTGCGTAAACGCCATAAGTGAGTCCTTTATCTTGACTTTCACTTTCCCAAGTAATGACAAAATCACCATCGGCGTTCAGGGCTATGCGGGGGTTAGTTTGATTATTGTCAGTCTCTGTATTAACCAGAAACTCCCTACCCGCTGGGGTGCCATCGGCAGAGTAACGCTGCGCGTAGATGCCCCAACCATCACCGTCTTGGCCTTTACTCGACCAAGCAATGACAAAATCACCATCGGCGTCTATGGCTATGCTGGGACTAAATTGTGCATCAGAAGTCTCTGTATTCACCAGAAACTCACTACCCGCAGTGCTGCCATCGGCCGTGTAACGCTGGGCGTAAATGCCAGTAAGATTGCCGTCTTGACCATCACTTGCCCAAGCAATGACAAAATCACCATCAGCATCCATGGCTATGCTGGCATTCATTTGATGATTGGAAGTCACTGTATTCACCAGAAACTCACCGCCCGCCTTGATGCCATCAGCCGAGTAACGCTGGGCGTAGATGCCATAAGAATCGTCGTCTGGGTCTTGATCCAAACTCTGCCAAGCAATAACAAAATCACCATCGGCGTCCATGGCTAGGTTGGAGTTGCTTTGATTACCGGCAGTCTGTGTGTTCACCGGAAACTCAATTCCAACTGTATCACCTGGAACCGCGCTAACCTGCGGACTGTAAACTGGACTGCACAGTGCTAGGAGGATGCCTGCCGCTAAAGGGGACCGTTTAAATAGGGAATTCAAGGTTAACTCCTATAGCTGTCTGTAATTAGTTACATTGTGTATTAATGGGCATATATAGTCAAAAGATTGACTATTACTGGTATATTTAAGGCTTCTTTTGCAATTAGAGCGGCCTCTAAGGTACACCAACCCTTGAATTCAGTTATTTAACATTCGACGCCTGAAGCGGTCTCAATACACTACCCTGTGATATTTCATTTAGAACGCTAACGGAGCAAACGTTTCAGTGAGTGTTGATTTACGATTAGAGTGTGTTAATGGTATCTTTTGGGGTTTCGATCAATGTCTTATTTGTATCCGTGAGTCATCTTCACAGAAAACTACTCACTCGTAACTATCAAGCTTGTAATATCCGACTTTAATATTTTTACCCACTGTAAGCGGGTATGGCGGGTCAAAAGTCTAAGGTCTGCATACCCAGTGAACGACCCGGTAGCCACATTTTTATATCCACAAAATGGAGCGTTTTGATATTGGAACTAATTTTTAATCAATTTCTATTGAAATTATTTGTTGGTATATTTGTTGGTATATTCAATAATTAGGATACAGTATATTAATCCGATCTCCTTACCATGAACCAACAGTCTATTTTAGAAAAACCTCATGGTCCTAGAGTATGTTTTGACTGTTTTAAACAGAGATCAATTCAACTTTATTCAATTGCTAATTTTCTTTAAAAAACTAATGCTGTGTTTGCTATTGCTTTGACTATAAAAAAATCAAATAACGTCCATTAAAAAATTGTATTCCAGAAAAAACCTTAATCACTAGTTAAAAAGATGTCTTATCAACTTCCAAAATAATGCCCCGCCTGTGTGGACACTATTTTCTGAATCAATCCTGACTTTTAAACCAAGGCATTGCTTCCTAGTAAAGCGTAATACTTTGGAGTTCAAATATATCCGGTAAGACTGAATCGAACGTTTTGGGATCGGTATTTTTACGCAGCGCGTATAGCGCCATTATTCCCTTCCATGCGGCTAAACAATTTTCTGCGATGGGTACAACTTTACTCTTAGTTTCAGAATTTAATACGAATAGTTGTTCAAATATTGCTATAGGATCTTGGCATTTCTGATGACGATAAAGCACGTTCATAGAAGTTGCTACTGCCATAAAATAATCGCCCTCATCAATTTTTTCAAAGGTGTTAGGGTTAAAGAGGTAACAGCCGTATTGATCATAAAAGTCAAAAAATTCTTTTAAGTAAGTATTTGATCCCGTATTTTTATCTTCCGGTAGCACGTAACTCAAGCTTACTTCTGGGTGCTCTTCAGCAACGATTATGCCCGTAATTTTTTCTGGTATACCAACGGCATCAAGCACAGCATTAATGTCCCTTATAATGTCCGCTTCTGATCTATCTCCCAAAGTACCTTGGGTCATACTAGTGGGAATTATTTCTATATCTGGCTCCATGTTGGCAGTCAAACTTTCTGTTTCTTTTGTCATGCTTTAGTGTCCTTGTACTTGAGACTGGTTTAAATGATAGCGTTCCTCAATCTATTGAGGAAACACAATGTATTGCGAATGAATTGTTTTTTAAATGCATTTATGGCTCATGCTAAAACTGGTCATTTATTGGGATGGAACACCTGCCACAGTCAGTAAAACCCATCGGATACTTCACTTTAGTTATTATACTCAAACAGGCCTAGATTTATATTAAGCCTAAATTAAACTTCAAGAATCTACCTCAATCGGTTGGCGTCATTTTATTCAAAACTTATATCTAGGTACGTCACAAGGCCATCTAAATCACTTTCTATATCAGACCCAATCGTACTCGCTGTTAAGTTAGCTAATGAGAGACTCATGGTTGTACTCGTGATCTCAGGATAACTAATTGTGAATGTATACATATTTTTGGGGTGTTTTGCCGACCTAAAGTGCAGCCCATTTAAAGGCACTACACCTATGTTATATTCTTTCAATAAACGTTGAATTTGTGATACGTGTGGCGCTTTACATTTAAAGGACACAACCGTTTTAACATGTTCCATTGAGAACCTCTTTCAATTATTTATGAGTCTAATCCTATCCTATTCTCAGCACTAGCAGGATCATTTTAGAACTTTATATGATCAAAAGGTTAATATTCTGGTTTGTATCTGTCTAGACTGACCTGAATAGTATTGAACACCATTAATAAAAGATGGGTCCAAGTCATTAATTTTAAGGTTCCAACGCTAATGACTGAAACAGTTTTATGTCCATTCTAATTAATCTAGAGAAGTGGATCTGCCTCAAACTCAAGATAACAACCAAATTCATTAATGGACAAAAATGTGGACTAAGGCAAGTTAATCAGATAGTTGAGTGATCGTTTGGGCATCGGTGGTAATTCTGCCTTCTTGGAATCACCCTTAAAGCAACTCCGTAGGCATAAGGCCCAAATACGGTCTTTTGACGATCGATTTAAACAACGTACTTCTGCCGCACATAAAACGCCACTAGAGAATAAAGACGTTAACTTTCCGACATCCACTTCGATTTGAACTGAGTGAACTGAGGATAACTGGATATTTGACTTCACTTAATTGACCTCGCTTATTTTTTTGATACTTTTATTGCCCGCTTATTGGGACAATTACTGCAATTATTTTTACATTTTTTTGTTTTTTCTATTGCTAAAGCATTTGCCCATTGCGTCTTAGGGTATTGAACACTCAACAATTTACTATCCTCACCAATCATGTTGTTAAATCTCATGTAGTAAAAGAAATCTAAATCTACATGATAATCATTCGCATTAAAAGAGATATTTGAATTTATCCTTGAAGTGTTCTTTTGAAAAGTCGCGAATGACTATAAAAACGGCGAGAACACAACATTACCCTATTTGTAAGACAAATTAATACACGCTAAAATATCAATCTAATATTGAAAATCTATTCCCAGTTGAAACGAGCTATAAAAGTTTAAAATTACTGGCATCTCAATCCTGTTATCTAGATGAGGCCTTACCTTGGCGAATAAACTCCTGAGCATCTCTCGGCGTACGCGTTCTACCGTATATACCGACCGAGTAGAATCAACCAACATTAAAGCCTATACCGTTTACAACCATATGTTACTGCCTACTGAGTTTGAATCATTGGAGGCAGACTATTGGCATTTGTGTGAGCATGTTCAAGTTTGGGATGTATCCGTAGAGCGTCAGGTTCAAATAACAGGCCCCGATAGTAATCGTTTAGTCCAATTAATGACTCCCCGTGACATCAGCAAAGCCGTCGTAGGTCAAGGCCTTTATGCACCTTTGTGCGATGTTGACGGGGGTATCATTAATGATCCAATAGCCATTAAACATTCAGATAACTGTTGGTGGCTTTCAATTGCTGATAGCGACGTCAAACTTTGGGCAAAAGGTTTGGCAACCGGTTTTGGATTAGACGTCAAGGTAACGGAACCTGATGTTTCGCCTTTAGCCGTACAAGGACCCAAGGCTGAGGCACTCGTGGCTCGTGTATTTGGCGAATCCGTTCGTGACATACGATTCTTTCATGGAAAAATGCTGGATTTCCAAGGTACAGAAATGTACGTCGCTCGCTCTGGCTGGAGCAAACAAGGTGGATTTGAAATCTATTTAAACAATCCTGACCTTGCTCATGCTTTGTGGGATGAGCTCTTTGAAAAAGGACACGACTTACAAGTCAGAGCAGGTTGTCCTAATGCAGTTGAACGGCTTGAGAGCGGTTTATTGTCTTATGGTAACGATATTGATGATTCCAATAATCCATTTGAATGTGGGCTAGATCAATACATTAAACTGGATGCAAATATTGACTCACTCAGCTTGCCCGCCTTGCGTGCCCTTGCAGGGAAACAGAGTCAACAACTGGTTGGTTTAATATTTGATCAAACGATGGACTTTAAAAACAAAAAAGTCAGTTATAATGATCAAATCGTTGGTGAGGTCACCTCAAATATTTGGTCACCACGCTTCAAAAAGCACTTGGCTTTTGCAATGATGCAAAGCGAGTATTTGAGCAATCAGTCGGCGATAGAAATCAATGGCATAATCGGTATTATTACTGACCTGCCCTTTAGCCAAAAAGTGTTGCAACCTTAAACAAATAACATGGGATAAAAGAGACCCTTAGTATGAGCCGATCCTCCTACCTCAAGCCAGACACAATTGCTTTACACAGTGGTTACACCCCCGAAAGCGACCATGGGTCACGTGCCGTCCCTATTTATCAAACAACTTCTTACGTGTTTGAAAGTGTTAGTGATGCCTCTTCGTTATTTAATGTTGAGCAAGGAGGCCATATTTACAGCCGAATCACTAATCCAACGGTTGCCGTGCTGGAGCAAAGGATCGCGGCATTAGAAGGTGGCTCGGGTGCTATTTGTACCGCATCGGGCATGAGTGCATTATTTACGACCTTTATTACGCTCTGCTCTGCCGGTGATCATATTGTTTCATCTGCGCAAATATATGGATCAACTGCCACCCTGCTTCGTCATACCTTAAAGCGCCTGAATATTGACTGTAGTTTCATTTCAATCAATGATGAACAGGCTTTGCGTGAGGCGATTCGACCCAACACTAAATTAGTGTTTTGTGAGTCAATCGGTAACCCGGGTCTAGAAGTGGCAGATTTACCTCAAATCAGTCAAATCGCCAACGGCATGGGCGTACCTGTTGTGGTCGATGCAACCTTTGCTACTCCTAGTTTGTGCCGGCCTATTGATCACGGTGCCAATGTGGTGGTCCATTCAGTGACCAAATGGATGGGAGGACATGGTGTTGCCGTTGGTGGTGCCATTGTTGATGGTG